>Ga0209777_10000018_pt1 | contig 309398 bp, 287 predicted proteins | sample FrelakmetHBP12HB_FD_187147 | JGI IMG/M metagenome (GOLD analysis project Ga0209777, IMG submission 187147) | Freshwater lake sediment microbial communities from the University of Notre Dame, USA, for methane emissions studies -HBP12 HB (SPAdes)... | ecosystem: Environmental > Aquatic >...
TGTTATGTTTCCTGTGACGTTTGCGTTTCCTTCTACCTTGAGCTTCTGGTCTGGAGTACCTGTCCCTATCCCTACATTTCCCCCTATGCATGTTGCATTTTCTCGTGAGCATGTTATGTCCCTTCCAATTGCTGTTGAATAATTTCCTAATGCTGTTGTGTGGTATCCCATTGCTGTTGAGTATGCTCCTGACGCTGTTGTTCCTCCTCCCATTGCTACTGATGCTTCTCCTGACGCTATTGCCCAGTCTCCCATTGATGTTGAAAATGGTCCTGATGCTGTTGAGTCTCCCATCGCTGTTGAGGAGCCTCCTGAAGCTGTTGATCCTGCTCCCATTGCTGTTGATGCCATTCCTGATGCTAAGTTTTGGTCTCCCATTGCTGTTGAGTAGTCTCCTGTTGCTGTTGTCCAGTGTCCCATTGATGTTGATGCCATTCCTGATGCGTTTGTTGTGTCTCCTATTGCAGTTGCTGCATCTCCTTCTGCTGTTGTTGATGTTCCCATTGCTGTTGACCATCTTCCTGATGCTGTTGTTCCTGCTCCTATCGATGTTGATGCCCATTCTGATGCTATTGCTGATGTTCCTATTGCTGTCGAGAATGGTCCTGATGCTGTTGAGCTGTCTCCCATTGCTGTTGATGCCATTCCTGATGCTGTCGAGAATGTTCCTGCTGCAAATGACGCAAATCCTGCAGCATTTGCTATATTTCCTGCTGCAAATGATGCTAGTCCTGTTGCTGATGAATTGTATCCTAAAGCTGATGAGTAATCTCCTTTTGCGATTGTATTCTCTCCTACTGAGAATGAGAAGTAACCCATCTTCTCGTCATTCCATTGTCCGTTCTCGACCATACCTTCACGGAAAGATGCTTTTGAAGGTATCCACATCAACTTAACGCCTTTGCCGACATGAGGGACTACTCCAGGTCCATTTAGAGTTCCGTTGAACAAGACTGCTCCGTCTGTTACAGTCAATGCAGTCCCTTTTGCTGAGTATCCATTGGCAGCTGCAAATGCATTTACTGCTTCGTGGCTTACGTTTATCTCATTTGATGATATCTGGTATACGACAAAAACTTCTGAGTTTACTCCATCATCTATCTTGAATGCGTCTCCTACCGAGACTATGCCTGAGACATCTATCGATGTTGTCATGTTCCTTGTTCCGTTCAAGATTGTGAAAGTGGTTCCTGTGAGTTGTGTGAATGATTCTGATTTTATTACGACTTTTGAGTCTGTTGTGTCCTGTCCGATTCCTACTCTTGCAGTCGTATCATTCAGATACACTCTTTTTCCTGAACTGTTCCATGGGCTTGCGCCTGAAGGCCAGGAGGTCTTGTAGATGCCGCCTAAGGTTATTCCCTCCCCAGTCGCGACTTTCAAATCTCCAGTCATGCTTAGGTTTCCGTTGATGGTAGAAGTGCCGAGCGTTGCCCTGTCTGCCAGATATCCGCCGACGTTCAGTACGCCGCTTGTGTATAATGATTCCACTCCAAACTCCTGAGGGTGAACTTTGACCAAATAATCAGAATAGCTTGGAACCAGCCAGATGTTCTGTCCATCAAATATACCTCCAATAAAAGCATCAAGGCCATAATCAGCAGAGTAATTAATCATTGCGCCTGTCGCAGGATCTACTTTGACTAGATAGTTTACATCTCTAGGAACTAGCCAGATGTTCTGGCCGTCGAATACTCCACCCATAAAAGCAGCAGAACCATAATTAGCAGAATAATTAGTCATTGCGCCTGTGGCAGGATTGACTTTGACTAAATAATCAGAAGAGCTTGGAACTAGCCAGATGTTCTGGCCGTCGAATACTCCGCCAGCAAAAGCAGCGGAACCATAACTAGCAGAATAATTAGTCATTGCGCCAGTAGCGGGATTGACTTTGACTAAATAATCAGAATTGTAAGGTACTAGCCAGATGTTCTGGCCGTCGAATACTCCTCCAATGAAATGATAATGGCCAGCATAACCACTAGCAGAATAATTAGTCATTGCGCCTGTGGCGGGATTGACTTTGACTAAATTATCAGAATCGTAAGGGACTAGCCAGATGTTCTGGCCGTCGAATACTCCGCCAGCAAAAGCAACGGAACCATAACTAGCAGAATAATTAGTCATTGCGCCTGTGGCAGGATTGACTTTGACTAAATTATCAGAAATGAAAGGAACTAGCCAGATGTTCTGGCCGTCGAATACTCCTCCGGAATACTGACCAGAAACAGAGTAATTAACCATTGCGCCTGTGGCGGGATTGAGCTTGACTAACTTACCTGCATCATTAGGGGCTAGCCAGATGTTCTGGCCGTCGAATACTCCACCCCAGAAAGCACTATTACTATAGCCGCTAGTAGAATAATTAATCATAGATGGTGTCATCCAATTATTTATCGGAACTGCGCCTGAACCAATTCCATCGCTGCTGCCTGAGGCGAACAATTCTTTCCTGCCCGGAGTTATGACGCGATTGATCAGGCTCAGGCCTGTATCCTGAGTAAGACCGCCAACTACTTGGAGACCGGAGTTTGGAGTTTTTGTTCCAATCCCCACTTTTGCATTTGTATTGTTGAGGTAGACGTTTGTGCCTGAACTGTTCCAGACTCCTGGTCCGCCTGCTGTAGGCCATTCTGTAATGTATTCTCCGTTCAAGGATATACCTTCTCCTACGATTATGCCTTTCTGGACTGTGACATTTCCGCCTGTGAGGTTGTAGCCATTTGTGAAGTATCCTTTGAACTGGTTTTCGATATCTGCGGTAACGCCTGTCCCTGAGCCGTCTGCCAATGCGAATGCACCTGTGTTTATGGCTTTTGCATTTCGGCCTGCTGCAAAAGAGTAGTCTCCTAATGCAGTTGTATTATCGAGTGAGAGGTAATCATTCAAACCCAATGCAAAAGAGCTTACCCCTTCTGCTGATGCATATACTCCCATCGCTGTTGATGATTGGCCTGAGGCTGTTGTCTTCACTCCCATTGCTGTTGAATAATCTCCTGAGGCTGTTGTCAGCGCTCCCATTGCTGTAGAACTCCCACCATAAGCGGTAGTTACAGACCCTAAAGCAGTCGAATATAACCCATAAGCAGTTGATGATTCTCCCATCGCTGTCGAAGCTTTGCCTATTGCTGATGAACTATCCCCTGAAGCAAAAGAATATGCTCCATATGCCGTTGTCCCGTATCCTGAGGATGTTGAATAATTGGACGAGGCTGTTGTCAGCGCTCCCATCGCTGTTGAGTATCTGCCTGAAGCATTTGTATATGATCCCATCGCTGTTGATGCAAGTCCTGAGGCTCTTGTCCCCTCACCTATTGCTGTTGAATAAAATCCTGAAGCTGTTGTGCCAATTCCCATTGCTGTTGAGATTAGTCCTGAGGCTCTTGTCCCCTCACCCATCGCTGTTGAAGTTTCTCCTGAAGCATTTGTGGCATAACCCGTCGCTATTGAATGCGATCCTAAGGCTGTTGTGCCAGTGCCCATTGCTGTTGAATGCCATCCTGAGGCTGTTGTATCTGAACCCATTGCTGTTGAAGTTTCTCCTGAGGCTGTTGCTCCTGAACCCATTGCTGTTGAATACTTTCCTGAAGCTGTTGTTCCTGAATCCATCGCTGTTGAAAAATTTCCTGAGACTGTTGTCAAGAAACCCATCGCTGTCGAGTACCTGCCTGAAGCTGTTGTTCCTGAACCCATCGCTGTTGAATGCCATCCTGAGGCTGTTGTATCTGAACCCATCGCTGTTGAATGCGATCCTGAGGCTGTTGTATCTGAACCCATCGCTGTTGAAGTTTCTCCTGAGGCTTTTGTATTATCACCTGCTGCGAAGGAGTATTGGCCTGAGGCTGTGTTGTTGTATCCACCGGAGACTGATGCATATTGTTGTGAAGCTGTGTTTTGAGTTCCACCGGAGACTGATGCATATTGTGCTGAGGCTGTGTTGTTCACTCCTCCTGAAACTGTCGTATAACTATTTGTAGCTTTGTTACCCTCTCCTCCTGAGACTGTTGCAGACTGGGCTGCAGCTGAGTTCTGATATCCTCCGGAGACTGTCGTATAACTGCTTAAAGCTTCGTTACCGATTCCTCCTGAGACTGTTGCATATCGGCCCGAGGCTAGATTATAATATCCTCCGGAGATTGTCGATACAAATCCTGAGGCTGTGTTTCCTTCACCACCGGAGACTGTTGAAAGATTTCCTAATGCATTTGAGTAATATCCTAAAGCTATTGAGAAGTTTCCTGTCGCAGTTGCAGTTGAATCTCCTGCTATCAGCAATGGACCAACTTCGCTGACTATGTGGAGCTTTGCATCCGGAGTTGTCGTTCCGATTCCTACCTTGTCTCCTGTGTTTGCCAGGATCACATTAGTGCCTGTCTTATTCCATCCGGTGGAATTTAATATCGCTGATACATTAAGAGTAAAGTTACCCCATGAATCCCTGTATACTCCGCCTAAGGTTATGCCTTTTGCAGTCAGGTTTGCAGTATAGATATTGCCACTTACATTTACATTTCCGTCTACCTTCAATCTCTGGTCTGGAGCTCCTGTGCCTATGCCTACCTCTCCACCTATGCAAGTAGCACCATCTTTTGTGCAGTTGATATTTCCGATTGCTATTGAGTATTGTGCATTTGCAGTCGCATTGGTTCCTAAGGCTGTAGAATGGTCTCCTATAGCTTCTGAGTAAGATCCAACAACTGTAGAACCAGAGCCATAAGTATTTGTATTTCTTCCTATGGCTGATGAGAATGAACCATTAGCAACTGACTGCATGCCAATTGATATGCTCGCATATCCTTCTGCTGTAGAGCTTCCACCTAATGCAAGCCCACTTTCTCCTTTTGAATATGCATAATTTCCAATTGCGATCCCATAACGCTTATCCACTCTAGCTCCAGGTCCAATCGCCACTGAATAATTTCCGTAAGCATATGTTGCAGAGTTCCCTAAAATCAAAGCAGGACCCTGATTCTCCTGCCTGATATCCAACCACGCACCAGGATTTGGATTCCTTATTCCAATCCTTCCGTCTTCTGTTATCCTCATAAGTTCTGCTCCGTTGCTTGAGTTGATGAATACTATCGGTGAATTAGATGAGTAATTGTGGGCGTAGATAGTTCCGGTGATGTTTGCGTTTCCTTCTACCTTCAATCTCTGGTCTAAGTTGGTTGTGCCAAGGCCTACATTTCCGCCAAGTAATGTATATCCACTTGCGAACCTTGCTCCGAACTGGTTAGCTGTACTTACAGTAATTCCTGTTCCCGTGCCATCTGCTAGAGCGAAAGCGCCGTTGGCTGTTGCGTTTGCCTTGAAGCCTGCAGCGAGTGAATACATTCCTGAAGCTGTGTTTTCCTGGCCACCTAGGACTGTTGAAGTATCTCCTGAGGCTGTGTTATGAGTTCCGCCGATGACTGTTGCATATTGGTTTGAGGCTGTGTTTTGACTGCCTCCGGAGACTGTTGCATAAGTAGTGCTGGCGTTGTTCGTGTAGCCGCCGGAGACTGTTGAACCTTGCCCCAAAGCGTTGTTTGAGGATCCTCCGGAGACTGTTGCATATTGGTTTGAGGCTATGTTTTGGAGACCGCCGGAGACTGTTGCATACGTATTTGAGGCGGTATTTGACTGGCCGCCGGAGACTGTTGCCTCATCACCTGAAGCCTTGTCCCCATATCCTCCGGAGACTGTTGCATGATTACCCGAAGCTATGTTTAATTCTCCTCCGGAGACTGTTGAATAATTTCCTAATGCATTTGAATTATATCCTAAAGCTATTGAGAAGTTTCCTGTCGCAGTTGCAGATGAATCTCCTGCTATCAGCAATGGACCAGCTTCGCTGACTATGTGGAGCTTTGCATCCGGAGATGTTGTGCCTATGCCTACATTATCACCAGCATTAGCCAAATAAGTATAGCTTCCTGTCTTATTCCATAAGCTTATCGAACCTGCTGGCCATGAGTTCTGATACACTCCGCCAAGAGTTATCCCTAACGCTGTCAAGTTAGAAGCGAACGTGTCTCCTGAATCATTCACATAGAATATTGTTGTTCCGCCTAAATTCTGCACTTCGAATATATTTGCTCCAGGATAAACGTAACCATTCGCGTCTGTAAATGATATAGACAATGGGGCTGTTGCATTTATTATTGATCCATTGATATATGCCACTTCTATAATTTCAGAATCAATTGTGTTTGATAATAGCACAAGATCCCCTATCTGAATTAAACCAAATAAGTTGGAGCTTGTATTTATCATAGTATTTCCTGCTTCTGTATCAAATGATCCTGTCAATTGAACTAATGATTTCTTAACAAGCAACGATCCGCCTATTCCTGTCCTTCCTGCGTTTGGTATCTCTATAAGATTTCCTAAGGCAGTAGTATACGCTCTTGTCGCATTTGTCTTATATCCTAATGCTGTAGAAGTATATCCTGATGCATTTGAGAAGTAGCCTGCAGCCAAAGAATTATCTCCTGCAGCCAAAGAATTGCGTCCTAACGCGGTTGCTGCTTGTGCTGAGGCTGTTGTAGAATATCCCATTGCTGTTGATTCTTGTCCTGAGGCTGTTGTTCCAGTTCCCATTGCTGTTGAATATGATTCTGAAGCTGTTGTCTGTGATCCCATTGCTGTCGATGAATATCCTGAGGCTTTTGTGTTATAACCCATCGCTGTTGAATACCATCCTGAGGCTTCTGTGCTAGATCCCATTGCTGTTGAATACCATCCAGAGGCTGTCGTATTGTATCCAAGAGCCACTGATGAATCCTGAGATGCAACTGCCAATCTGCCTATGGCTATAGAATTGTCTCCTGATGCTGTCGATTTATATCCTCCTGCCAATGAAGATTGCCCTGAAGCAGTCGTGTACTTTCCCATCGATGTTGAATCTATTCCTTTTGCTAGCGTATATTGGCCCATAGAGAAAGAGCCTTCTCCGTATGCAGTTGTAGAATATCCTGTCGCTGTTGAAGCTAGTCCAACTGCAGTCGTATATTTTCCTGTGCTTAAGGATGCTTCTCCTGCTGAAGTAGTTATATATCCAAGAGCAAGCGATCCTAGTCCACTTGATGTTGATCCGACACCCATTGATATTGAGAGCCCTCCTTCAGATATGGCATTATATCCTATTGCAATTGAACCAAATCCTAAAGCCTGAGCATTAGCTCCTAAGGCTCCTGACATACTTCCATTCGCGAGTGAGAAAGCCCCCAGTGCAATCGACCCAGCGCCTGCAGCTGTATTATTATATCCAAAAGCCATTGAGTCGTCTCCTGATGCAACTGTCGCGATCCCGAATGCAGTGGCTGACATTCCTGAAGCAAAATTATTGTTACCGAAAGCCTGTGCATAGTCTCCAGATGCATTCACTTTGTTTCCGACTGCAAATGAATACTTGCCTGTAGCTGTCGAGTTATATCCTAAAGCTGATGAATAATCCCCTGATGCAATTGTGTTCTGGCCTACTGAAAATGAGTAATAACCCATCTTATCGTCGTCCCATTGGCCGTTCTCGACCAGTCCTTCCCTAAAAGATGCTTTAGAAGGTATCCACATGAGCTTTACCCCTTTTCCTATATGAGGCACTACTCCTGGACCATTCAAAGATCCGTTGAACAAGACTGCGCCTTCTGTGACTCTTAGAGCTGTTCCTTTTGCTGAGTATCCATTGGCAGCTGTAAATGAATTTATCGCATCATGGCTTACATTGATCTCATTTGATGATATTTGGTATGCTATAAAAACTTCTGAATTGACTCCATCATCTATCTTAAAAGCGTCTCCTACTGAAACTATGCCTGAGACATCTATCGATGTCGTCATGTTCCTTGTTCCGTTCAAGATTGTGAAAGTGGCGCCTGTGATGCTTGTCAGATTAGCAAATGATTCTGATCTTATCGAGACTCTTGAGCTTGTTGCAGGTTCACCTAGGCCCACTTTATCTCCTGTATTCGCCAATATAACACTCGTCCCTGTCCTGTTCCATACACCTGCAGATCCCCAGCTAGATATACAACTGGAGCCAATGCAGAATTTGCTTGCGTTGACTCCAACTGCATAACCTGAGTTAGGGGATAAAACATCACCGTCATCTTTCCACATATTTGAAATATTCTGGAGAGAGTCCAATCTGGACTGGACTGTTGTAGTATTATCTGTCGTGACAAGCTCTCCTGCGTTCGAAGGGCCTCCTGAATTGAAGATTATCTCGTCGCTAATTGGATTCTTGTCTCCAAAAATATAATCAGGTGTTATGAATGTTGCTGAATTCAGGTCAATCATAGCTATTATATTATAGTCCCTTCCTGGAACAAGATTCAGAGGAGCTGATTCGCCTAACACTAAACTAAAGACGCCTTGGGAGTCAACTGCATTATTGAAAGTTTCGTTCCAGACAACTTGGTTGAAATTGCTCCTGTTAGTAATATTAATCCTTATAGATGCGAGAGTGAACGGATCTCCATTCGTCTGGTTTGCCAACTTACCTTGATAGCTTATCAAAGTCGGGACTGCAGGGGCTGCATCTACTATGAATGAGGCCAGAATCATCCCCAATACCAATAATAGTATCTTATTCCTCAAGCTTGATCCCCATCTCTTTTGAAATTTTTATCGTCTCTTCAGCCTCTTTTATCTTCGAGTATGCATTCCTTAGAAAATTAGAAACTGCCGGCTGGGATATCTCGAGCTTTTTAGCTATATCTTCCTGAGTCATGCCTTTTTTCTTTAAAGTCAAAACTTCGATCTCTTTTTTAGTCAGCATTTATATAACCTAAATTACTTATATCGCTTTTATTTGTTATATATACTATATAATTAATGTTAGTAATATTTAAATATTTTGATTTTGTGAAATGAAATATAACCTTAATAGGTTATATATCATATATAATAATTATAAGTTTATTTAGTTATATTTAAATGTTTTTATCTTTATAATTTTAATAAGTGATATAATATATATAAGTTTATTTGGTTATATTTAAATGTTTTTATTTTAATAAGCTTCATAACTTATATAAGTTTATCTGATTATATATATTTTCCTATTATTATGAATATATAACGTCAGATCTTATCCCAACCTGCTTCGCTGTAATAAATTCCTTTTTTAATATGATCCAATATCGGCGGCAAATGAGGAACTAGGTTTTTTGGCAGCCTATCCTCGTCAAACCATGAAAGATCATCGCATTTGCCAGGCTCCATTATCCTGATCTCGCCTTTCCATTTGTCTGCTATGAAAAAAGCATCGATACGCTCTTCTTTGCTCAATACCGAATACCTGTGGCAGATATGGATCAACCTGATATCTTTCGGAGCTATTGTTATTCCTGCCTCTTCTTTTGCCTCCCTTACCATCGCTTCTGTCAAAGATTCTCCCGGCTCCAAGTGGCCTGCAACAAAACTATACATGCCGTCCATAAATCCGGTATTAAATCTCCTCATAAGAAGAAGCTTCTTACCTTTCCTTATCATAAGGTAAGACGCAGGGATTATCTTGTGCCTTTCTTTTGCCATGACATCATCCGAAATATCTTGTATTTGTGTAATTTCCGTCTGCAAAAGCGATCACGTCTGTTATAGGGGCATAATTTGCAAAGTTGTTTGCAAACACCCTGTCAAAGCCAAACTCAAACATCTGGTTATGGATACCTGGAGTAATTGCTTTCACTGTGTAATAAGCGGTATCTGGGCATGAGTAATCTTTGATGAACAATGATCTTATCGGATATGAACTGTTGAATGTCTGATTAAGGAAGAGATGCTGACCATCCATTGTTATGAACTCAACCCCATTGTTATAGTTTCCATATTTATCGAATAGGGTATTATTTCTGCAAGATAACTTCAATATCTCCAGGTCATCAACTGTCGTTTCATTGTCGTTGTATATCTCTGAATAAGTCGTATCATTGACTGCTGAAATGGTAAGGTTTGCTGTACCTATCGTCGTGAATGCGACTGTCCAATTCCCTCCGACCATAGGATAGCTCTGGACATTCAATATGTTTATTGATATCTCGAAAGTCTGGTTTGACAGATGAGGTGCAATCCATTCTACATAATCCATCAAGCCGTTCTCATCATAATCCTTAAAATTAACTCCAAACCCTTCCCTATCTGTGATATCCAACGCATATGATCTTTTACTATCTTGCGTCAGATTAGTATTTTCTACTATTCCCATATATTGGTTGTATTCTGACCTGTTGACAAGCCAGTACACTTTAATTGCATAAGAAGGAACTTGTGTGTCAAGATCTGTGTAAGCCAATACATTTTTGTAAGGTATGTTGCTTGAGACTATGACTTGCTTCAATCCTTTTGAGATATTCTTCTCTATCGCAGTAGGCGCCTCTGTGAAATATTCTATATGGACTTCTGTAACATTCTCTCCAATGAATAGTTGTGCTGTATCCTGAGATGAGGCATTATTTGTGACAGAGATATTCTGAGAATCGATATCCTGGACAGCCCTCCCTGTAACAGACGGCTTTGTGAAGAATTTGACCAATCTTGTAATCAGTCCATTTGTATCCTCTGGACCAACCACTGCAAATCCTGTGATGTCCTCTATCTTCTTATCTTTCTCAACTTTTTTCAAGTCCATCATAGTATCATTTATCCTGATCCTGACGTCTCCTGTTATATCTGTAGAAGTCGATCCTACTATCTTGTTTACCTTGATGTTTTCAGCTTCTGATGTGATGTTTATCGTTATATTTGCAGTGCTTTCATTCAACTTAACCTTCTTTATCCATTTTACCGGCCTGTTGATAACTGCCATAACCTGTATCGTCTCTTCTGTCCTCTTTGAAGGAGTGATGTTCTGCGCTATAGGGAGAACTTCCAACAACACTTCCTTGCTCAATACAGAGTAATTCTGGTCTGAGACTATAAACTGCACTGTCTCGTTTCCGAACCATCCTTTATCAGGAATCAGGGTCGCAATGCTTCCGTCAATACCTATCCTTATGTTATCTGTTGAAGTAGATGAATACGAAAGCGGATCGTTGTCAGGATCATTGCTATAGTATGAGAGGTTTATTGTATGATTTGTATCCTGATACCAAGTCTGAGGAGGAATATCATAGAAGTAAGGGGGCTTATTCTCCTCAATGTTCTGATAACTGAAAGTGATCTTTGTGATGTTAAGCTTAGCATCATCTAAGACAACTTCAAAATATGCATCTTTTTCTATCTTTGGCATGACGCATGTCTCTATACATAAACTATTGAATGGAATTGTGTAAATCTTTTCTTTTGGAGCTCCTGACTCTACAACTTTTAAAGTTATTTCTGGACTTAAAGTAGACAGCTCTCCGTCTGACGCCAAGAATTTTATCTTGCTATTGCCCTGGAAATTCTTGTCTGGAATCAGCGTAGCAAGGTTTCCATTAAGGACAACATTAAAGTTGTCTGCTCCGCCTGTTATGAATGTCAACTGACTGCTTTCCTTGTCTGCGAAGTATTGCGACAAGTCAATTGTGACTTCTGAATTCATATTGACAACAACTGTATTTAGTCCACCAAGCCAGACTGGGAGGCTGTTCTCGCTTTCATTCCCTGAAATAGTTGTTGGAACAGGCTCGAATGTTGTGGTTGCCGGCTCTAAAGTCGTAGTAGTCATTTCCTCCAAGGTTGTCGCAGTTGATTCTTCTTGTGTTGTTGTAGCTGGTTCCCCTAAATTAGTTGTTGTTGATTCATCTGTTCCATTTGAGATTGCAAGGCCTGTGATAGGCATATCTTTTGCATCATCTGCATCAATATCCAATACAAGATAACTATTGTTCCTGCTAACCAAGTAAACTTTTGCAGATCCATTTCCGACCATTGTTCCCGAAAGACGGACAGAAGTCGGAGCAAACTTGAAAGAGTAGTCAAAAGTCGAGGATTGCTCAAATGAGTAAGATACATTTTCCATATAGACTGGCTCTCCTACTACAAACAGCCCAGTGATATTGCCAAATAAGATGAATGCAAATGAGATAATAAGGACAGCTACAAGTATGAATAAGTTAATCTCTAGCCTTGCCTGATTTTCCTTTCTTGATATTTTCTTGTTATTTCTTCTCATTCTTTTCAGCGTCCATCAATCTTTTTATCATATATTCAAAACCATGGGAACGATTAGCGAAGGTCTTATCGTCGATTTTCTTATCTATCCAATTCAGAAGGTCCTTATCCACAGTTATTGTTATCCTTTCTTTCATCTTAGCAGTTAGGCACTACATATTATTACATATTTAGTATGATTTTTGTGTATTCTATATGTAATTATCATATTTTTGATGTATCTTTACATACTAAGTATGATATTTCATATATAAATATTTCTATTAATCTATATTATATAGTAAGAAGCCCAATAAAAAGAAGTTTCAATAAAAATCCGGACCCTAGCCAGAGACTGATAAAATGCTCAAATTCAAAAAAAATCTACACCTCAGATTTTTAAGAATATAATCATTCAGAATCACATTATTTGCTTCCAACCCCTATTCAGAGACTGATGAAATGATTATATTTAAATAAAACAACATTATTTCTTTTAAGTTATGCTAGACATCAAATTTGTAAGGGAAAATCCTGAACTCATAAAGGAGAATCTTAGAAAGAGGTTTCAAGAGCACAAGATACCTCTGGTAGACGAGCTCATCGAAAAGGACAAGCATAACAGAGAACTGATGAAACAGGCGCAAGACCTGAGAAAAAAGAGAAACGACCTTTCCATGCAAGTGAACAAGCTGAAGAAAGCAGGAAAGAAGGCTGACAAAGAGCTTGAAGAAGCGAAGAAGATACCTGACGAGATCACAAGGATCGAGGAAGAGCAGAAAAATATACAAGAGACTGTCATAAAAATAATGTATGCGCTTCCAAATATCATCCATGACTCTGTCCCTATCGGGAAAGACAGCAGCGAGAATGTTGAAAAAGAAAAGATAGGAAAACCAAAAGATTTTGATTTTGAAGTAAAAAGCCATGTTGAAGTCGCAGAAGGACTAGGAATAATAGATTTTGAAAGCTCTGCTGACACTTCTGGAAACGGATTCTACTATCTTAAAGGGGATTTGGCTTTGCTGAATATGGCATTGATCAATTTTGCCCGCGATTACATGGTCAAACAAGGATACACTTATGTCGAGCCACCATTGATGATACATGAGAAAGTCCTTACAGGAGTTTATTCAAAGACTGAGATTGATGCGATGGCATACAAAGTCGAGGGAGAAGACTTATTTTTGATTGCAACCAGCGAGCATCCGCTTATTGGAATGTTCATCGGAAAGACTCTCAAGAAAGAAGACCTTCCAATAAAATATACAGGATATTCAATGTGCTTCAGGAAAGAAGTTGGAGCGCATGGAATTGATGAGAGAGGACTTTACAGGACGCATCAGTTCAACAAGCAGGAGATGGTTGTCATATGCGAACCAAAAGACAGCTACAAATATTATGATGAGATGATAAACCATTCAAAAGAAGTATTCAGGCAACTTGGAATACCAGTAAGAGTGCTTGAATGCTGCTCTGGAGATCTTGCAGACCTAAAAGCAAAGTCCGCTGACCTTGAAGCATGGTCACCCAGAAGAAAGGATTATTTTGAAGTGTGCTCATGCTCAAACCTCACTGACAACCAGTCAAGAAGATTGAACTTGAAAGTCTCTGATGGGGATAACAAGTATTTCCCTCATACACTTAATAATACTGTGATTGCAACTTCAAGGGCATTGGTCGCCATCTTAGAGAATTTCCAGGACAAGGACGGAAATGTAATGGTGCCAAAGGCGCTTGTGCCTTATATGGGCGGAAAGACTAAGCTAGAAAGAATAACAAAAAGATACTAACTATTTATCTTTTCTTTATCTTGACTTCTTTATTATCCAAGAAAACTATGTTTGACGGCCTTCCCAACTTTGGACCTTCATAGATTATGAAATCTATCTGTGACTTGATCTCTGGATCAAGGTCTTCCAAAGAAGTCATGAAAGCCTTATCAACCTTATTTGCTGAAGTTGTAACTATAGGGACCTTTGCCTGCTCTGCGATGTCTTTTACCCAATGATCAGGCACCCTTATTCCTAATGTGTCCAGTCCTGGATTTATGTCTGATGAAACAATGCCTTTTGCGTTTATCTTACAAACTAAAGTGTACGGTCCTGGAAGCTTGTCCATCCATTCCTTGAAGTTGTCTTCATTACAGACAGTATTGTCTGCAATCCATGATTTTGAAGGCGCAATTATTGAGAATGGAGTCTTTGGCCTGCCTTTTATGTCCCTTAACCTTTTTACAGCTTTTGAGTCGAGAGCATTGCACCCCAACCCATATATCGTATCAGTCGGATGGATAAATATAGCTCCGTGCTTAATCTTGTCGATCAGCTCGTCCTTTCTCAACCTGAACTCTTCTTTAGTTATGATCTGCATATAAGAAGGGTAGAAGGAGATGCTTTAAAAAGGTTTTGCTTATAAAATATATAGAGGCCATATATTTCCTTCGAGATTCGTAAGAAAAAGAAAAGAAAAAATAAAAAATGTGGTGATCAGCATTCTGCTTCGATATATCCTTGCATGAAGCCGAGCTCTTCTAATGATAAAATATCTTCATCTTCAAAGCGCTCAAGCCCAAATTCAGTATAAATGTCTGCTTCCATGGTATCACCTCTAGTTTCTTGCCCTTACATCACCATATAGGGTGAGTTTCCTTATCTGTTCAAAGAACAGCTTTTCGATTTCTTCAGTTGTGTTGGTCATTTTGATCACAGAATAAAATAGAAATAAGTCCTTTATATAGCTCACGCGTGGATGTCCAGTGTCCAGTGGTAGAAATGATATATGAACAGTAAGGTTTAGACGCCATATTTTGATGAAAAGGCCTAAAAAGAAAAGTTTAAATAGGTTTAGATATAAAATTGATGTTATGAACTGGATAGCGTTTCGTCAGGCATTTATCGTTTCATTTAGTTTTTGTTCTATTGGAGAATTAGTCTATTGGTTCCTAATAAATCCCAGTATTGAAGTAAATAGTGGGGTCATGTTGAGAGTCATATTAGGGATTGTTATTATTGGGATACTAGCTATAGCGATTAATGAAATAAAAACAAAGAAAGAGAGATTTATCTCCACTAAGAATGAGATAATTATATTTGTGTTTGGAGTACTGGCTTTTAGTTATATACTATTTGCCTACCTCCATTAATCACTTGGTTTATTTTAATCCTCATATTAATAATGTCAGAATTTTTGTGATGATTTAGTAAGTGGCTCCGCCCCTTACCAACCCCTTGTCGATTTCCTTTTTCTATGTTAAAAGTCAGTCAACTTCTTCTCTTCATCTGCGATACTTACAAAAGTTGTGTTACCCTGGTCTCCGCCATCTGTCTTTGAGACTTTTATGTACTTGTTCTGGTTGAGCTTCTGGATCTTCCTTTGGAAGGTCTTGTATGTAAGAAGGCCGTCTTTCTGCTGATAGATCTTATACAAGTCGCCGATCTTTGCTCCTGAGTTCTCTCTTATGATGGAAAGGATGACTCTTGTAGAGTCTTCCAGCTCTGTGTTCTTTGATGCAAAATTATGGAGCTTAGCTATCGCTGTCTCTGCATTCTCAACCGTGATTTTCCTTTGAGCAGACTCTTCTGCCATCTGCCCTGCCTCTTTCAATAAGTAAAGGCCTGTTCTTATGTCTTTATTGTCATATGATTTGTCAACAAGCATCTCAAATGCTTCGTCGCTTATTGCGTTTGGGATCAATGCGTACTCTGCCCTCTGCTTTAATATGCCTTTTGTCTCTTCTTTTGAGTATGCTGGGAATTCTATCGTGTCTGGGACCAATCTTGATTTTATCCTTTCATCAAGATCTATAAGCCATTGCTTATAGTTTGTTATTAAGATTATTGTCTTCCTGTAGATCTCTTCCAACAAAGAGTAAAGGAAGTCATACTCTTCTAACTTATCAACTTCATCAAATGCAAAAACTACAGATTTCTTGTTGAGATAGTGCTTTATCACTTTGAAAAGTTCTTCTGTCTTCTTGTTATGGGTGAATTTGTAGTCCAATTGCTCGCAAATATCAAGGAATATCTTATATGAAGAGTTCTTCTGCCAGCAGTTTATGTAAATCACAAATATCTCATCTGTCTCATATTCAATCTCCTGGAAAAGATGCTTCACTGCCAGAGTCTTTCCAATCCCTGGAGGGCCATGAAGAAGGATGTTTTTCCCATTCCTCTGCTGAAGCAAGGGCTTTATGCAAGATGCTATGTACTTCTGCTGAGATTCCCTATATGGGATAAGTTTTGGTATATAATCGAAGCTTAAAGCTATCTCGTTCTTGAAAATCGATTCGTCTGCGCCAAGCATATCATCGAATATTGCCATAGGAGAACAGAGAAATTGTGGGTTTATATATTTTGTTGTAAACGTTTAGATTAGTTGCATTTGTTTAATATTGTCGCTATCTTTTTGGTAATTTAGTTGTTTAACAGAATATAGGCAGTATTTTTGTGATTATTCAGCCCCTTCACAACTAACTCTATTGGATGCGGCGCTCCATCGATAGATATCCCACCACAACTAAATGGTTTGGATAATAAAAGAAAGATGAATAAAAATGAAAAAATAAGAGCTAATTAAAGCTCACTGATAGTAAGAATTGCTGCTTTTCCTGGAGTTGACTTCACTTTTGAGTCCATACCTACAAGGTATTTTACGCCAAGCGCATCAGCTGCTTCCTGAAGGTCCCTGTCAACTGAACCGTCAAATACTACTGCATTTACGCCTGAGCCTAGACTCTTTATTGTAGTCAAAAGCTCTGTTGTAGGAACTTTTCCAAGAATGTTCAGCTTCTGGTCAAGGATATATGCTCCTCTTGTCCCGATCAAGTCTTCAGACATCTTCTTGAATGAAGCCTTTATGTTTGGAGTGACTCCAGTCCCTGCTGGTGAAGCTTGCTGAGGGACAAATGGCTTCTGAGGTCTCTGCATCCCTTGTGAAGAGGTCTGCTGCGGAGGTCTTGCACCTTGCGGTGATGAACTCTGCTGTGGCTTGCTGCCATTAGGAGCGTTGCTATACTGAGCTTTCCTGAATGGAGTTCCAAGCCTTTCAACATTCTGAGGAATGTCAAGCTTTGCCTGCTCTGCTGAAATCCTGCTTCTCAAAGCTTTGTGGATCTCTTTCTTTGCCAGCTCCTCAATCTCTTTTCCATCTGGAGCTTTTGTAACAAAGTCAATATCAGCAACTGCTGTTATCTCTTTTATGATAAGGTCTCCGCCCCTGTCTCCATCAACCATTACTGTGATGACTTTCTTTCTGCTCAAGTCTATAATTGTCTGTGGGACTGAGGTGCCATTCAAAGCGATGGCATTCTTTATTCCATGCTTCAATAGATTGATGACATCTGCCCTTCCTTCAACTACGATGACTTCATCAGACTCATCAATTGCAGGACCTGCTGGAAGCCTGTCTTTTCCATACTCCTGTATCTCCATGACCCTGACAGAGCATGCAACTTCGTCTGCAAGCTCTTGTGAATCTGGCATTGTCTGATCTATCATGTTCCTTAACAATTCTTTTGCTCTTGCAACAACAAAAGTCCTCTTTGAGATCCTTACATCTTCTATCTTTTCGCATCTTATCTTTGCGTTGCATGGACCTATCCTCTGGATTATTTCCAAAGCTGCTGCGACAATGCTTGTCTCAGCCTTGTCCAAAGAAGAAGGAATAACTATCATACCCTGGCTTTTGCCGTTCTTAATCTCTACATTAACTTCTATCCTACCTATCCTTCCAGACCTTTGAAGCTCTCTTAACTCCAAGTCTGCGCCTAACAAACCTTCTGTCTGACCAAAAATTGCCCCAATCACGTCTGGCTTATCGACAACACCATCAATGGCTATGCTGGCGTGAATTATATATTTTGATGAAACTGGACTAATCTTTCCCATTTTAATTTCCTCCTATTCTACGTTTAGTCTAACTGTTATTGTTCATCTAGAAAGCGCACTATCTATTATCAAAGGCCAATGAAGGATTATTGATAATTGTAATTGTACACCCTCTAATTTTAATAGAACAAGCAATTATTGTCTAAATAAATTCACTAGGCCTGAAATAAGCCCTATTTTGCCCTTTTTCAAACATAATAGGTGATTTAGTGAATGATAATCGCAAACTTGTTCTATTGTTTCTTTATATTTAATTATGAACAATGATTATGATTTGTTGCCCGAAAAACTAACTCCCAAGCTCATTGCTTGCATTTAGCGACAGCTCCATTGAGTACTCTCGTTTCGGGCTGTTATATGCAAGAGTGTCTTAATATCCTTGCTTGAACATGCTGTTCAGCTCAAAAAAGGACCCATTTGCATATCTTTTTCTGATATTAGTGAAAGAAGAGGTTACTTATAAAGTTATGGGATTTGTATACTGTAGTATATAGGTTTTATATAATCAGGATTGGAGAATAATTTATATATCAAATAGGATATTGAATACATATGGCCAGCAGAAAGGAAAAATGGAAGACAATGCATAGTGTCTTTGATGATTTCACCAACAGAAATATCTATAAGCTGATCCGGCAAGGGTACTTTGAAGGGCTGATTGGACTTGTTTCTATCGGAAAGGAAGCTAATGTATTTTCTGCAAGGACTAAAGATAAGGATAAGATCATCATAAAGATACATAGGCTTGAGACATCTGACTTCAACAAGATGTATGAGTATCTGCATTATGACCCAAGATATGCAACAATCAAGAACAACAGGAGACTGGTCATATTCTCATGGGCTCAAAGAGAGTTTCGAAATATGGTAAAGGCAAGAGACGGGAATGTAAGAATACCAAAGCCTATCGGATTCAAAGATAATATTGTTATGCAAGAATTCATTGGAGATGATGATGTTGCGCCAAAACTGAACCGCACCAGGCCTGAAGATCCCAAAGATTTCTTTGATAAAGTAGTTTTAAACATCAGGAGACTGTATAAAGCAGGATTGGTGCATACTGACCTTTCTCCGTTCAATATATTGAACTATAATGAAAATCCTGTCTTTATTGACTTCTCGCAATGCACGACTCTTGACAATCCAAATGCGCTTGAATATCTAAGGAGAGACGTAAAGAATGTGTGCGATTTCTTCAGGAAGCAAGGCATGAAGATCGACGATGAAGATATAATGAAGAAGATAATAAAGAAATAAAAGAAAAATGATATAAGCTGATTTATAGCAATAAATGCTCCAGGTCTTTGCCAAATTTGTCATTTACTTCTGTCTGGAGACCTTGTATCATTGCTGTTGCGGCGCTTTCACCACTCACTCTTGCAGATGTACCTTTTGCTGCCCTATCTGATGCCAGAAACAGATTGTGCCCTGCATAAACATGATCATGCACAAATGAAAGGTTAGCAATCCATTCACCTATGCTCAACTTTCCTCCAGTCCCGTCGGGAAGTGCAACTTCCATAACTGCAAGAACATGAGGCATATAATGGCCTACATTTGCCCCATCAAAAACATACATCAATCCATTTCCCGACGGCATGAATACCAGCCTTGTTGAATGCCTATCGATATCACCTACACTATAATTATGCGCGTCAGTTATCATAGTTATTGCATGGAAGTATCTCGGTATCAGGACTTCATTCCCATAGGGATGTACCTCATATTCATGATCATCTGCATTTGAACCTACAACGCAAAGGCCTCGCTGAATCGGTTCATTGGATCTTCCTTTTTCGTGGACAAATTTTGCAACTGCTGGGTTTGTGCCTCTAACTATTGTCTTGTAATCCCCTTTCCTTCCTGCCAAAGTACTATCAACCCATTCAGATTCACCATCATATAAATTGTCCAATCCCTGGGGCATCGGAACTGCTGAAACCCAATATGAATGATCCCTCAAAACCTTCACGTCATTCGGATCGCTCAGGCCATAGATATGCAATACTGACCCTGAAGGATTATCTGCGTTGTGTTTTTGGACAAAGCCTGCCAAAAACGGGTTGTAACTCTCGGCTATCTGAATCAATTTTTGCTCTGACATGTTATCCTCCCTCCTATTTAGTTAATATTGTTATGTATACAATCAATGCCTTGACATCATAGCGCACTGGCTCTCAAATTCCTGATAGGCTGGAATCATTTTCTTGTAAGTCTCATGTCTTTGTCGGTTAGGCTCAAATGTTTGAGTGACCTTAACAAAAGGTGCGACAACATCTTTCCATTCAGCAGATTCTCCTTGTGATAAAAGATATCCTTGCCTCGCCCTTAGAGCAGCTCCTAATGCTGCTGAAGCGCTAACTTGCTGGCGATATACTTTTGCACCTGTGACGTCTGCAAACAATTGAAGGATGCCGTCGTTTTCAGAGGCTCCGCCTGTTGCATATATCTCTGAAGGAACTATGCCTATCTTCTGAAGCCTTATCATCATTGACATCGCTTTTGCTTCAACGATGGCCCTTATGTTATATTGTTCGCCAGGATTGAGGCTCGTGGAAGTATAGACTGCTTTTCCTGAATTAGGTGTTATCTCTGGGTCAACCCAGTATACTCCTATCTTACTTTGATCAGGTTCTGTCTCTTTCAGATATTGAGATACCTGTTCCCAACTCATGCCAAACTTATCTTTCATCCTCTCTCTAGGAATGCTTCCATTCTTCCAACATCCCAAGAACATATTATCAACATAAGAAGTAGGCGCTCCGAATGTGCATAATTCACCTTCCTTGTCTACGATTATAGATCTGCCTGTATTTCCAAAGAATGTATCACTTGTCCCAAAACTGACAAATACTAGCCCTGAAGTGATGCCTCCAAACCCTATCAAGGAGCAAGGATTATCTCCATCCCAAGGAATGACTGCTGCATCAAGTCCAAAATTATCGACAAAATATCCAGTTGTCTCTGCTAGGACCTTACATGGATCTACAATATTTGGAAGACGCTTTTCAAGATCATTTGCCGTCGCTGCGAGCAAGACAGGATTCCAATATCTACCTTCTATCTTCATCAAAGACATGCCTGCTGCATCCCCTGGAGCGATTGCAGAAACGCCTGAGAATAATCCTGAAAGAAATGATGAAACAAGCTGGATCTCTACTGTCTGATTGTATTGATCTGGATTTTCCTGATAGAATCTCCTGATCTGAGGTCCTGTGAACCTTTCAAACTGGCCTGAACCTGTCAATTCAAGAAGATTTGCCAATCCTCCTGCTGATCTTGTTATCTCTTCCATCTGTTTTCTTGTTGAAGAATCCATCCAGATTGGAGAAACTGGTCTTCTTGATCCATTAATCTCTTCAGTCCTGCTCAATGCATGTTGAATCTGATCAGCAAGAGGCTTTCTTGAGTCAAGACTTGCTGCAAGATCTGCAACGCTTTCAGATAAATAGACAGAGCCATGCTGCTGCCCTGAGCCTGACAAAGCTACGACATCTTTGGTGTATCCAAGGTCCTTCAACTGCTGAAGCAAATGATCAACTGCCTGCACCCAGACTAAAGGAGAACTGTATACAACATCATTATCGAGCTTCCATACGCCATTCTTTAGACCATGACCTTCTGGCTGGATATCATCATAATTGACCGATACAGGACCATAGACTATACCTTCTTCACCTATTATGATCCCTGTAAGACTTTGGGTGCTTGCATCTAATCCTAGAAATGTTTCTGGCATGTTTTCATCCTCCTAACAAATATATTATCTAAAAAAATATTAAAAAAAACTAATCCTTCTTTGCCTGATATGATACTGTATTCTCGTAGCAAAGAGGTGCAAGATGGTTCCTTGCAAGCTTTACTGCTTCCACACCTAACCTTCCGCTTATTTTTGCATTATCCATATCTTTGAATTTCGGATCCTCTATCTCGATTGAGACGAATGGGATATTATATTTTCTTGCAGCTGAGATGACCTTGTCCCATTTGACACTATCATAAGGCTGGCCTGGAACAGCGTGCTCGTAAATGGATCTTTTCTTCCACTCGTTTGACTTTCTCTGATCACCATCTACTACTACAATATCTGCAAGCCTTGGGTCTATGCCGTCAAGATAAAATTCCTCTTGGTTAAATCCTGCCCCTTTGCCGTGAAGCGCAAATATCTTTCCTGCAGCTCCAAAAGTCTCTATATCTCTCATGACGAGGTCCATATTTCCTGCCAATTGCCAGATCCTGTGAGATGGATCATACTCAAGGCCTAAAGTGTCTCCTACTCCTACCTTATCTGCAAGCTCGAAACAGGCTGTCCAATATCTTGGAGAAGACATCAATTGATTAACCGGAAGGTCCCTTTCCAGCCATCCTTCCATTGGGCAGTTCTCAATCATTATCTTGACTCCTTTTTCTTGGGCATACTGCAGTAACGGAATGAAAAGTTCAGGGAATAGCGTATCAAGATTCTCCTGCACCCGGCGAGTAGGATCCATGCCTACAAAAGTGGCCACATATCCGACTCCGAGCATCGAAGCAGCGTCAATTACTTTTTTCAAATGATCTCTATCTGCTGCACCTGTCTCAGGATGAAGCATGTTCTGGTAACAGCCAAGCGAATGGATCGCCACTCCAAATTCAGCGCTCATTGCCTTAATCTCATCAGATTGTGCATCAGAGAGAGCGACTGTCAGGTCAATAGTATTTGCAACCCAATCCTTCCTTCCTTCCATGCCTCCACTCGGAGATGCTGCAACTTCTAAGCCGTCCAAGCCCATGCCTGATGCTATCACCATCCATTCTCTCAATGTGTATGTAGGTGCGCATGATGTCAAAGCGCCAATCCTCATGTCCTGATCTGCCATATTCTCATCCTCGCTTGTTTTTTATAGAAATTTGTGTGCTCCTGAATAAGTATGCACTTTATTATATATTCCAAAAAATTACTGATATTTAAGCATTATTGTTGTGTCCAGTATATGATTTCGGAAGAGTATTTTCCACAAACCTTAAAAACTAAGGACTACTTAGAAATATTATGGCAGAATTCAGCTATGACATCAGGATACCGAAGGACAGGGTTGCAGTAGTCATAGGAAAAAGCGGAAGCACAAAGAAACAGATAGAAGAAGCTACCAAGACGTCCCTTAAGATAGACTCAAAAGAAGGAGATATCACTGTAACTGGATCTGATGCGATAGGGCTTTATGCCACAAGAGAGATAATAAAGGCGATAGGAAGGGGATTCAACCCTGAGATTGCATTGAAGCTGCTCAATCAAGAATATGCTTTTGAAGTCATAAATCTAGGAGATTATATCAAGTCACAGAACAGCGCTTATAGGGTCAAGGCGAGAGTGATAGGCTCTGAAGGAAAAGCCAGAGGGATAATAGAAGAGCTCACTGACTGCCATATAAGCGTGTATGGGAAGACAATCTGCATAATAGGAGAGATAGACAGGGTAGCGCTTGCGAGAAGAGCTGTCGAATCATTGCTTGGAGGAAGCCCCCATGCAAATGTCTACAGATGGCTTGAGAAACAGAGAAGGACATTGAAGAAGGAAGATGCATTTTCTTTGTATAAAGGAAATGATGAGAAAGAAGAGTAAAAAAGTTGTTCTTAATTTTGCCTAGTATTTAATAATAATTCAGCCCTCGCATGACTCTTGATATGATGCGGCGCTCATACTCTTCTGGTCTTTTCACAATGGAATCTAAGAGACTTAAAGACTATGATCAAGGAATAATAAATTAAAGAAAAAATAATTCTAAAAAATAAAAGATTAATTCACTGAGCAGCCTGATGCTTTTGCCAATGAGTCCAATGTCTGCAGACCTTCAAGCTTCTGGCCATTGACAATCCATGTAGGATACTTCACGACATTTGCAAGCTCGCACTTGTCTGTCTGAGGATTGTCTGCTGAAGCTGTGCAAACCACATAGTTGATCTTGCTGAAGCTCGCTCCAAACAGCTTCTTCTGCTCATTACAAGGCACACACCATTCTGCACCATACATTGTAGCTTTTGATGCAATGCAATCTGCAAGCTTATCTGCGCTTGCCAAAGGCTTTGCTGCAGTTGTAGCCGTCGCCTTGCTATTTGAAGGCTTAACAGCTTTGTTAGTCTCGTTATATACTTTTATATCAGACTTGTCAACAAGCATCTTTGTGTAGGTCTGGATTGACGGCATCTGGTCATTCAAAGCGATCTGCTTCTGAGCCTTGTTAGTTATCTCGGAATATTTCTCTGTCACTGCCGGAAGCTTATCAGTCACTTTTATTATATGGTATCCGAAGCTTGTCTTTACTACTCCACTTAATTCTCCAACAGCTAAACTGAAGGTTGCGTTCTCAAACTCAGGAACCATCGTACCTTTGGCAAAATATCCAAGGTCTCCTCCTGTCGCTCCTGTCGAGTCTATAGAGTAATTCTTTGCAAGAACTTCGAATGATTCGCCTGCTTTCAACCTCTTCAACAAAGCATCTGCAAGGTCCTTATTGTCAACAAGTATATGAGATGCCTTGACCATCTCTGGAAGCTCGATCTCTGCATCTGCCAACAATCCCTTGTCAAGAAGCCTGTCAATAGTCAGCTTGTTCTTGTATAGAAGGACTACATCTGCTTCTGTTATCCCTTGCTTGTCCAATTTTGCAAGGAAATCAGACTTAGTCATTCCTGTCGATTCTGCAAGCTTTGTCAACTCGTCTGAGACTTCTGCATCTGTGACTTCAATATTGCTCTTCTTTGCCTCCTGCAACAAGACAACCTGAGGTATCAAGGATTTCTGAAGGAACGCGTCTTTTGTTATCGAGGATTTCATCAAGTCAGGAACTGACAAGTTATAGTACCTGTCAAGCTCTGTAAATGATATGTCCTGGCCGTTGACTGTTGCCGCAAGGTCATTATTCTGGACCACTGCAGGCTTTGCAGGAATTATCCTGTCTAAATTAACTATCAGTATGATAAGTGCAAGAATCACGATGATCGCTATCCATATGAAAACTCCTGAACCCTTGTCCTTATCTTCTTCGTCGTCTGAATCTTTTACAGGCTCACCCGATATAGGCTCTGACTTTGACTCTGAGTGGACAGAAGCGCTTTCAGCAGCCTCGTTTATCTCCTCAATCTTAACGCCTGCAGGCTCTTCTGCCTCATAGACATGAGTAGTAGAGACTTTCGGCTTTTTATAAGAAACTTCAACAGAAGAATCAGCATCGTCGACGTCTACTCTTTTCTCTATCTTTCCCTTCTTTTTGACCATCTTGTCAAATTTCTTTGAGATTTCCTTCTTTTTTTTCTGTTCCACAAATACCACCTTTTAATATGATTTACTGAATAAGAACCAATAAATAAGAAAAACTCATCATTAATAAACTTTGCGTTGATTTATCTACTCCAGAGTACAGATAAAATTTTATATTACGAGTAATAAGTAATCAAAAACAATGGTTTATGATATAGTAATCGGCAGAGGGGCTCCTGACAGAAAGAAATTCGGACTAAATGGGACGATATTCTTAGGAAAGCAATATATCAAGATGGGACAGACCACTTCACTGTCGAGCAAAGTCTACCTTGATGTCGCAAGAAGCCATGTATTCTTTATCGTCGGCAAAAGAGGAAGCGGAAAATCCTACACTATGGGTGTCATCGCTGAAGGCATGTCGGACCTTCCTCCCGAGATAAAAGAGAATGTAGCTGTCGTCATGCTTGATACGATGGGAATCTATTGGACAATGAAATATCCCAACCACAAGGATTATGACATACTCAAAGAATGGGATATGGAAGCAAAGCCTCTCGACATACAGATCTACACTCCAGTCGGATTCTACAAACAATACAAGGAGAAAGGAATCCCGACAGACTATCCTTTTGCGATAAAGCCCAGCGAACTTGCACCATCTGAATGGTGCCAGTGCTTCCAGGTTCCGCCACTGACTCCATTAGGGACATATATCGAGAGCGTCATAACTGACCTGAAAGAGAAAGGAAAAGATTATTCATTGGATGATATCATCAATGTCATAAAAAACGACAAAGAAACGAATAAAGAATACAGGGATGGAGCCCTTAATGCATTCAAAATCTCTCAAAGCTGGGGTTTGTTCTCTGAGGAGGGAACTCCTTTGAAAGACTTGGTAAAAGGAGGACAGGTGACTGTCCTTGATGTAAGCTGTTATGTAACACTTGCAGGTGCATCTGAGATAAGAGCGCTTGTCATTGGACTTGTCGCCCAGAAACTTTTCTTAGACAGGATGATTGCCAGGACTGGAGAAGAGTATGAAGCCGTATCTGAATCTGTGCATTATTTTGCTATGGAGCAGAAAGAGAAAAAAGAGATGCCATTAGTATGGCTTATCGTTGATGAAGCTCACGAGTTCCTGCCAAGAGAAGGATCGACTGTCGCTTCACAGCCTTTGATCACAATCCTCAGAGAAGGAAGGCAGCCTGGAATCTCTCTGATTCTTGCTACACAGCAGCCTGGAAAAATACATACTGATGTAATGACGCAGAGCGACACTGTAATTGCACATAGGTTGACGGCAAAAGTCGATGTTGAAGCTTTAGGCATGCTTATGCAAAGCTACATGAGAGAAGGGCTTGACAAGGCTATCGATAATCTTCCTAGAGGACAGGGAGCTGCAGTAGTATTTGATGATGCGAATGAAAGGCTTTATTCCATTGCTGTAAGGCCAAGGATGACCTGGCATGGAGGAGAATCACCTACGGCGCTGAAGACTGAGAAGAAAGTGTTTGATCTGTAGATTTGTCAGATTGTTTATTCTTTAGTTATTTTTAATTTTGCTCAGTATCTTATTGATTTTTTAGCCCCTTCATAACTAAATTGATATGATGCGGCGCTCATTCGCTTGCTGTCCCATCACAACTGATTCTTTTGGACTTTTCCTATTATATCCTAGATGACAGCAATCTATTTAATTATTGGTCTCTGACTTGATAGTATGGCATTTTCCAAGACATTCCCAAAGACTACAGACAAGAGCGTATATCCTAAATGGATCGAGATATACCTAGATGAAAGGGAGGAGAAAGAGCAGGAAGAGAATGCCCGAACAAGGAATGTAAAGATAATGAAAGAATGCATGGATGACGCCAAGATAATAATACATGACATGGAGCTGAAAAGGTTCCAGAACGATCTTGTAAAGGTCGCAATCGCATTATTTGAGAAAAGAGCAAGCCATGAGACACATCATAAAGAGAACAAGGCAAAGGAAAAATTTGATAAAATAAGATAAAAGACTATCGTTTTTTCTTTTTCTTCTTTACAGGCTCAGCAGGCGCTTCTTCTTTCTTATCTAGCTTCAGAATAGCGTCTGAATCAGCATAAGTCATAGATAATATAGATGCTATAAACATAAGGACAAAGACTGTTGCAAAGGAAAACCCAAAAGCAGGGCTATATTTGTATACGATTATCACTGATACAAGAAACCCAATTATGCTTGTTATCATGAAGCCGCCTGACAATGGAGCAAATCTCATTTATGACACCTCTTTTAGCTGTTGTTTTGGTTATATTAGAACCTATATTATTTAAACTTTACGAAGTTAAGCTTGTCGACGTGCTTTCTTGCCTTTTCTAAATCCTTCTGGAACTTTTCCATGAACTCTTCCATCTTCTTGCAGCAGATCTCCTTATCGTGGCCGCATAACAATGTGCCTTTCCTACAATCATGATAGGTCTTGTTCAATTCATCGTCATCTTCCATCAGATGGCTCCTGTACAATTCATAGATCATGCATTTCTCCGGAGTCCCGCCTAATCTCTTCTGTTCCTCTAAAGAATCCCTTCCACCTGTCAATGCCCTCTTGAGCTTTTTGCAGACATGCTTTGTATCTTCAGGAAGCTCTATGCAGCTTTCAGGCTTGCTCTTTGACATCTTCATCGAGCCGTCTAGGCTTGGTGTATACTTATGATATAATGCAGAAGGAGCAAAGAAATTGTATTTTGATTTTGTCCTTGCAACTATGTCTCTTGTAAGCCTTATGTGAGGGTCCTGGTCTATCCCTACTGGGATTATGCCTGGCATCCTCTCTTCTATCTGAGGATACAAGATATCGCCAACTTGGGTTACAGCACTCATTATCCTTCCAGGATCTGCGTTGCCATAGATTGCCCTAAATTCGTTGAGGGTTATCTTCTTCGAAAACTCATATGCCAAATGGATTACATCCTTATTTTCAGACTGGAAGTAGAACACTGTCTTTTTTGGATCTAAACCAAGAGCGATATATGCGGGGATGTGGAATTCTAAAGCCCTTTGCTTTGCCTCTTCAATTGAGACTCCTCTTGCTGCTGCGCTTTCCAAATCTGCGACCAGAATGTATGCTTTTGCCCCGTGCTCCTGGAAATACCTGATATTTTCAACTACCAGCTTGTTTCCAAAGTGGATCCTTTCGCCAGAAGGCATTATCCCTGAAAGGACGTAGAATTTCTTCTTTTCCTTGATACATTTTGAGATTATCCCAAGGTCCCTTCCTGCAAAAACCACATTTCTTCTCATTATCCTGTTTGGATCTGGGAACATGTCTAGATTGAACTCTTCCAATCCGAAGTCCTTGATCATCCTTGAATAGTCTTCTGGAAGATCTGCGCTATAAGGGTCAATTATCTTTTCCATATTAATCACCTTGATTGATTGGTTTATATATTTTGTGTAAAAAATATTCGTTTAAAGAATTGGAAATAATGTTAAGAATCCTTGAAATAATTAAGTAAGGGAGGACCCTTACAAACCCCTTTCGAATACCTTCTTCTCTGCGACATAGATTAAATAGGGAAGGATTTGCAGCAGTGCAACTAATCAAAAGTCCAGAAGATTCAATAACGCCACGGACCATAAGAAATCACTGCGTGATTTCTAAGGTTTTGTACAGCAAAACAATCAACTCGTGCCATAGAAACAGGTAATATAATTGGTTATATAAATGTTAGGATAAATAATATAAATGAAGGCGTATTCTTGACTGGTATGTCAAAAGCTACTGAGGAAAGAAAACCAAGGATATTTGTTGTTGAAGGAGAGCCTCAGAATGTTGCAACAAGGATAGCTAATATGTACTCTCCAAATGCAGAGGCTCGTGAGATGTTCACTGAAGAAGATCTTCCCAAACATTCCAGCAGGATGTATGGAGTATTCCTATTCCCTGACGGGACTAGCAGAGAGATAAGGGATGCTGTATTCCAGACAAGCAAACTATTGCCACTTTTCTTAGACACTATCGTGACTGACAATGTCAGGGAACCAAAATATGCTGTCGTGTCTGCAGGGTATTCTCCAAAATATAAGACGGGATTGACTGCTGATAAGCTAAGAGAGATGGGATTTGTAGTCCTGGATCTTTAGGCCTTTTTTATTTATTAAATAATTATGTCGAGAACTCCTGAACCTTTCAATTTTGCAAATGTGTAGTGCCACCACTCTTTCTCGTAAGGCTCAAAGCCATATTTCTGCATTATGTCCTTCAATAGTTTCCTGTTCTCCAGTATTTTTACTGGAAGAGATTTGCAGCTATGGCTGGCATACTTTGAGAAGCTGTCAAAGTCAGATGGCATTTCCAACAGATTAAGGTCTTTGTCTGCTATTGTGAGATCGACCGCTATTCCACGATTATGATCAGATATCTCTGCAACAAAATCTGTGTCAGGGAAATGTCTAAGGAGAATCTTCTGGATAGATAATGGGCGATATGCATCCCAGATCACGAATGTAAGGCCTCTTGATTCCAGCTCATTTTGGGCTTTCAGCAGAGACTCTGCTGCTTCTTTCCTCAGGAAACATAATGGACTCTTGTAGAGCTTTCTCTTCGTGAAATTGTTTTTTGTAGTATACCTTAGGTCTAATGGGATTGTCGTTATCTGCACCAGGCCTTTTTCTGTAAGCTGTTTTTCTATTTCCATTTTCAATTATATACTAAATCAATTGATTAATCTATCTTTTAAATGTTTTTGTTTGTTTTAGTGTACTTTTTGTTATTATATAGTAGTTAAAAGGGAAAGGTTTATAAATAAATAAATATTTCAATGGTCTGTTAACATAATTATTACGTCGTATTTAATAAAATCTTTAACGGGGGATAAAATGGGAAAAACAAGAAGCTTGATTGGCAGGATTGCTGCTGCAATAACATTCGGATATTCTAGCCTAATAGGAAATGTACATGCACAGGAGAAGTGCGAGTTTGATCTTAATACGGCTGTCAATGCTGCTGAGGCTGATCCGACTCCAGCATCATTCGTCGACTACTCAAATGTCATCGATGCTGCGTTGGAAGCAAGGATTGCACACGGAAACCCTTATGCAGGATTAAACCCAACCTTGCCTGAGACTGAAACGATTTCTTTGGACCAGAAATGCAACAAGACAATAAGATATGTTTCTGGAACAACAAATGATACAGTATGGGGAGACAATGAGCAAATTGTCTATGTTGTCGGAACCACAAACATTGAGAACTTGACAATATTGCCTGGAACAGCAGTAATATTCGCAGGATTCCAGGACAACCAGAGAGAAGGAGCAATGACAAACGGAATGATTGATTTCCTTGATTTCTCATACAGGCAGGCAAGAGATGTCGATGGAACTATCGAAAGCCTTAACAGCCCAGACTATGTAAACAGAAGATCTTCCTTGAACGTATCAGGAACACTTCTTGTGTTAGGAGAGATGAACAATCCTGTATGGATTGGCGGAGATTTTGGGACGCCGTATGATTCCATAGGCATAAGCTTCGCAAACGGCCAGATAGACAGGGCATTGCTACAGAATTTTGACTCATTGCAGCCAGGAAGCTGGAATACATTATTGTCGAGATCAGTAATAGGAGACAACCTGATTGCAAGCGTAAATGGAGAGACTTATATCGTAGGAAACCTTTTCCTCAATTCTGACGGAGCCTCAATAATGACCACAAACAATGGAAACTCAAGAGATGACATCTATTTCAATACATTCAATAACATGAACGGAGCATCAATCTTGATCAGAGGGTCTGGGGACACAAGAGTAGCAATCAACAGGTTCCAGAATGGAGCATTCGTGATTGGAGAAGATTACTGGGGAGGAAACCTAGCAATAACTGGAAATGATTTCCTACAGGGAACAAATGGCGGTTTCATAATGATCGATGACTCGCCTTATAGCATAAATGCTCAAAATAACTTCTGGGGAACAAGCAACAGGAGCGATATTGAGAGAAGGATAATAGATTTCAATGATGATAGGAGCAGAGGGCTTGTTGACTATACTCCTTTTGTAACATCACCTGATTCTGACCTTGATGGATTAAGGGACGATGCTGAACAAAGAATCGGCACCAATATGTATGTAAGAGACACTGATGGAGACGGGATAAGGGACGGTGCAGAGGTAAATGATTACGGGACAAACCCGCTATTGGCTGACACTGATGGTGACTCATTGAATGATTATGATGAGATATTCAAATATGGTACAAATCCAACAAAAGCAGACACTGACAATGATGGATTGAGCGATTATGATGAGATAATGGTATACAAGACAAATCCATTTGTATTTGACACTGATGGAGACGGATTGAGCGATGGACAAGAAATACAATACCACACTAATCCATTAGTTGCTGACAGCGATGGAGACGGATGGAATGACGGCTATGAAGTCTCAAGGGGGACAGACCCTAACAATAAAGACACTGATGGAGACGGATTCAACGATCCAATCGACAATGATCCATTGCACTGCTTCTATACGCCTCAGGCGCCTACAAACGTAAAGGCAAGCGACGGACAGTTCCAAGGATCTGTAATGATAACATTTGACTCTTCGGTTGTTCCTGGAGTAGCTCCTGGAGTAGAAGGAGGATTTGCAAATGTTGAATATATGGTATTGAGAAGCACATCAAATGATCCTGCCACAGCACAGCCTTTGAGCGACTGGTTCAACGGAGTAAATGCCTATGTAGACTCATCTGCATTGAACGATGTAATAGCAAGGCAGCAGAATCCATTTGGATGCAACGGCAACCAGAACAACAATGGAAATTTCTTCTACTTTGTCCAAGCAAGGAACGGATGCGGAGAAAGCGAATTGAGCCAGCCTGATTCAGGATATGCATCTCCATTACCTACAAAATCCACAAAAGCAGCAACAATGCCAGAGAATATCGGGGATATTGCAGCTATGGGAATTGGACTTGCTGCAATGACTGCAGCCGGCGGATACAGAAGGAGAAGGATGGATTAAATCCTTTATCTTTATTCTTTTTTTTATTTCATAACTTTTTTATAATGAGATAGAATTTAGAGCATTATGGACAAAACTAAAGCTATTGCCAAGATAATCGCATTATTTCTCGTATTACTAATAATAGGCTGTAATGGAACAACTGCCCCTATAAGCCAAGATAATGTCAGGAAAGCACAATATGCAGGAACCTGGTATCCTGGAGACTTCAATTCTTTGTCAGATGCAATTGATGGGTATCTTACCAATGGCAAAAAAGCAGAGGTCAATAAGGTAAAAGCGATAATTGTGCCTCATGCAGGATACAGCTATTCTGGGATTGTTGCAGGATCAGGATACAACCAAATCGATTCTTCATATGACAAAGTGATAATAATAGGGACTAACCATGATTCCAATATTGTCATTGACGGTATTGGAATACCCAACTATACACATTATGAGACTCCTCTTGGAACAGTCAAAGTCTCTCCAATAGCCAAAGAACTTCTTAAGGATGGGGAATTCAAGGTCCTTAAAGAGGACAATATGCATGTAATTGAGATACAACTGCCATTCCTTCAGAAAAAGCTAGGAAATTTTGAGATCATCCCACTTATAACTGGAGGGCTTGACTATTCACAGATAAAGGATGCTGCTGATTCGCTAATGCCTTATATTGACAATAAGACGCTGATTGTTGTCAGCTCTGATCTTTCACATTATCATCCTTATGACGAGGCTGTCTCAATGGACAATAAATGCGTCAACAGCATCTCCAGCCTAAATATTGAGGAGGCTGCCAATTGCGAGGCCTGCTCGATCTATGCCTCAATGATACTCATGGAGATTGCAAAAGAGAAAGGATGGAAAGCTAAAGTGATAGACCAAAGGAACAGCGGAGACACAACTGGAGACAAGACAAGCGTAGTAGGATATTCTGCAATCGCTTTCTATCAGGATGAGGATTCATGTGGATTCGAGGAGTTTGTGCAGAGTGAGAATGACAAGAAAGAACTGCTGAGGATGTCCAGGGACAAGCTTGATTCATTGTATGAAGGAAAATCATTTGATATCAAGAACTACAAGATAAGCGAGACCATGAAAAAAGAAGAAGGGTGCTTTGTAACCCTCAATATAGACGGGAACCTAAGAGGGTGCATAGGATACATAATGCCCCAAAAAGAGCTTTACAAATGCGTCATAGACAATACTATGAATGCTGCCCTTTTTGATTCAAGATTCAATCCTGTCAAGAAAGAGGAGGTATCAAAGATTAAGATTGAGATAAGCACGCTTTCTGTCCCACAGAAACTTGCTTTTTCCTCTCCTGATGACTTAAAGAATAAATTAAGGCCTTTGAAAGATGGAGTTGTCCTCAAGAATGGACTTTCTGAGAGCACATACCTGCCTCAAGTATGGGAACAGATCCCTGACAAAGAGATGTTCTTGAAAAGCCTATGTGAGAAAGGAGGGATGAATTCTGAGTGCTGGAAAGACAAGAACACTGAGGTTTCTGTATATCAGGCAAGTGTTTTTGGTGAAGAGTAATTTGTCAATAAGCCATATCATCTTTCTTATCAAAGAAGTTTACGAGCGCCTTGTTCAAAACCCTAAACCCGCCAGGCTCTGGATAAATTCCATCGAGACAGGCCATACATAGGCCCTTGCCGTGTCCTATCGACCTCCTGTGCATCTCAGGAGTGGGATAAATTACCTGGACAAGACCACTCCAATTTGGGATATTCTTAGGAGTAATAAGCTTTCCAACCATTTCTGATACTTCGTCATATGTCGACTGGGCATATATCTCCTGAACAAGGTTTCTTTTTGGCTTATAATGGCGGTTATCTGAAATCTTCTTGTCCTGGAACCTTGCAACTTCTTCTAATTCCTCAAGCCATTCCATCTTTCCTTTCTCCCTCAAGAGCTCTATCGCTGCCCTGAACGCAACAAACTCTTTCAGGTTTGACATCTCAATTCCATAACAGCACGTATACCTTATCTGAGGGCAGCTTGAGACCACATATATGTCATTTGCACCTGCTCTTGCCAATGTCCCACAGACATTAACTTCGAGAGTCGTGCCTTTGACTATGCTGTCTTCTACTAGGATAAGAGGCCTATGAGAGAATTCTTTTATCATATCATAAACAACATCATAAGCACTTGCAACAAGCCCTTTCCTTATGCCTGGCTGAGCGATAAATGTCCTTAGCTTAGCGTCTTTTGTAAGTGTAAGCTCATATTCTGGATTTGAGTTGATCATGTGGATCAATCTTTTTCTTGACAGCTGTCCTTTATCTGCCATCTCAAGTATCTTGTCAACTGTAGAAGTTGCCCTCAACCTTTTTATTGCCTTGCAAAGACCAATAGCTGCTGACTCTGATGTCTCTGGGACATAGCTGATTATCGCCTGATCGATATTTGAAACTTTCTCTGCCACTTTTTCTGCCAAAGATGCTCCTTCTGCTTTTCTGTCATTATATATTCCTGCATTGTTGACACGGGCAAAATAAGGAGTTTCAAATTGGCACGGAGTGTAGCCCCTTTTCTTCGTGAAGTGATCTATCTTAATGTCCCCTGATGATTTGACGAGAATCATCTCTCCTGGACCTAGCTCTTTAATGCCTGATACGTCAATGTTTAGGGGAATCAGTGAAGACGCTATTGCGCTAGGCTCTGAAGCGCCAATCGCTAGCTCTTCATTGATAAAATAATGGGCAGGCCTGATTGCGTTTGGATCCCTAGCAATGAATGAGTCTCCATTTCCAACTATCCCTACAATTGTATAGGCTCCATGAATAAGTTTGCTTGTTTCATGCATGACTTTGAACATATCAATGCCATGACATAATTCCTCTCCTTTATGTCCCTGCGAGCGAAGGCGCTCATACTCCCTGTTGAGGAAGTGGCCCATCTGCTCTACTAAAGTTATCATATCTGATTTTGTGTCTGGATGCTTTCCAATGTCCCTCAAGAAATCCCTCTGCTCCTCGTTATTTGCAAAATTTCCGTTCATAGCTATGACGAGACGCCGAGAAGGCCATCTACTCTCTTTCTCTACAGGATGGACATACCTGTAATCTACTCCTTTCAATATCGTCGAGTATAATGTATGGCCAATCATAACTATGCCCCTTCTGTTATCAGCTATCCTAGACCCATCATCAGTCTTCTTTATCATCATATTATACCAGTCTGGAACCGGATTTGGGCTTATCATCTTATCCTTGAAAAGATATTCCTGCTCAAATCTGTCCTGGTAATGATATGCTGTAGCTGTGCCGCATGCATCCTGGCCACGATTCCTCTGCCTAAGCATGAGAAGGTGCATCAAGTTGACAAGAAAATCCTCATCGCCGTATTTTTCACGATAGAAATCAAAAGGCTTTCGCAAGCGAATCCATGCGACGCCACAATGATCCTTCACTGCATCGTCAAGTGTCGTTGCTCCGACTTGATCGAGAGATAAATCCATCATCACACCTTTTATTAAAAATCTCGACCTTCGAAAGATATTTTTGAGGAGTATAATACCCCTACCTTCAGGTCGAGATTTTTAAGTTTAAAAAATTGCCTAGTTGATTGGCGAGTATAATACCCTGATTTAGATCAGGGATAACACGAGCCTATAAGATATTAGGCAATTTTTTAATTATCATTTTTCGGTTTGGAACGGAGTTTATATATAAGATGCTAATAGAAAATAGATTTTGTGGAATATATTATGATTATGTGACTTGCTAGAACTTATCATCTATAGTCCTTGGTCCCCTAGTTCTTGCATTGATTGCACAGTCCACTTGAGCCTGCAATGCTGCGTCAAACAATGAAGGATTACCAATCGCTACTACTGCTGCAAATTTGTCAACTGCCCTAAAATAATCCTCAGGTTCCGTTGCCTGCAACATGAGAAGGGCTCCTTCACGGAACAATCTAGCAGTTTCTTTAGGCTGCGGTCCTTCACTAACTGGTGATTTTGTGTCATGAGGATCGTATATTGCTTGGTATGGCATATAATACACGAGAAGTTTTATGCATTTAAAAGAATTTCTGTGATTGTATCCATGTAATACTTACCAAGGGCAGATGTCTGCCTTTTTCATAGAATCCTGCAATTGCTTTTTCATGTCAAGCGCTGCCTGTCTTGCGCAAAGTGCAAAGTCCTCTTCTCTTGCTTTTTCAGAACCTTTGCTTTTGTATGCATATAATATGCCTCTTGAGGAGTTTACAATGGCTCCAAATCCATCCTTGTTGAAGTTAGGGATCGTATCATCTGCTGTGCCTCCTTGTGCACCATATCCAGGAACTAAAAAAAATGATTGAGGGATGATTTTCCTTACAACCTCTGCCTCTTTCGGATGTGTTGCACCTACTACTGCACCGATGCTTGTATATCCTTCCTCACCTACAAGATCATTTCCCCAGGCTTTGACTAATTCAGCCATAACTTCATAGACTGTCTTATTTGCGCCGCTATTATCCTTAACAATCAGGTTCTGAAGCTCTGCTGAACCTTTGTTAGAAGTCTTTACAAGAACAAAAATACCTTTTCCATATTCTTTACATATATTGACAAAAGGAATGACTCCATCTGATCCTAAATATGCATTAACAGTAAGAGCATCTGCATACCAGACCGGTTTCTTTTCACCAAACAAAGAGGTGTGGCCTAGAAATGCCCTTGCATAAGCCTCTGATGTAGAACCTATATCATTCCTTTTTCCGTCAACAATCACCAAGAAGCCTAATCTCTTTGCCTCACTTATGGTATCTTCAAATGCCTTAACTCCGTGATGTCCATACTGCTCATAGAACGCTATCTGAGGCTTAACTGCAGGCACTATCCCTTTAATCTCTTTCAAGATTGATCTGTTAAAATCAAGTATTGATGCTGATGCAGCTTCAAACGTAGCCCCAAATTTATTCTCATTCTTCTCTTTTATAAAATCGGGAATAGAATCAAGCTGCGGATCAAGACCTACAACAGAAGGATTCTGGTGCTTGTCGATTGCTGCGTAAAGCCTGTCTGCAAAGTTTTTTTCCATGTTGATTAGTAAACCTCATTGGAAGCCGTGCTTCTTTCCCCATTCATCTGGAATGGAGTTCCATTCAAGGACAATCTTTAGATCCTCTTTTTTGATGTAATCCAATTTCTTTGCCTGCTTGACAAGGGCATTGAAATTTGAAAGTGCAATAAGCCTGCAATTCGCCTCATTGAACTTTTCCTCTGCTTTCTTTAGCTGATATGAGAAGATTGCGAAGCAATAGTCCACCTTTCCTCCTGCATCCCTGACTGCCTGGACTGCTGCAACTGATGATCCTCCTGTTGAGACTAGGTCTTCTATGACAATCACTTTCTGCCCTGGAAGAAGCTGGCCTTCGACAAGATTCTCCTTGCCATAATCCTTTGGCTTTGACCTGATATATATCATCGGCTTATTCAATTTGTCTGCTATCCATGCTGCGTGCGGTATGCCTGCTGTCGCTGTCCCTGCAACTACGTCGAATTCTATATTGTTTTCCTTAATCAATTTTATGAAAGAATCCCTGACTATCTTACGCTTTTCAGGATAAGAAACAAGAAGGCGATTGTCGCAATAGATCGGCGACTTAATGCCTGAAGTGTATGTGTAAGGATCTTTCGGCGAAAGGGTAACTGCCTTTATCTCAAGGAGGACCTTTGCAACTTTCTTTGCAATTCTTTCAGAGCTATCAGACATATATGATGCACCTCTTTAAATTCAATAATTGACCAGATAAAATGCTTATTCAATAATCTTTCGGTCTTTCATGACAATTTTTCCATTCACGATAGTATAGACTGGCATCCCTTTCAGGTTCATGCCTGCAAATGGCGTATTCTTTCCTTTGCTTTCAAACTGTTCCGGATCTACCACTTCTTCTTTTTCCAAATCAAGAATGGTTATATCTGCATTCTTTCCTAAAGACAATGTGCCCCTGTCAAGATGCAATATCTTTGCAGGATTTATCGTGAACTTAGCAACAAATTCGGTCAAAGGAAGGGCATCTGTATGGATGAGATTTGTTATTGCGAGAGGCACTGCTGTCTCCAATCCAGAGATCCCATTCTCGCAATCAGCAAACTCATAGAATTTCTCAACTCTAAGATGAGGAGCGTGGTCTGTCGCTATCGCATCTACTGTTCCGTCTTCTAACCCTTTCTTTATCGCTTCAACGTCTTCTGCTGTCCTAAGGGGAGGATTTACCTTTGCCATCGGATTATAATCGATACAGGCTTCTTCTGTCAAAGAGAAATAATGAGGCATTGTGTCACAAGTAGCTTTCACTCCCCTCCTTTTTGCATCCCTTATCATCGCAACTGCGACCTTATTTGATATATGGGTAAAATGAATGGGTGAATTTGTAAATTCTGCAAGAAGAAGCTCTCTTCCGATTATAACATTCTCTGACAATGAAGGTATCCCTGGAAGCCCTAACATAGTGGAAACATAACCTTCGTTCATGCATCCATCTCCAGACAAGTCATAATCTTCTGAATGGGAGATTATAGGCATATGCCATAAGTTACAATATTCAAATGCCTTTCTCATCACATCTGCATTCTGGATTGTGCCTCCATCATCTGAGACTGCAATCGCTCCTGTCCTTTTGAGCTCTCCGATCTCAGCCAACTCTTTTCCTTCTCTCTTCTTGCTTATGCATCCGACAACTTCCATATTAACTATCGCCACTTCTTTTGCCCTTGACTTGACATATTCAACAACTGTCTGATTATCGCATGCAGGATTAGTGTTAGGCATGCCTACAACTGTGGTAAATCCTCCTCTTGCTGCTGCCCTTGAACATGTAAAAAGAGTCTCTTTATCTTCCCTTCCAGGCTCCCTAAAATGAGTATGCATATCTATAAATCCGGGGCAGACTATAAGTCCTGATGCATCGATGACATGACAACCATCTTCAGGAATAGAATTATCTATCTTCTCAATCTTTCCATCTGATATGAGGATTGATCCAACTTCATCTATCCCCTGCGATGGGTCTATAATCCTTCCGTCTTTTATGAGCAAATCCATATTATCATCCTTTAGTATACCTGTTCTGCAGATCCATCAAAATACTTCTGCGAACTAACAACATTACCCCTATCTTTCTCTTTCTTCTGCAGCTTATCCAACACTTTCCTGCTTGGCCTGATCTTTGTTATCTTGTCCACGCTTTCAGGCGTAGGCTGTATCAGCAAGTACAATAGGGCCATCCTTAGCGCATAGCCATTCGTGACCTGCTCTTCAACATAGCTCTGCCTTGACTCCATGACTTCTGTGGAAAGATCAACTTCCCTGTTGATTGGACCTGGGTGCATGACCATCGCATCTTTTTTTGCCAGCCTCAACCTGGCCATGTTTATGCAATATCTTTTGGAATATTCCCTTACTGTAGGGATATAGGCAGATGCTGCCCTTTCCAACTGTATCCTCAATGCATATATCACATCTGCGTCCCTTATTGCGTGATCCAGATCAGGATCATATTCGACGCCAAACACTTCTTCTGCGTGAACAGGAATCATAGTAGGCGGACCAGAGATAATCACCCTTGCTTTCAATTTTGTAAGTATCCTCATCAAGGAACCTGCGACCCTGCTGTGGAGAATATCTCCGACAATCACTATCTTCTTGTCTATGCATGTCCCTAATACATCACAAATGGTGTAAGCGTCTAAAAGGGCTTGAGTAGGGTGCTCGTGCCAGCCGTCTCCTGCGTTTATTACAGGGGCTGTGATCTGTGTCGAGATCAATCTTGATGCTCCTGCTGCATAATGCCTTAAGATGATGCAATCTGCCTGCATTGATTGTAGCGTTCTTGCCGTGTCATTCAAAGTCTCTCCTTTCTTTGACATTGAAGAACCTGATTTTGAGATATTGATCGTGTCTGCAGAGAGGTTTTTCCCAGCAAGCTCAAAACTTACTTTTGTCCTTGTTGAATCCTCTACAAAGAAATTGATGATTGATTTTCCCTTTAAGATAGGAATCTTCTTCTGCGGCCTGTGGATAAATTCCTCCTTGAAAGGCATAGTTATCCTGAAAATAAGCTTGATGTCATCAACAGTCATGTCATCTACGCTGATTATATTCTTTGTAGAAAGCGATTCGTCTCCACGAAGTTTGATAAGGATCTTCTCGAACTCCTCGTTCTTAGCGTTGAGCTCTTCATACATTCTCCTATAACTGATATCAATCAGTCTATGGCTGATATCAACCAAGAAGAATCCCCTCAAATAATGCATAATTTTCCATGCTAAAAAAAATAATAGGCCCTTACTCCTTATTATAGTTATTGGTTCTTTAGAATCTACTTCTCCCTGTAATCATAGTACTCTTTCAAAGGAACTTTCCTGCCATCCTTTAGGTATGCTGACCTACCAAATTCCTTCATATTATCGAGAGAATTATTGTTGAATACAGGACCATCAAGGCACACAAGCTTATCTTCACATGCGCACTGTCCGCAAAGGCCAAATCCGCATTTCATGTATCTTTCAAGGGAAAGTTCACATCGGATATTGTTCATCTTGCATATCTCGTAAACTTTTGCCATCATGACTTCTGGACCTACTGCATAAACTATGGACGGCTTTCTCTTCTGAAGGCACTTCTCAAGAAGAACTGTAGTAAAACATCTTTCTCCCAAACTGCCATCGTCTGTGCATATGATATAATTCTCTTGTTTCAATAATAAACTTATTTCTTTTGTGAATAATATCCCTTCTTCGTTTCTTGCGCCTTGCACAAGAGTAAAATCATAATTATTACGCCTTAATTGGTATATCAATGGACGCAAAGGCATAATACCAAGTCCACCTGCAACAATAAGAGAGTTATCCATCGGTGTAAACGAGGTTCCGTAAGGGCCTCTTATTCCTACAACGTCTCCTTCTTTCAGATTTGATGCCTTTTCTGTAAATTTTCCTCTTTTTTCTATAGTTATACCAAATATCTCTTCATCGATATAAGATATAGTGAACGGCTTTTCATCGTGTCCTGGGATCCAAAACATAATGAATTGGCCTGGCTTGAAACTTCTTATCCTGCCTTTAAAGAAAAAAGTATTGCATGTAGGCGACTCTTTATTTATCTTGAAAATAGAATACATAACAGGAACCTGCCTTGCAAATCCAAATCCATTCTTTTTTTCCATTTTGTTTTCTTCAATAATTTATTTATTGCCTGTGGGCTGCACCAATAATCTCCTGCAGATCCGAGATATTGTTCTTTATCATCCATTGCTGCATCTCATTGCAGACCTTGCTGAAGACATCTATTCCTCGATAGTATACGCCTGAACCTATTCCTACTACAGTCGCTCCTGCCATCATCATCTCAATAGCATCTTCTCCATTTGTTATCCCGCCAACTCCTAAGATAGGAAGCTTTGTTGCTGAATGGATATCATAGACACATCTCACTGCGATTGGCTTCAATGCAGGTCCTGAAAGACCACCTTTTTTGTAAGCTAGGATTGGCTTTCTTGATGAAATGTCTATTGCCATACCTGGACCTAATGTGTTTATTGCACAGATCGCATCTGCACCTGACATTTCACAATATCTTGCAACTTCTGCAATGTCCATAACATTGGGAGAGAGCTTTGGCATTATAGGTATATCTCCAGAAACAGCCTTGACTTTTGAAATGACCTCTTGCACTATGGAGGTGTTATTCGCAAATGCAGTCCCATGCTCGTCTGAATTTGGACACGAAAGGTTAAGTTCAATGATATGGGGTGATTTGTTTGCAACATACTCTGCAACTTCAACAAATTCCTCAACAGTTCCGCCAAATATGCTTGCAATTAGGATATTTTTCTTTTTTAAGGATTCAAGCTCTTGCCATTTCTCTTCCATTTCCTTATATCCTGGAGTTGGAAGACCTACTGCATTTAACATGTACTGCTCGTAAGGGAGAATCACTGGATTGTTGTGGCCTAGACGAGCTCTTGGGCCTATTGATTTTAGCGTCAAACCACAGGCTCCTGCTTCTGCAACCCTTTTCAGCTGCTGGGCATTTATCCCTAAGATGCCTGAAGCAAGGACTGTAGGATTAGAGAAAGGGAGATTGCAGAAGTTTACTTGTAGTGATGGAATTGACATAATAGATATTGAGTGATATTTTATTTTTAAATATTTAGATGTTGTAGATTGAGTTATATATTTGTAGAATTTTTTAATAATTTAGTAAGGGGAGGACCCCTTACCAACCCCCCTATTGCATCTATTCCCAGCAGGTTGTTGATGGAGGTTTATCAGTAACATCTATCACAAATGAGCCAATAGGATATTTTGTTGTTATTACTTTGTATAATTCATCTACGCATTCCCATGTCATCCTGACTGGGCCATTTGTCTTTCTGTATTCTTCAAGCTGGTCTCTTCTAAGATGAAGCGGTTCTATCGGAGAGACTGTCATGAAGTCGTCTGTCTGGACAAATCTACCTGCAACTGACCTTTTGCCTGTGCCTTTGTAGTCTGAACCAAACAGTACAAATATTGTCTGGCTGATCTCTGGAGTGAAGCCGTAGCTGTCAATTATCTTTCTTCCTTCATAGTCTATCTCTTTTAGCAAGTCTACGGTCTCTCTTGTGACCTGAGTCGGAATGATTGTATGAGGATATTGAGATGGCACAATAAGCCCTGATCGAGGCGAAGGGTCAAATACAACCCTGTTCACAAAAGGTATTTCTTTTGGTATGCGCTCTGCTGCAGACCTGATGATACTCCAATTCTCATCTCCCCTAAGGAGGGCAAGATAACGATAAGTCCTCTCATCTCCTTGGACTCCTACTGTCCTGATTGGAAGAACTCTTCCCTCAAGGGCATAAGAGTGTATAACATCTGAGACACGAACATGACCACAATCATATGCAAGGTTTTGGACAAGGACATTTGCCCTATAATAATCAGGGTCTTTTTTTGCATCTACTCCATCGACAATCCTAATTCCAAGGCCTGGGCCTGGAAAGGGCTGCCTTTCGCTTATCTCTGGGGGAAGGCCGATCTCTCTTGCAGCCTGCCTGACCTCATCTTTGAATATGAGCCTGTTCGGCTCGACAACCATTCCTCTCGCCTTCAAGTCGTCAATAAATTTGCAGCCCACATTGTGATGGGACTTAATATTTGCTGCCTTCTTCCCAACACCTTTTCCGGATTCTATAAGATCAGTGTAAAGCGTTCCTTGAGCAAGCTTGGTGCGATTTGGATCTAAACCTAAACACTGAACAATCTCTGTCATTATTATGCCATAAAGGTTTCCTATCGCTTTTCTCTTCTGCTCTGGGTCTGACATGCCCTTGACTGCATCTATAAATCTATCTTCTGCCCTGATGACTATCAGATCTATCCCTGATCCCTTCAGCGACCTAACTACCTCCTCTGTCTCTCCTTTTCTCATGAGGCTATCGATGTATACAAAGTATTTTTTTCCGGGTATAGGTGTCTGGGATAATACTGTAGCAGTGTAACAGGAGTCAACTCCACCTGAGACAAAACATATTATATCGTCATCGCCTACAGTCTCCTGCACATATCTTTTTGACTGTTCGATATAATTTTTCATTGTCCATTCATTGCCACAACCGCAGATGCCATGAACAAAGTTTGATATGATGTCCAGGCCTTTCGGAGTATGCGTCACCTCTGGATGAAACTGGACACCTAGAATTGAATTGTTCTCGTTAGCGATTGCTGCCACATGGTCTTTTGTCCTTGCAAGAACCCTGAATCCTCGCGCAAGATTACTTCCGTCGACAGAGTCACCATGGCTCATCCATGCATTGATCTCTGATTCAAGACCTGAGAACAAAGGGTGCGATTGCTCTGTCAGAAAGATTCTAGTATCGCCATATTCTTTAACCCTAGCTGGATCCATAATCATCTCTCCGCCAAGAGTATAGTTTTCAAGCTGCATCCCATAACATATGCCTAGAATATGAATCCCATTTGACGGAAGAGCTTCAAAGAAACCTTCTGCAACTCTTGGAGCATTTTCCTGATAGACGCTTGAAGGCCCTCCTGACAAGATCACTCCTTTTGGAAGCCTTGATACAATATCCTCTAAAGACATCTCACAAGGAACAATCTCAGAGAATACGTTACATTTCCTCACGCTCTTCGCTATAAGCTGAGTATATTGACCCCCAAAGTCAACTACAAGTATCTCTTCCATCTTAGAGGAGATGCTCTTTTGTTTTTTAAAGTTTTCTATTAATAAGTAGTTATATATAAAAAGCAAATATTTAAAATAGGATATAGCTATTAGAATATATTAAAGTAAAAAGAGGACATAATGGCATGGTACGCTAGCGCAGCACTTTATCTTTGGAACCTATTTGTACTATGGATAAAAGTGCTATTTGTGCTTCCATTCCAGCATACTGAGATGCTTTGGATACTTGTCCCCATATGGCTGTCATGGTTCTTCGCTGAATTCTTCCAAGAGAAATTGGGAACATCGCTTGGAAATGCGATATCTAACTCAATAGTCATAGTCTGGGGCAGCATCGACTGGCTGAGGCAGACATTGAATTTTGTCAACAAGGGGATAATAATAGACTCTTTCAACATCATATCAAGATATGCCCTTGCAGGAGCTGTATTTATCTATGGCATGGTGATCATCGTCCTTGGGATCAGAGGAAACAAGATAATAAGATACATAGGAAGAGTGAGGGAAGTGACTTATGTGCTTATCGTGTTCACTCCCATGTTCTATAACGAAGTGTCTTTATCTTTTGAACTGATACTCGCAGCATTCCTCTTCTTCCCAATATTCTACTTCACTATTGAGATATTTGATAGGTACGCGCCAAATCCAAAGGCAATGGATGAAGATATGGGGCTTGATAAAGATCAAGAAATGGGAGGATTCAATGAGCAGGGGCCTCCAAATCAGGGAGAGTTTGGACAGTTTCCTAACAATAATTTCGGAAATGATAACTTTGAGAATTTCAATAATAATTTTGGGCCTGGTGGAAGATCAAGATAGATGAAGTATCCTTTCTAGAACAAATTTACCATTCTCTTTCTTTGCTGGGAATGATGCCAAGTTTATCTTTATATGAAAGCAGTTTCCTGTGTCTGTGAATTCGTATTTGTTGTCTATCAGATAGTCTTTGTCCAACCTCAGAAAGAAATTAAGGTCATCGTCAACTCTTGAGTCATACTGCTTCAGAAGGCGCTGCTTATGATCATCGCTTAGCTTTGACACAAGATGCTTCAGGAATTCATTAGTGTGCTTTGTCTTGTTTAGAGTTATCATCAGGATCTTTATCTTTTTGTATTCATACCCTTCTGCTAACTGTTGGTCTAATGTGATCTTTTCTTTTTCTAGATCAAATGGGATCAATGCCAATAAGGCCGTTTTTATCTTGTTTTCATCCTCTTCTTCTGTTATGAATACCTTTATTGTGATGTTGTTTGCCAGTTTCATGATAAGAGATTATTTATGTTGAGTATTTAAGGGTTTTTGAAAAAGTTAGGTTAATTATAATAAAAATATTGTCAGTATTTTGTAATTATAGCCAAGTATCTTTTTGGTAATTTAGTAAGGGGAGAGCCCCTTATCCTCACTAACGTTCGGGACTTGCAAAGCACACTCACTACGTTCGTAGGTTTCAAAGCGTTGAAACCGTTGTAAGTACCAACCCACTTTTGATATCCTTCTTCGATTAAGGGATAAAACAAAGATTTATATTGTATTTGGATTGAACAATTCTTATGAAACACACATTTCAGGTGACTGCATTACTGATAATGATATTTGTATTCACACAGATAGTCGGGCTTTATACTGTGAATAGATACCTTGAAGTCGGAAAAGACGTGAACGGAACTGTTGTTGTTTCTTACGGGAACACTACAATGGGAGAGCCTGCATATGTTCCTGAACAGGACAGGAGCTACACATTCATTATCATCACTATATCCATACTGATAATGACTGCAATCTTGCTTTTACTAATCAAGTTTCAGTTAGGAAACCTCTGGAAGTATGGATTCTTCCTTGCAGTACTCTTTTCGCTTGCTGTTGCTTTTGGAGTCTATATAAACAAGTATATCGCAATAGGTGCTGCGCTTGTCCTCGCATACTTCAAAGTGTTCAAGCCAAACCCTTTAACCCATAACATTGTTGAGATATTCCTTTATGCAGGAATCGCCATCCTTGTGCTGCCTTTGCTTAACATATATTCTGCAATCGGACTGCTTATTGTCGTATCATTATATGACATGTATGCTGTTTGGAAGTCAAAGCATATGATAACACTTGCAAAATTCCAAGCTGACAACAAGGCTTTTGCCGGCCTTTCAATACCTTATTTCAGGGCTGAAAAAGAGGAAAAGAAAGGGATGAAAGTGGTATCTGTCAAGAAGGCTAAAAATGTAAAGATAAATACGGGGACAGTAAAGACAGAAATGAAGCCAAAGACTGCTATCCTTGGAGGAGGAGATATTGGGTTTACATTGATATTCGCTTCTGTTGTCATGGAGATGCTGATCAAAAGCGAAGGCATTGCCAAGATTCCTGCATTCTTCTATTCTTTGATAATAGTGGCTTTTGTAACAATTGCTCTTGCATTGCTATTTATGTTCTCTAAGAAAGATAAGTTTTATCCTGCAATGCCTTTCCTGAGTGCAGGATGCTTGGTTGGATTTTTAGCCATTATGCTTATTATCTAAAAGCACCTAAATTCCTCTGCTTGCTCTTTGCTGCATAATTTGCAGGCGTAAGAATCATTCCATCTTTTGCAGCTATTGTCTGGATGTTTGTGTTCTTTTGGATATCTCTTGTGATCTGTAGCGGATCTGAGTTCAGCATGCTTACGCCAAAATGAGTCAGGATAGCAAGTTTTGGACTTACTTTTTCGATAATCTTTTCTGCGTCTATTGCAGTGAGGTTGTTATCTGATTCTTTTTGTTCTGCGACATTCAAGATAAGGATGTCTGCGTCTTTGTATGAAGCGATCACTTCTTTATCATACTTTGTGTCTGATGAATAGACTAAAGTGAAGTTATTTGTGATCAGCTTAAATCCTATATTGTCATTTGAATGCTTTGTTGGAAGGGCAATTATTTCTATATTGTTTACAGAGGCCCTTTTTCCTGGCTGTAATACACTTATTCTTTCAAACATGTTCCTATGATAAGGTGTTACTGAAGGGATATGATTTTCATCTCCGTTTATGACTGTCGCTGTTGAGATCAGATTACAGCGCTTGTCCAAACCGGAGAATGTGATTGCATCAATCAATGCATTTATGTCACTTGAGTGAGTGTTATGGTGGTGTGAGACTAGAATAGCAGAGGTATCTCTCAAGTTCACATTGTAATCATTTAATTTCACTAAAGAACCTGGGCCTGGGTCTAGGATTAATTGGCTTCCTGAGGATTGCAGAAGGATTCCGCCTGTCGCTCTCAGCTGTTTTCCAGCGACTATGCCTCCTTTGCCTGTTCCAAGGAAGATGATTGAGTCTGGCATAAAGAGAATATTGGAATTATATTTAATAAAGATTTAGGTGGTGGAAGGAATAGGAAGCAAAGAATAAAGGAGGGAAACCTTTAAAAACAAGGAATCCTTTCTTTCATACGGGCAAGCTAGATCGGGAGGTTAGCCCTCTCCTGTTGCTGTCAACGGGCTTCAGACAGGATCGAAGCTTCTAGAGAGGATAATGTCATAGGCTAAGTCCTGGTTTCAACGAAGAGGTTCTGTCCTGATGGACTGGTTCTTTTAGGAACCTGGTCTTGCATCGGACGAAGAAATCCTTTGCACCAGAGAGGATGGGAACATAGCAGCCATAACTGAATCAATCGGTGCTTTCAGGGTAGCGGAACTGAGGCGATCTCAGGGTCAAACTTACGTCTATGGTGTTATTCCATCTAGGGGCGTGCTTGCCTACTTTTTTCTTAAACAAAAAATAAAAATCTAAAAAATAATTATCCTTTATACATCACATTCTTGGCATCTACCCTTGTCTTCATCAACCCGCTAGAATATAGCTTGTCAGCCAATTCCTGCATGTTCTCAGCCTTGATCTCGGTAGACTTTGAAAATAGGGGTGTTTTCATCCCTTTCATCAATGCAGGGTCATAATTGGCATATTTTGCAGCTATGTCAAGAGATTCCTGAGGGTTTTGCCTTATGAAATCGATTGCCTTGTCAGTTGCCTTAACGATTTTTGCGGCTGTTTCTGGATTTTTGTTGGCAAAATCTGCATTCAAAACACTTGATGCAAATGTGACAGCAAGATTTGCGATAGGGTCATTGTAGATTATTTCTGCGCTTCCCTTATTTACACCAAATGTACAGACTGGCTCTATCGCAACCAATGCATCGATTTGTCCAGACTCAAGTGCAGATAGCTGCAGCGAGGGATCAAGCTCGATGATCTCGATATCTGATTTTGTCAGACCCACGGTATTTAACGTCGCATCTATATACAACGGCGGAAATGATCCTGGCTGTGCACCAACTTTCTTTCCCTTCAATTCGCTGATGTCATTTATCGCAGAGTCTTTCTTTACCATGATGCAGTTGAACATCGACCCTTTTGACGCCTCAAGTGTGCCGAAAACCTTGAGCGATCCAGGAGACTTCTCCTCAGCACCATATACTGTCTGTAGGTTTGCCCCGCCTATGGTCGCCTGAACATTGTTGGATGCAACAGCACTTATCATCTGGTTCGTATTGGCAAACACGACCGGATTTATCTCAAGGCCTTGCTCGCTGAAATATCCTTTTTCCATCGCAACATAATATGGCAGGTATCCTATGTGATCTCTGTATCCTATGCTGACCTGAGTCTTTGCAGGCCCAGGCATCAGCAATATCATTGCTACTAAAACTACTAGAAGCACAGATGCTCCTAAAATTGCGTATGTAATTTTTTTCATTCTAATTCCCTCCAATGAAATGTTTTTCTTTCAAATAGATTAAAGCCCAAATTAAACAACAGGCCAATCATCCCTAAAAGGATTATTATTGAGAATAACATGGCTGTATTGAACTCATATTGGCTTATTATCAGCAGCCTTCCAAGGCCATATCTGGTGCCAAGAAGCATTTCTGTGACTATAATTATTATGATTGTGAATGATAGCGCCACTTTAAGCCCTGTAAATATATAGGGGCTTGATTCAGGGATCAAGACACGCTTGAAAAAGTCAAGGTTTCCAAGCTTGTATATCTTGCGCATGTTCTTTCTTGACTCATTTGAGTTCTTTACCCCATATTTTGTGTTTATGATTATTATTGGGATCGCCACAAAAATAGCAACAAGGGCCCTTGATACCTCTGATGTCCCAAAAAATAATATGAATAACGGAAATAATACGATCCCAGGGATTGATCTTAAGAAATCAATGAGCAATTCGGATGAGTGATCAATTATTGCATAATATCCTATGAGCAGTCCCAGGATTATTCCAAATATTGCTGACACGATGAATGCTGCAAATATCCTTACCATAGTTGCACCAAGATGGATCAAAAGATTATAGTCTGAAATAAATGATATCAAAGATTTTGCCACTTCAACCGGAGACGGGATAAGAAGAGGACTATACAATTTAAGTGAATATACTATACACCACAATACTAAAACCAGAGCAATGCCTGACAATTTGATGAAACCATTGCTGATCTTATTATTCTGCAGAAAGCTCATCTAATACCTCTCTCTTGATCTGGTTAAATTCTTCTGATATTATGATGCTGTTCGTCCTCTCCTTAGGCAAGTTTACCTTTATCACTTTCTTTATCCTTGTCGGCTTGGCTGAAAGAACCACTATCCTGTCTGCCATGAAGATGGCTTCCTCAATGTCATGCGAGATCATGACTATTGTAGGATTATATGACTGCCATAATTCCCTTACCTTAATCCTCATGTCCCTGCTTGTCTCAAAATCCAATGACTTGAATGGTTCGTCAAGAAGTATTATATCTGCATCATGCATCAAAGACCTAGTAATAAGAAGTATCTGCATCATCCCTCCAGATAGGCTCTTTGGGAAATTGTCCTTGTAATCGATGAGCCTTGACACATTCAATAAGGAAAAAAGCTTTTCTTTATTGACTTGGTTTTCTGTCTTTGGAAAAATGATATTTGAGCTTACTGTAAGCCATGGCAGGATAAGCTCTTTTGGGTCCTGGCCCACATAATTTATGTCTTTTGAAGATGTCTTGATCGAGCCTTCATGGTCTATCAGACCGATTACTCCTTTCATCAGAGTTGTCTTTCCGCAGCCATTTGGCCCTAAGATGCAGACAAACTCGCCTTTGGCAATGTCAAGACTTATGTTGTCAAACACACTTTTGTTCGAGTATACTTTATTGAAACCCCTAATCTCTATGCTTCTGCTTTTTTCTTCCCCCACCCTACTTATCATCTATAAGTGATGATACAATTCTGTATTTAAATTATTGTAGTAATATCATATTATTACAAAAGAAAAGTTTATATAGGGAAATAGCCTCTTTTTGGATATGTCAAATATTAATACTCTCTTGGAAGAGATCGGCCTCACAAAAAAGGAATGCGAAGTATACCTGGTTTTACTTAAGCTCGGCTCAGTCCCTGCAGGCCCATTGATAAAAGAGATGGGCATGTATAGGGCAGAAGTCTATAATCTTCTCGACAGGCTTATCGATAAGGGGGTTGTCCATTATGTCATCCAGGCAGACAGGAGATATTTTGAGGCAGAAGACCCTAAAAGGCTGATTGAATACATCGAATCAAAGGAAGAGGCCCTGAGAGACAAGAAAAAAGAGCTTCAGATGATGCTACCAGAGCTCATGCTTAAAAGAAGCCTTTCCAAGGATTCACAAGAAGGGACATTATATAAGGGAATGAAAGGGATGAAGTCAATCTTTGAGGATATCCTGAATTATGACACTGATTTTCTAGTGCTTGGGGCTTCTGGCCAGTTTAAGAAATTATTTGGCGCTTATTACATTCATTGGCATGAGAGAAGAAGGAAGGAAGGAATGAAGCAGAAGATAATCTATTCTGAGACAATGAGGAAAGAGAAAAGGGAGAAGGAATTTAAGTTGAGGGAGATTAGGTATCTGCCAAACAAGAGCATCGGCCCTGCAACAACTTTCATTTACGGAGACAAAGTAGCCATAATCCTCTGGTCTGAAGTGCCAATCGCATTTGTGATGAGATCAAAGTCTGTCGGTGATTCCTATAGGAACTATTTTGACATAATATGGAAGACTGCGAAAGAATAAGAGTGGATTGAATCCTTATCCTATCAAAATAGCAGGCTTAAACGGCGATGCATTCTTTGCCTTCTGCTCCAAACTTTTACAAAAAGTTTGATCAAAAGATGTCGGGCATAAAGCCCAACTGTTCTATCCTATTAAGATCGCAGGCTTAAAAGGTGAAGCATTCTTTGATTTTTGTTCTTTCGACTCTTCTGAGAATATCACTTCTACTATGCATTTGAACTCTTTCTCAAAGTCCTCCTTCGCTTCTGTCAAGACGTCATACTCTGTATCCTTATCAAGGACAAATACTGGAAGCTTTGATGAATCTGCAGCTACTTTTGGGACCAATTTCATTATGTCCTGGCCATGCTGCTTAAGGTCTGTTGCCATCAATCCCTTGATTATGTCAGATGGGTTTCTTGTCTTTGAAAGCTCTTGCTTCAGCTTTGAATATAGATTGTATTTCCATTCTGGAGATATGAAAAGAGTGATCTTTTTTGGAGATTTCATCTTTGTCAATTCCATTACTGACAAAATATCTGAATGGACTGAATCAACCAAGTCATCTTTTGCATCTTCTTTTGCATCTATCTTTGATTCATCGTATCTTGGCCATTCTGCTAATGAGATGAATGACTTATTACCAAGCTGCTCCCACAACTCTTCTGCGAGATGTGGAGTAAATGGTGCGATCAGCAAGGCAAGCTTTTCAAGCGATTCTTTTGAAGCGCCTTTCTTGCATAAGTAATTAGTGAACTGCATTATGTCAATCACTGCGCCATTATATTGGACTTTCTCTATCTTTTCTGTGACTGATCTTATTGTCTTGTTCAGCTTTGACTCTATAGATTTATTTGATGGGATTGGAGTATCCTCATACAATTTTGCAAGCTTGTTCAGGAACCTGTATACTCCTTCAACTCCTTTGTCATCCCATTCCATATCCTTGTCTGGAGATGAAACAAACATGAGGAACATCCTCCCTGTATCTATTCCGAACTTCTCGGAGATCTCTTCTGGCGTGACTCCATTGCCTCCTGATTTGCTCATGACCACACCACCTTTATGGAGCATTCCTTGGTTGAACAATCTTGGAGCAGGCTCGTCCACTGATGTAAGACCTAAGTCTCTCAAGAATTTTGTGAAGAACCTGAAATAGATCAAGTGCATGCATGCGTGCTCTTTTCCACCAATGTATAAATCGATAGGCATCCAATAGTCAACTTTCTTCTTGTCAAATGGCAAAGAGGAGTTCTTTGGATCGCAATATCTCATGAAATACCATGATGAATCCACAAATGTATCCATAGTGTCAGTTTCCCTTTTTGCATTTCCGCCGCACTTAGGACATTTAGTGTTTATGAATGAAGGTGAGTTTGCCAAAGGATTTCCTTCTCCCCCAAATACTACGTCATCTGGCAATAATACGGGGAGATCTTTCTCTGGAACTGGAAGCATTCCGCACTTATCACAGTAAACCATTGGTATAGGACATCCCCAAAATCTTTGTCGTGAGAGAAGCCAGTCTCTCAGCTTATATTGTGTTGTGAAACGACCACAATTATTCTTTTCCAAGAACTTTGTTATGTCTTCTATCGCTTCCCTGTTGTATGTTCCATTAAATTCTCCTGAATTAACAAGATTTCCTTCTCCCATATAAGCCCTGGACATCTTTTCTGCATTCAGGTCGTATTCTGATGGGTTGATTACGACTTTGATCTTGATGTTGTACTTCTTTGCAAACTCAAAGTCTCTCTGGTCATGTGCTGGAACTGCTATTATCGCTCCTGTCCCATAATCATACAAGACAAAGTTTGCTATGTAGATTGGGATCTCTTCTTTGGTGATGGGATTTACTGCATATTTTCCGATGAACATACCTTCTTTTGTGTAGTCTTCTGCAGTCCTCTTGAACTTGTCTTCCAAGACTACTTTTCTTATGAACTCTTTTACATCTGCTTCATATTTTGTTCCCTTGACAAGCTCTAAGACGTCTGGATGCTCTGGAGCATAAACTAGAAAAGTAATGCCATAGAAAGTGTCTGGTCTTGTGGTAAAGACTGTCAATATCTTTTTTGAATCTTTAATCGGGAAGTCGATCAGAGTCCCTTTACTCTTGCCAATCCAGTTCCTCTGCATCATCTTGACATCTTCTTCCCATTGGAGAGATTCAATATCCTGCAAAAGCTCTTCTGCGTATTCTGTGATCTTGAAGAACCACTGATTCAATTCTTTCACTTCTACTTTTGTGTCTGTATGACGCCAGCAGAAAGAATTGTGGACCTGCTCATTTGCCAATACTGTGTTGCACTTTGGGCACCAATTGACAACAGCCTGCTTTTTGTAAGCTAAGCCTTTTTCCAACATTTTTAAGAAAATCCATTGGTCCCATTTGTAGTATTCCGGAGAATGGGATTGAATTACTCTTGACCAATCATACGAAAGACCAAGCTCTTTCTGCTGCCTTATGAAAGATTTTATTGCATCTTCTGTGAATATCCTCGGATGGGATTTTGCTTTTATTGCTGCGTTCTCTGCTGGAAGTCCAAATGAATCATATCCCATCGGATACAAGACGTTAAATCCATTCATCCTCTTAAAACGGGCATAGACGTCACCTATCGTGTAGTTCCTTGCATGGCCCATATGCAGGCCAGAACCTGATGGATAGGGGTACATCTCAAGACAATAGAATTTTTTCTTTTTCGGATCTTCAACTACCTTGAATATATCTGCCTCTTCCCATCTTTTCTGCCATTTCTTTGGAATTTCCTGCAAATTGACCATATTCCCACTGAATAATATATCATATTTAAACCTTAGGCTTTTGGCTGTTCAGGAGCATATTTCATGACGTAGGCCATCCTATTCACTGCTTCTTCAACTGCCTTTGCTGCCCCTATGACTGTGCTTGTATTCATCCCTGTCCCTAATGCATTATATCCATTTGTTGATATCTTAATAGATTCTTTTCCAACTGCCGATGATCCTTCTCCTATCCCTTTGCTGCCGTAGTCAACTATGTCAAATTTGAATGGGGCAATCTGCTTAAAAGCATTTGCAGCTGCGTCGATCTCCCCATTCCCTTCTGCATAGACTGTCCTCACTTCTTCTCCTACCCTTATCTTCATGACAGCCCTCCCTTGTGTCTTTCTTCCTTTTGAATAATGCGCAGATGGATTCAACATAATTATCTCATATTCTTGAGGTATTAAAGGATCTTCTCTTACTGCCTGAATTATGTGCGCGGTATCTGACTGCTTCCATTCTTCTGTGTATCTTACAAATCTTTTTGCAATCAACCTCATCTCTGCTTCTGATGGTGTAAAACCTAGACCTGCAACTGCGCAAGAGATTGCATGAATGCCTGACCTTGGGCCTAAAGGAAGCTCGCTGGTGCAACCATAAGTCTCTGCCATTATCCATTCATATGTGTTCTTATCGTTTATGCAACCATGCTGATGTATGCCTGATTCATGTGCAAATGCATTTCTTCCGACAATAGCCTTGTTTATCGCAACTTGGACTTCCATCACTCTTGCCACTATATCGCTGACTTTCTTTAATTTATGCAGCTTGATATGGCTGATGTCAAGGCCATAGAAAGGATCTTTTGCTCCTGTGACTGGATTTATTTCATATCTTCCTCTAGCTTCGATGTTTGCGATGACTTCTTCTAATGCTGCATTTCCTGCCCTTTCTCCCAATCCATTGATTGTCCCTTCAACCTGCCTTACTCCTGAAAGTATTGCTGCGCAGGTATTTGCTGTCGCATTGCCTAAATCGTTATGATTATGTGTGGAGAGGACAATCCCGTCGAGATTTACCCCGTCCTTTTCTAAGAGATGGATTACGTCTGCAACTTTTTCCTGCATCTCGTAAGGAAGCAAGAATCCAACGGTGTCTGGCAAGTTGATTGTTGTTGCACCTGCCTTGATAGCTGCCCCCACAATGCTTGCGATATAATCGTTGCTGCTCCTTCCGAAGTCTTCTGTTGAGAACTCTATATCTGATGTGTATCTTTTTGCATGATTTATTGCGTTCACTGCCATCTCCTGCACCTCTTCTGGAGATTTCCTCAATTTTCCGTCCATATGTATCTGGCTGGTCGCAATGAAAGTGTGTATCCTTCCCCTTCCCCTTTTTATTGCAGGATCTAAAGCATCACCACAAGCATCTATATCCTTTATGACTGCCCTTCCAAGAGCTGCGATGATTGGCTTTGTTATTTTCTGCGAGATTGTGTATACTGCATGATGATCTCCTGGACTGCTGACTGGAAATCCTGCTTCAATAATATCCACTCCATATGTCGAGAGAGCCCTTGCAATTATCAGCTTCTCTTCAGGACCGATATGGCAGCCTGGCGCCTGCTCTCCATCCCTTAATGTCGTATCAAAAATCACTATCTTGTTTTGCGGCGTGTACATCCTGATTTCCTCCATCTGTTCTTGTTTTAGGATCATATCGCTATCTCATGTTGAGAATAAACGATGAGTAAAATCCGCTTATTGGCAGACTTTACAGTAACAAAAGCAGAAGCAATGACAGACTTAATGATAAAGTTGTATTGCGCATAAGGTCAAGAATGATGGTTTTATATTTAAAGTTAATTGTTTATAAGAAAAATATCGAAGAATAAAAAATCTATTCATTCAGGAACAATCTTGATCTTCTTGACTGGATTGTTATCATACTTTGTATTGACAAGAGTGTAGTTCTTCAAGCCCAGCGATTCTGCATAGGCTTTGGCTGCCTCTTCTGTCTTGAAAGTCTTCAGCCTCCTTGTCCTGTTCCTTCCCCTCTTCTGGAGGATCACTTTTTTGTATGTCTTAAAACTCATGTCAATCACTTATCCTTCATATGATCATTAAAATTTCTTGAACTTTGCCACGTTGTCAAGCAAGTCTGTCTGCCCTAAGATTACGCCTCTGCAGCAATATCTCTCTATCCCTAGGTCGTCCATGACTTTCTTCGGATTCTCGCCATGGGCTGTCCTTTCCTTATACTCTTCCCAGCACTGACCGACTGGTTTTCCGCAGCTCCAACATCTTACTGGAATTATCATCTTGGCACCTCTACCTGTAGGACTTCTGGACTTTTGCCCTTGCCTGTGAATGCCTATTTGGCTTTGCAGGCTCTTTCCTTCTGACATCTGCAACCAATAGCTGCCTGTCATAAGCAATGAAGTCCTTCTTTATCTTGCTATCTTTTGTGAATGCGACGATACATTTTGCAATAGCCAGCCTTATTGCGTCTGCCTGAGAAGACATCCCGCCGCCATTGACCCTTATATCAATGTCCATCTTTGATGCAACATCTTTTGCAAGAACTAAAGGTTCCTGCATCCTCATCCTGTAGAGAACAGGCATGACCAAGTCTAATCTAGTATTATTGATCTTTACAACTCCTTTTCCTTCCCGAGCAGCTGCCCTTGCAACAGCCCTTTTCCTTTTTCCTGATGTCACAATAGTCTTACTCATAATTTCCACCTAAGGATTTAACCAATGAACCTACAGTAATGTAATTCAAGTTCTTCATCTTTGAGATGTTTGCGCCTTCTATTGTCTCCATCTTCTGGTCCTTGTACTTGTCAGGAACTCCGATGTAGCACATTATCCTCTTGTAAGCTGCTGTTCCCCTTGCTTTCTTGTAAGGAAGCATGCCCCTTATCATCCTCCTGACAAACCTGTCAGGCAATCTTGAGATGAATGGGCCTTTTACTGGAACTCCCCTCTGCCTTTCATGCAGGAACTGCTCAATCAAAGACTGCCTTTTTCCTGTGACTATCATATTTTCGCAATTAACTATTATAATCTGCTCTCCAAGCATAGCCTTCTTTGCTACGACTGTGCCTACCCTTCCAACAATCAAGTTTGTTCCGTCGACTATCATTTTAACCAATTATCCTTATCTTTTTTCCTTTTATATTCTCTTTTAAGATGTCTTCCATCTCAAGAGCTTCTGCCTTTGCTTTCTTTATCGAAGCAAGAGCACCTTCTGAATAGCTAAAAGCATAAATCTTAAGCGAATGGTCCAAGATACCATCTCCAAGGACCTTTCCTGGAACAACAATGACTTCGCCTTCTTTTGTGTTCCTGTTCAGCCTTGAGATATTTACAATCCTTCTTGCCCTTGTCGATCTCTCAAGATCGTAAGCAAGCCTCTTGAAAAGAAGGACAGAGCCTGAACTACCTGATTTCTTAAGGTTGTCAATCAGATTCTTCAGTTTTGGATTGTCTGTTCCTGTTCTTTTCATTTTTGATCACTATAAATATATAATATGCGAGGGACGGGACTTTCTCATGGATGCCCATGTTTCGAACCCGCGCAGCCACTAAGGCCTACGGCCCTCAACCGTAGTCGTTTGACCAGGCTCCGACACCCTCGCATGAGGAGAGGGGTTCACTTGACCTGTTCAGCAAAATTATCCAATTTGCTGTCCAATATTTCGACAGCTTTTGCAAGGATCTCCTTGTGCGAAAGCTGTCCCCAAGATTCCAAATAAAATATGAAATCTGTATTGGATTCATTGATTGTGATATTAGGCTCAACATCAACACATGCTCCGCAAAGGTGGCAATCGTTGATCTTGTCCTTATTGACTGTTAATTTTCCGTTATGAACATCATAAATCAAGACAGGGCATGATGCCTTAACTTTTTCCGGATCTGAAACATTCCCCTTAATCTCGATTGATGGCTTATATTTGTAGTAAGCAAGCCCTGGCATCCATTTTGAATGGTTTACGCCTTTTCCGAGGAAAGCAGTCGCTTCAAACTCCAATTCCTGATTCTTGATAAGTTTTACAATAGGTATTCCTGGAAAGACTGGCTTTATCGCTGAGTCTTTTGATTTAATCTCTGATGACAAGACTGTGCATGGACCTTTTGCAGACAATGTCAGCTTTACGCTGCATCTTGCGCATCCTTCTCCCTTGCATTTGCATTCTTCCGGAAGATTGTAGCTCTTCAAGTCTGTCTTCAATGGTATCAGGCCTAGCCTATGAGCAATAATCTCGTCATAAAGAGCTGAGCTATTCTTTGAGAAGTCAACATCCTCGATAGCCATCGTAGGAACTTCTTCCATTATTATCCTTCTTAATGCATTGGCATAAGTAGGATCAGCACCTTTAAGAGAAAATGAAACCCTATTATGCTTCTTGTCAAAGTCTATAGGTGTAATTTCCATCTTAGACACGCCTCCCTCTTCTTCCTCCTTTCTTCCTGCAGCCATCATGAGGAACTGGAGTAACATCCTCTATGATACCAATCTTTAGGCCCATCCTTGACAGTGCCCTTATTGCTGCCTGAGCTCCGGGCCCCGGATTATTTGGGCCGTTATGGCCTCCAGGCGCCTTTATCTTAACATGAATTCCATTTATCCCCTTATCAATTGCAAGTTCAGCTGCTTTCTTTGCTGCTATCATCGCTGCGGTAGGAGATGATTCCATCCTGTCTGACTTGACTACCATTCCACCTGATACTCTTGCAACTGTCTCTGTGCCAGTTATATCAGTTATGTGAATGATTGTGTTGTTGTATGATGAGAATATGTGCGCAATCCCCCATCTTAGCGGACCTGACCTCTCAAATCTAGGCCTTCTCCTATCATCATGGGATTCCTGAGATTGTTGTGATTGTTGTTCTTCAGCCATCTTGATTTACTTCTCCTTGTTGAACTGCCTTCTTTTCTTTGGCCTAACATCTCTTCTTCTCCTGTCATCCTTCTTTGGAGCAGCACTAGGAGCTTTAACTTTCTTGACTGATTTCAGCTCTGGATGCTCTGCATCTGAGAATGGAGAATTTTTTGAGAATGAAATGATATCTTCTTCAGCAACTGATACTATGTATGAAGGAGCAGTTATCTTATTGTCTCCGACCAGAATATGCTTATGGGTTATGAACTGTCTTGCCTGTTTGACTGATTTTGCAAAGCCTTTCCTATAGACCAATGTCTGGAGCCTTCTTTCCATGACATCTTTTGTAGTCAATCCAAGAACATCGCCTAATGTTGATGTCTCTGACAACAGTCCGATCTTCCTCAATCTCTGCAAAAGGTTTGCCTTCTCTTTTTCTGCCTGCTGAGTGTTAATTGCGCTCAATTTCTTTACTTGAGCTTTGAAATTCTTCAGAAGAGATCCCATTCTCCATATCTCTTTCTTATTTACAAGACCATAGTCTTTCTTCAAGATTCTCTCTTCCTCGATCCTTATCCTGGACCAAGGATGGCTTGGTGTCTCGTACTTTTTCCTTAATTTTTTTGGATCTCCCATCTTTACTTCTTACCTGCCTTTGCCCTTTTTACGCCCATGACTTTTCCCTTGTTCTTCCTGAAATTGGACTTTGTCCTCTGTCCCCTTACCGGAAGACCATGCATGTGCCTGATTCCCCTGTAAGTCTTGATCATCTTCAATCTCTTAAGATCGTTCTCAACCTGATAGTCAATGTCACCGGAGATAAGATGCTTTGTCTCTCCTGTCTCCACTTCATTTCTCCTGTTCATCATCCATGATGGTGACCTGATTGTTGTTATAAATGTGTCAATCTTCTTTACCTGAGGCTCTGTCAAATCTCCTGCTTTTATCTTCTTGTCTGTATTTGTCTTATAGCAGGCAAAGTTTGCAAACATGCAAGAAACTCCTTTTATCTTTGTCAGCGCATGAAGAATAGGCTTAGAACCGTCTAGATCTGTGTTAGCTATCCTTACGATGTGCCTGAATGATTCAGATTGTTTTTCTTCTACCATTTTATAATTTCCGAGAATATAGAAAAGCTTATCTTACCCTAAAGGCGCTCTTCCGAACTCGGGATAGTGATTAGGAGTCTGAGGGGATTTATAAAGGTTTCGGGTTTGGGTAAACAAAATAAGCTAAACCGCGCAAAATTGTTATTATTACCAAATTCTTATATCTAATCGTCTATTGACTTACCGCGCAAACATAAGATTTATATATAAGTATTAATATTCTGTATATTATGGCATGGGAAAAGCAGAAATTCTCTAAAAAAGAGATAAATCACGCAGGAGATATAATAATCAACGATTCCTCTCCAGATATTGAAATAGAAAGAGCTTTTGAGATCCTAAACAATTGGAGAGCTTGTCATAGTTATCCATTGCATATTTTTCAGATGACTTTGAAGAACAAAGCTTTGAGAGTTGATAGGTCTGCTTTAACTGCACAAAGATTGAAACGTATTCCTGCGATTATTTATAAACTAAAGAGAAGTTATCATGGTCATAAACCTTCAATGGAACTTTTTCAAATGCAAGATATAAGTGGATGCAGAGCAATCGTGACAACAATAGAACAAGCAAGAGAGTTGTGTGATAAACATTATTTAAAGGGAGATTTAAAGCATAAGAGGGCAGGTTTTAAGGATTATATTGCCGAACCTAAGGTTGACGGATATCGGAGCATCCATATTATCTATGAGTATAAGAGTGATAAAGGAAAGAAAGCGTATAATGGCTTACGTGTCGAAGTACAGATAAGAACAAAATTGCAACATATATGGGCAACGGCTGTAGAGACTGTTGATTTATTTACAAGACAAGCGATTAAATCTAGTGAAGGACATCCCGACTGGGCGGAATTTTTTCGATTAGTTAGTTCTGCTTTTGCTAAAATGGAAAATTGTGTAAGTGTTCCCAATACCCCTATTAATAGTACTGAATTGCATAAGCAGATTAAAGAAAAAGAGAAAATGCTTAATGTTATAACAAGAATGAAAGGATGGACGAGTGCAATGCGTTTCTTTGATGAAGAGATAAAAGGTGGAAAGAGAAAAGTTCAGTTTTTCTTGTTGGAACTAGATATACTTGGTAGTAAGTTAAATATTTCGTCTTATACAAAAGAAGAGGAGCAAAAAGCGATTAATGATTACGCTGCTATTGAGAAAAGGCACAAAGGTCAAAAAGATTATGATATGGTTCTTGTTGGAGTAGACACGGCAGATGATTTGAAAAAAGCCTACCCTAATTATTTTGTTGACACAAATGAGTTCATAATTTATCTTGATAAAATTTTAAACCGGTAGATTAGTATTTTTGTTTATGCCTTCCTTTTTCCCAATATCTTGACTTTGCCATTGAACTCTATATAGGTTATCTCGTCACCTTCATTATAAGCACCTTTTTCTGATGGATTGAGATCTGCTTCCAAGGTGGCATAATTCACAGAATCCATTATCTGCAGCTTTTCTGGTGCGACTGAAATCACTGTGGCTTTTTTCTTCCTTATCTCAAGCTCCTCGACTGTCTCATGGTGAGATTTGACAAGAACTTCTGTTGAGTTTGAGAATATTCCTTTTACAGTGGCCTTTGCTTTTGTATGGCTATGAGTGCCTGTTACAACTATTCCTAATTCTACTATCTCGTATGGCTCTCCCCTATGGAGAATAAATGAACCTTTCTTCAGATCGTTGAGATGTATCATGCTATCACCTTTTTTATTAATGATGTGGAAAAATGATAATTATTCCCTGCCTGCAAATGTTGGGCAATACCTTGGTCCAGATCCTTGCTATCTGGCGAAACGTGCCACAGTTTCAGCATAAGTACGGGTATTTTCTGCTGCAGATAATGCAATCAATCTTGACTCATCTATATGTGCAATGACTTTTTCTCCGACAATTGCATCTAAACTTGCGCTGATTCCTCCCGCTATCTCTGAAGCCAATCCCCAGAACTCCTCTGCCCTATCATACATAATTACATTGTTCCTCTTTTTACCATCCAGCCTCACAGAAATCCTGGCAGCACGAGGATAACAATCATGTGGTTTCGCATATCCTTCAACATCAAGAGGAAGAGGAACGAATTGGACAGAAACAACCTCTGCAGATGAAGTAGGCAATTGATATACTCTCTCCCCTGCATTGTAATCGCACTCTACATTTTCCCTTGGAATACGGCAATCAAAATGTATCCTTGCCAATCTGTCTTCACGTTCTTTTTGAGCTGCTTGATGCTTTTTAGCCATATTATCTAGATATCTAGGAAATAATTGTATAAGCGTCCTGCTATGGATTATATCCCCAGACATTTCATGACTCATAATATCTCCCCCATAAATATTTAATAAGCAAGAATTATATAATAGATATAAATATTTGGTTTATGGAGTCTCCTGACCTTGCCAAGAGCCTTTGTACTCTGCATTCCCTTTTGTCTGCTGAAGGACGATCTGGCAAAAACGTATTCCTGCATTAAGCTTGATTGTCCTTTTGCTCAGGTTGACAATTTCTAGGACTTGCTTATTGGAAACTCCTGGCTGGACAAAAGCTGATGAGATGTGGATCATCAGGCCAAGCCTTGCAAATCTCGACCTTCCCTGAAGCCAGCCGCATACATTTGACGGAAGAGTGATCTTCTCTTTTGTTATTCCCAATACGACATCTCCCGGCTTCATCACTATAGATTTGCCTATTATAAGCTTTGTTGATTTTGTATAGTCAGTATCATTTTTTATGTCAATCTGCTTCCCTTTTGTCAATATCCTAAATTTATTATCAAGAATAAGGTCGATAGAAGCAGGGCCTATGTTTTTCTCGTCGAATGGCTCAATCACCACTTTCTTCTTCTTTATGAGCTTCTGGATCTCTTTTTTTGTTAAGACTGACATAATAAGATGCTGGCATTTGATATTTATAAGCTTGTTGATTTTTCCTATCGAGATATATGAAAAGCTTTTAAAAGTCCAGATGATTTGTTATTTGTGTTACACAGTGGTGACTGTAGTGTAACCTGGCTAACACAGAGGACTGTGGATCCTCGAATCCGGGTTCAAATTGGAGTGAGATCTTCACTTCGTGAAAGTCCCGGCAGTCACCCCATCTTTTTATTTTCTTCCATGCGTTTCTTTTCCCGATGGAACCTGATATGTGCCAATACATAAGGCAGCAAGAAAAAGAATGTGTATACCAAAGATATCACTATTGCATTCTGATGGGGCTTAGAAAGCTTAAGCTGGTCGATAAGCTTATTTGAGATCGACACTGTGATTATTATGTTGATGACAACTATCAAAGGGACCAAGACACTAAACATTATGTGGTGCCTGCTTTCGAATGTCTCCAATTGATGGATAAGAAATTCAAAAATCAGACCAATAGACAATCCCAAGATCGCTATCAGCAACAAGAATAGCCAAGATGAATTCATCACAATAAAAATAGGCACGAGCACGATGGAGATAGTGAATGTTGCTGCAATTATTGTTATTGCTATAAAGAACTCAAGAAGGCTTTCCATAAAGACTAAATGCTTCTGCTTCTTCTCTTTTGCCTGGGCAAAAACTTTAACAGAATAATCGATCTCCTTCTCAGACCATCCTTTTCTCCTAAGCTTATGTTCTATGCTTCTCATGGCTATTCTTTTATGCCTGTCTTTTTCAGGAACTTCTCCAATTGAGTGTCTTTCTTTATAGGATACTCGTATGTTGTTCCAATCAGATAGGCTGCAACCTTCTTGAAATTAATAGAAGAAGGACTTTCCGGATGAGAGTAGACCACAGGATGCTTCAACTGAAGAGCTTCTTTCAAATTTTTATCTTCTGGGATTATGCCTATAACCTTTGCCTCAAGCATGAGCTCTATATTTCTTGGCTTCAATTCAGAATGATGGCCTTCCTGCCTGTTTATTATCACTCCAATTATCTTCTTCCCCAGCTTTCTTGCCAGATGTGCTGTCTTCAGGCAGTCTGTAACTGACAAGATGTCAGGAGTCGTCACAAGGATTACCTCGTCTGCAGCTTTCAATGCAGCTATAGCCTCGTCATGCAAGCCAGAGGCTGCGTCTATCAAAACGATCTCTGTTATGCCGTCAAGCTCTTTCAATGATTCTGCAAGCTTCTGGACTTCAACATCCTGCATATCAAAATTACTCATGCTTGTCGGAATAACCTTAAGGCCAGAAGGATGAAGATATATGATCTCCCTTATATTTTTCTTGCCTTTAAGGACTTCGTGCAATGATGAAGGAAGATTATGCTTTCCAAGATGAAGGCCGATATCCGGCTTTGTTATGTTTCCGTCTACAACTATGACATCCCTACCAAAATCAGTAAGGGCTGTACCTAGGTTAAGGGCAGTTGTTGTCTTGCCGACACCTCCTTTTCCAGATGCTATTACAATAAATTTTGTCATACGCTATTTCTCTGAGACGACCAATCCTTTGACATGGGCCAAAAATGCCCTGGTCTTATCGAAGTACTCTTCGACCTTATCGATATTGATCTCGACTGCGCCCCCATCAATTATTACAGTCATTGTCACATGGCGCCTGAATTCCCTCGCCCTTGTAAAATCTGCTTTTGAGATCTTCCTCATCAACAAATAGAAGTCCATGGAATCATGAAGGAAAGCATCGTATCCCATATCCTTAAGCTTCAATGCTTTTGCGACAGGAGAATCAGGAATAGCATCAATCTTCTTCTTTGCCTTATAGTATTTGAGCAAAGAGATCATCGCATAATCATATGTTGCGATAAGCCTGTCAATAACACTCTTAAGGACATCCACTGTCCTTGTGTACTTAAGGCTTACAAAGATAAGGTGCTCTGCACGCTTAAGCTCTTCATAAGAATTGGCAAGGTTTTCTTTCATCTTGATATAAAGGCACCACTTATTATTAAATCTTTCCTTAAAAATGTTTGTTTTAATAGTAAATATTGTCGGAGACTATAATATGTGAGAGTCGTCCTTTGCAGAGATTATCATGTTAACTTCCTTCACAAACTCCCTTGATTTTGATATATACTCTTTTATCTGGTCAGGACCTATCTTCCTTTGCGCATAATTGTCATCAAATATGATCAGCTCATTATTCTTAACTATCTCCACTGCACTCTGCTGATGCTTCACTATTATGTCTCTCAGCTCTTTCATAAGAGACGCATATTCAGCATTAAGATGGTATCTTGGAATAATATATTTCTTATATAAAATCAATTTTTCCTCAAACCTGTCCTTGAATACAGGGATCCTCTTTCCCTTCTGCTCATAATGAAGGATGGCTCCCATCGAATAGGAAAGCGCAAGAAATGTGTTTTCAATAGAACTTATCAGAAGCCTTGGGTTCTGCACATTTGTGTAGGTTGAAGTGACGAGCTGGTCTGCTATGTGCAGTTTTCTAACTGCACTCAGGCATAGGTCGTCATGACGCTCCATCAATATAGTTATATGGACTTGAGAGTATATTAATTTTGTGTAGGTTTAGAAGATAATAGGAGATAATAGGAATTTAGAGAAATCACTTCTTAAGAGACATTATCGATTCTGCAAGGTCTCCGTTCGCAGCTTCTATTGCTGATTTGGCTTCATCTTGAGAACAACCTGTCTGCTCCACAACTGTGTTTATGTCATCTTCGTTTATCTCTGGGGCTGAATCGACTGACTCTTCCCTCACATCACCTGAGATCTGAAAAGACTCATTTCCCATCATAGTCACTTTTGCGACTTCTGGGTTATCTATAATTAGAAGTTTTTCTCTTGTCTTTATTATGACCTGAATTGCGTCTATATCCTCCTGCTTAACGCCCATCTTCTTCATGGCCTGCTTCATCATCCGAGGATTTACGCCGGGCATCATTTTAGACCATCAAATTCCTAACCATGCTTTTCCGTAGAGATGTAGAACCAATTCTATAATTATTATCACAACGATAAGTATTATCACGTGGCCTGGCTTGAGCTCGATCTTGCTCTTGTACTCATCAAAGTACCTTACAAGGCCGCCCATTCCTGAAGGCATGTTTATCCTATCGTTTTTTGCCATAAGGCAAAAAGAATAACAAGAGATATAAAAAGGTTGCTGTTAAGGGAGAGGGTTTCTGGCCCAAGATACAGGTGTAAGTTTCCTGCTCCCTTGGAACTCGAGCATACCATCATTTTGGTAATATTTCAATACATATCCTTCCCTTGTAAGAAGATGATATATTGCCACGCCGCCAGGAAGGGTACTTGTCTGTGTGACTGAATGGGCATCTGCTTCTGCTAAAGTAAGATCCCTCTCTAGGCCTCTCTTTGATGGAGCAAACGCAGCTATCGCATCTGTCATGCTCATATCTCCTTCATATCTCATAAATGATGAAATTGTTTGAAGCATTAAAAACATTATTGTTTGCAAAAATAAAGAATAGGAAGGGAATAAGCCGCCTTTTGTCAGGCCCTTAATGAAGCAGAACGCTTCGATAGCCTGTCTCAGCATTTAACTAAGCGTCGCAAAAAACGCGACTTGCACCAGCCAGGACTCGCCGTTTCATCCTTTCCTTCGGGAACGTCTTCCGGTTATCTAACACCTGTCACCAGGTGCGTCACGGATCTCATCCTACCCCTAAGGTGGTTCGTTTCTGAGCGGTTGCCTTCCATTGCTGAAACTCACTCTCGTGAGTGGCCTTTTGCGGTGGGCGGACTTTCCTCAGCCATATGGCCGGGAGCCAAGTACCCTTCCTATAGAGGAGGTAATGAATGGGGGTTTATAAAGGTATTTGATTTAATAGTATTTATTTTGTTTAGAATATAGTCAGTATTTTTGTGATTATTCAGTAAGGGGACACCCCTTATCCTCACTACGTTCGGGACTTACAAAGCACACTCACTACGTTCGTAGGTTTCAAAGCGTTGAAACCGTTGTAAGTACCAACCCCGATCGAATTCATTTTCTTATGATAGAAACTATAAGTTTTTCCTTGCCTTGCCAGATTGTCTTTTCTTCAACTAGATTGAAACTGTACTTCTTCAAAGGCGATTTCATGTATTCATTATTCTTGCATACTATGACAATAATCCCTTGGGCTGACAAGATGAACTCTGCCTGATAGAAGAACTCTGTTATCACTTTTTCAATGGCATTCTTGTCGCCATGCTTCGGGATGTCTGGAAGATATGCTACAATCTTTCCAACTTTCCCTTTCTCAAATCTGGTCTCAAGCCAATCTATATCTACTCTTGTCATCGTCAGGAACTTATGCATCCCTGCAATCTTTGCATTCTTCCTTATCGCCATGACATTCTTGAGCTGATTGTCCAAAGAGTATATCTCCTTATTATCCATTCTTGACTTCTTATCTATCTTATCGAAGAATGAATCAAAATCAAAACTCTTGAATCTTGGAATCCTCCTGAAAGCAAACTTATCTTTTGAATAATACCTTGGAGAATGATTGCATGCAAACAAAACTGCCTCTATCCCTATCTCTCCTGAGCCTGAGAAAGGATCAAGGAGAATCTCTTTTCCGTCATATCCTGAGAGCCTGACAAGAGAGTATGCAACTGAAGGGTTCAGCGATTTCATGTTGCTGAAGATCTTATAGTCCCTTTTGCTCAGGTCATTTCCTGAGAAGTCTATCCCGATGTAACAATCTTCGTCGATGAGAAGTATGAAAATTATGAGTTCTGGGCTTTTCAGGTTCACTTTAGCCTTATTTGTCTCAAAGAAGCACTCTGCTGCATTTGATTCTATGTCTGTTGACTTGAATTCATGAATGCCTAATCTCTCTGACCTGAATGCGATCTTTGTTGATTCTTCAACCCAATCCTTGAAGTCAATATCTTTTATATTTGCCTTTAGCTCTTTGAAAAAGTCATTCTTGACATGGAACTTTTTCAAGAGCAAGATTATCTTTGACATAGACTGGGAAGAATAGCACAATCTGAACAGATCATCTACACTGTCTGCATTGAACTCTACAATTGATTTTCCTTTAACTGCATCTTTTCCGATAAGCTCTTTAACCTCAAGAGCAGAAATATCCTCAATGCCCTCTAGAGTCAATCCGATTGATTTTATCATTAGAAAGAAAAAAAGCACCCTATTTTAAAAACCTATTCTTCTGATACGATAACATTTCCGTTAGTCTCTTCAGGAACAACCTTTGCTGCATTAACAACTTTGTCTGACTCATCAAGGCGCATTATCCTCACTCCTTTTGTGTTCCTTCCTATAATAGATATATCTTTTGCAGGAATCCTGATCGTTATTCCATTCTTGCTGATAGCCATTATACCGTCTTCGTCATTTACGCTATTTACTGAAACGACCTTGCCGTTCCTTTCGTCACATTGTATATTGATAACACCAACTCCTCCTCTTCCAATAGGCCTATACTCTGATGTTGCTGTCCTCTTCCCATATCCATTCTCTGTAACTGTCAATATAGACTCCCTTTCGTCGCAGATGACCATGTTGACAACTTCATCCTTATCCTTTAGATTTATTCCTTTAACTCCCCTTGATACACGTCCGATAGGCCTGCAATCTTCCTCCCTAAACCTTATCGCAAGGCCATTCCTTGTGGCAAGCAGGATATCTTTTGATCCGTCTGTCAGGTTTACATCGACAAGCTCGTCATCCTCATCTAAGACAATTGCAATTATTCCTCCTTTCCTTGGATTTGAATACTTGTCAAGCGAGGTCTTCTTAATCACACCCTTCTTTGTAGCCAAAACAAGATTGAGGTTTTCCTTGAACTCTTTTATCGGGATACATGATGTAACACGTCCTTCATTTTCCAACTCAAGAAGATTTACGATAGGCGTGCCTTTTGCCTGCCTTGATGCCAATGGCAGCTCATAGACCTTCTTCCAATGGACATTTCCTTTCTCTGTGAAGAACAGCATGAAATCGTGAGTATTCGCTATGAACAGGTCTGAGACAAAGTCCTCGTCTTTTGTAGTCGCAGCGATTATCCCTTTTCCCCCTCTCTTCTGCTGCTTATACAATGAAAGCGGCGTCCTCTTTATGTAACCAAGATTAGAGATAGTCACTACCATCTCCTCTGACTGGACAAAGTCAGCATCTTCCAATAAAATAGATTCATCTGAGCTTATCTCTGTCTTCCTCCCGTCACCAAACTTTAACTTCAACTCCTGAAGCTCTGACTTGATAATGGCAAGAATCTTTGACTCATCCGCTAAAATAGATTTTAATTCTGCAATCAATCTGATCAATGACTTATGCTCTTCCTTGATCTTATCCTGCTCAAGACTTGTCAACCTCTGGAGACGCATCTCAAGGATTGCCTGGGCCTGTATCTCTGTCAGACCATAATTTGCAACAAGGCCTTTCTTTGCTGAATCGACTGTCTTTGATCCCTTAATCAATGCAACAATATCGTCAATGTTGTTTAATGCAATAATGAGGCCTTCCAAAATATGGGCTTTTTCCTCTGCTTTCTTCAGGTCAAATGCTGTCCTTCTTCTAACTACATTCTGCCTATGCTTAATGAATTCATGGATAAGCTCCAGAAGCCCAAGAACTCTTGGCTGATTATCAACTAATGCCAGCAGGATTATTCCGAATGTTGTCTGAAGCCTTGAATGCTTGAACAATTGATTCAGAATGACTTCTTCATTTGCTCCCGCACTTAACTCCAAGACAATACGCATGCCTTCCCTATCTGATTCATCTCTTAAGTCAACTACGCCATGCACTTTCTTGTCTTTTATCAGGACTGCTATCTCTTCTATCAGCATCGACTTATTTACCTGATATGGGATCTCTATAAAGACTATGTTTTTCTTGTCTTTAGGAAGAGGCTCTGTGATATACTTTGCCTTTACTATTATCTTTCCCCTGCCTGTCTTATATGCTGCCCTTATCCCTGTTATGCCCTGTATAAGGCCCCCTGTAGGAAAGTCTGGGCCTTTGATGTGCTTCATCACATCTTCAACAGCAGCTTGTGGATTATCTATGACTTTTATCACCCCATCACAGACTTCAGTCATGTTATGGGGAGGGATATTTGTCGCCATACCTACTGCAATCCCTGATGAACCATTAACCAGCAAATTAGGAACTTTTGATGGAAGAACTGAAGGCTCTTTCAAGCTCTCGTCAAAATTTGGAACAAAGTCAACTGTGTCTTTTTCTATGTCTATCAGCATCTGCTCTGCAAGCTGGTTCATACGGGCTTCAGTATACCTCATCGCTGCTGCTGAATCACCATCAACGCTTCCAAAGTTCCCCTGGCCTTGAATCAGAGTATATCTTAATGAGAAATTCTGGGCCATCCTGACCATAGAATCGTATACAGCAGAATCTCCATGAGGATGATACTTACCTAAAACCTCTCCGACAATCCTTGCTGACTTCTTATAGGGCTTATTGTGGAACATGCCCATATCATTCATCGCAAACAGGATCCTCCTATGGACTGGCTTCAGGCCATCCCTGACGTCAGGAAGCGCTCTTCCGACTATAACACTCATGCTGTAATCAAGATATGAATCGCGCATCTCGTCTTCTATCTCTCGCTTTATGATCCTATCTGTAACTTTTGCGTCAGCATTTTGTTCCATATTTCCGGTTGTTTTTTCCTGCTTTTCCTTGGCCATTTTTTGAAGAAAAATTCATCTTTTTATAGGCATAAAGAATCAAAGGATATTTATAAAGCTTTGGGTTCTAAAACACATATAATATCGTCTAAAAAATAGAGTTTTAGGGGGGATTTCAAGAACAAGAGAAATCATATCTTTTTTATCAAATTCTCCCTTACTAAAAATGACTTTCCGCAGTAAACGCACTGCTTCCTTTTGCCGGTCAAAATCAATGAAGAAGGCTGGTAATTCATACAATTCTTGCAGTCAGGACATAACAGCTTAAGAGTAGACTTCATATTATTTGCTTTTTTCCTCTTCTTCCTTATCCTGCCCTTCCTTCTTTTCCTCTGAAGCTGCCTTTTCAGGGTGCAACAAGAAATCCATCTTCTTGTTTATCTCTGTCTCAATCTCTTTGTCGATATTGCTGTTTTCAAGGTCCTGCGCAATCAATTCTTTCGCTTTTTTATCTTCTTCTTCCCTTATCTGATTAAATCCTTGAGCATCTTCCCCTGATTTTTCTTTTTTCACTTCTTCTGATCCTTTTGGCTTCTTTTTTGAATAAGGTGATTCTTCTATTTCAGGCTCTTTCTCTGTTTCTTCAGGCTCCTCTTCTGATGCAGATTCTGCTTGATCCTCTTCGCCTTCTCTTGATTCTTCTTCTGGTTCTTCTTGCTCTGGTTCTTTTCCAGATTCATCTTCTGGACCTTTCTCTTCTTGACCTTCTTCGGGTTCTTGTTCTTCAGCACCTTCTGGTCCGGCTTCTTCAGTTTCTTCTGATCCTTCTTGTTCTGGTTCTTCTTCTGATTCCTTACCTTCTTCTGAAGTCTCTTCTTCCTGCTCTGAGATACCTTTTATTCCCAATCTGGATGATCTTGCCTTAACCTTTTTTGATGCTTTCTCCGGCTCTTCGATTATCTCCAAGGATCCCATAGTCTCCTTTACAATAGAAACCTGTCTTGATGCACTTTCACCATATTCCTGAACCTGGTCAGGATCGCCTGTAACATCAACCTTCGGCTCATCAATGATCTCGAGGCTTCCAAGCCTATCAATCTTTTTCTGCTCCTCTTCCTGTATCTTCCTGACTTCCCCAAGCTTCTTCTTCGCTTCATCTGCTTCCTTCTCCTTGTGCAAAATCTCTGATTCGAGCTGGTCAAACCTTGCAAACCTCTCTTTCACTTTTTCAGGAGGGATGTCAAAATACTCAAAGAATTTTGGCGCCAGCTTGATCAATTTTGTCCTGCCTTTCTTTGATCTTGAGATATAATTCATCGATTCAAGGTCCCTTAAATCGCCATATGCCTTATTTGTCCTGACTTTTACTATGTCTGACTGAAGCACAGGAGCTTTCCAAGAGATTATCGCCAATGTCTCCAGCAAAGATTTTTTCAGCTCTGTCTTTGAAACAATCTTTCTAACGAGAGGTATATGGTCATTCTGCACAGTAAGCTTCCATGATTCAGGGGTCTCATCTATCAAAAGGATAGAACTATTCCTTGCCTTAAGGTCTTCTTTTATCTCATTTATCGCTTCAACTATCTCTTCTGGAGAGCCTCTTGTAAGCTTCTTCAGCTCAACCACAGACATGGCTCTGCCTGACGAAAACAGCAGCGCTTCAATCTTGTGCTTAAGCTTGTTCATCTTCTGACTAAAGAATATTTGTCCTCTTTTTTTACAACGCCCCCCTTCTCAATGTATATGTTGAGAAAGGGCTCCAAATCCTTTTCACCTATTCCTGTAAAATCTGATAATTGTGACAATGTCCTGTCTTCATCCTTTATGCATTGGAAAACAAGATTCCTCAAGAGGTTATGGCCATTCGCTTCCAGAATCCTGTTAGCCTGCTTTGCGACTTTCAGCTCTTCTCCCAGGTGGTGCAACCTTATCTGAAGCTCATTCAAGTAGTTTGAGAACTCGCTGTTCTTGAAATGTATCGTCTGCGGATCTATTATCTCAACGCTTGAAGGAAGATAATCATAACAGAACCAGACAAGCTTCATGAGAGTCTTTGTTAGAATCTCCAGCTCCACAAAACCTGAGAAAAGGGATTCCTGAGGATCAATCTTTGAATAATCTTCAGAAATGACCATGATCTCCTTATCTTTCTTGATATTATCGGCACAAACATGCAATGCCTTGTCAACATGATCTTCCGGCTTTCCAAGGACCTCTATGATAATGCGAGAATGCACCCATCCTTCATTAAGCTTTTCCTTGATATTGACCATAGTTGCATGAAAGATGCCACATTTAAATAATTTTTGATTATGACTAGAGTGAATTATATAATATGCCCAAAAAAAGCATATTAGTTTTCAGACGGAAGAATCATCAAAGAACAAAACATAGACAATTCTTGTCCACTTAACAGTACTCAACAAAGTTTTAATATAACCATTTGTGTATATGTCTTCAATCATATATTTAAGAGAGATATTTATAGTTGTGGGGATGAATTTACTATAAGGAGGTCATTATCATGGGATTATTAGGAGGATTATTCGGAAAAAAGAAAAGAGAGCTGCCTCCATTGGAACTTCCAAAATATGATAGCGGAAGCCAGCTAAAGGAGCTACCACCTCTTCCAGATGCTCCAGCACCTTCTTCAGACTTCGGAGATCTGCCTCCCTTAGAGGATCTTCCACCTATGCCTGGAATGAATGAGGAAGAACCTTTTGTATTCGCGCCAGAAGAGGAGGCAAAGCCTGAATTTGCGCCTGCCAAAGAAGAGGAAGTGCATGGATTCAAGACATATGACGAAGAAGAGAAGCTGCTTCCTGCCCCAAAAGAGTACAAGATCGAGCCACAGCCAACCACAACACCAAAATTTGTTGATGTGGGGGAGCTGTTCGTAAGGTCTGATGATTATTCTGAGATAATGAAAAATATAAAAGAGATAAGGGCAAAAGTAAATGAATCTGACAAGACATACCTGAACATAAAAGAGCTAAAAACGCATAGCGACAAAGAGCTAGGCAAGATGAAAGACATAATTGAAGACATAAACAAGAAACTAAGCTATGTCGACAAAACAGTCTTCGGAGGATAAAATGGAAGGAAAAAGAGCAGACCTATTCATAAAGATCGATGAGTATAAGGACATACTAGACATAATCAACCTCATACAGCAGAAGATAAGGCACTCCAGAGAATTGCTCAATAAGATCGAAGAGCTAAAAGCCCAGGAAGACAGCCAAATAGAAGAATGGAGAGGTGCCATAGATGATGTTGACAAGAAGATGACATTCATAGACCAGGTATTATTGGAGCCTGAGACATACTAGGTGCACAAATGACTGGAGATTCTTTATATGTGGGAATATCTGACCCGAAAGAGATAAGGAGATATGTCCTAGAGTCTTCTAAATCCATGCTATTGATATTGAAAGGATATGAAGAGATAAAATCGATAAGAGAGGAAAAGCTTGCGGTCCAGAGCGAATATGACCAGACCATGAAGCAGATAATGCTTCTCTGCAACAAGCTCAAGAAAGAGTTCCCAGAAATGGCTGCAAAAGTGCCTTCTGCCAACCTGAAAGCTTCTGTCAAAGAGCATGCACACAAAAAAGCTGAAAGAAAAATTGAGATGAATGAGATCGATAAGCTAGAAGATGAGATGAAAGCTATCGAAGGAAAACTGAAGGGCATTTCATATTAATTTATTTCTGAGATTATCTAGAAAACGACAAAAGATGATAATAAATAGTTTGTCGTTTTCAGATTAGTAGCAATTTTTATCATAACTTAAAAATGCCTGCTACTAATCAAAGAGAAAGTTTAAAAAGGAAGAGTAATCTCTTTTAAGCTATGCGGGGATGCCGGAGCGGTCAATTGAACCTTGAAAAAGATTCAGACCAGACGGGATAGACTCAAGGCATCTTGAAAACAGAGTGCTCAACCTGAGTGCGATGAAGATTTATGTGAGTCATCTATTGGCTTAGTGCCTTCGGGGGTTCAAAAGAACTCACTGGCGTTCGATTCTTTCATTCGCCAGAGCTCATGAAAGTCCTCCTCCCCGCACCATTTTTCTTAAAGTTAATGCGATGACTAAACGACTGATTTTTTACAACAATCTTTTTAAAAACTAATTATTTCCTAAAGAATATGGCAGAGAAAATAGTTTTTTCAGCACAAGCACCTTGTACTATAAAAGCAGATGAACTAGAAGCCATGTTAAAAGGTGTTGAATTAGACCAAAGTGCTAGAACAGTAATGACTAGTCTATTAGTGGGTGGTTATGGAAATGGTGTTATTGTAAGACAGCGTTTTGATGATGATGCACCAACCCATGGAAGAATTATTAGGATGGGTTATGAAAGTTATGTTCGAGACGCTGTTGATGCATTGCCAGAAGCCGTAAGGCCAGTTGCTCTGAATCTTGCATTATTCTCTTATTCAGAAGGGCACAGGTGCCAAGAAGGTATTCCTGAATATTTTAGGGCTTTAGAAACAGCAATTGGTAATGAAGAGGCAGAAAGCATTTTTGATCTAGCTCAAAGATGATAGGCTAAATAAAAGCCCATTTATTTAAACACCTGTTTAATCTCTGGAGCTTATGTAAGATTACTGCATTAACTTGCAAGGCTTGTCCTCCTCCCCGCACCATTTCTTTTTTAGGGTTAAATTATTATACTAATAATATTTAATTCTTCAATATGATAGAAATCTGCTCAGTCGGCGGGTACAATGAAGTAGGGAAGAACTGCACTGCGATCAAAGTAGATGATGAAGTAGTGATATGCGATCTCGGACTGCATCTTGAGAACTATACAAAATATACTGGGGATGAAGATGTTGTCAAGATAAATCCAAAAGAGCTGATAAGAGTCGGTGCAGTGCCTGATGTAACAAAGATAAAAGACTGGCAGAAGAAGGTTGTCGCCATTGTGCCGACGCATGCCCATCTCGACCATATAGGTGCGATACCTTATCTTGGGAATTATTTTGATGCTCCAATCATATGCACTCCGTTTTCTGCCGCTGTACTAAGGGCAATACTTGGAGATGAGAAAATAAGTCTTAGAAATAAGATAATAGAGCTCAAGGCTGGATCGAGCTTCAGAGTTTCTAAGAACATCGTAATTGAATTTGTCAATTCAACCCATTCAACGCCGCAGACTGTAATGGCAGTGATACACACAAAATATGGAAAGATAATATATGCCAATGACTTCAAGCTGGACTTATTCCCTACATTAGGAGAAAAGCCTGATTTCAAGAGGCTAAAACAGCTAGGAAGAAAAGGAGTACTTGCACTTATTGTAGATTCAACTTATGCACCTTCTCCAATAAAGATGCCTTCTGAATCTGTAGCAAGAGAGATGCTGAAAGATGTCCTACTTGGAACTGACGCAAAAGGAAAGGCAATAATTGTGACAACCTTCTCTTCACACATCGCAAGGATCAAATCAATAGTCGAGCTTGGACGTCGGCTGAACAGGAAAGTGATGTTCCTCGGAAGAAGCCTGTCAAAATACACTTCTGCTGCAGAATCTGTGGGCATTGTGAAATTTTCCAAGCAAGTAGAGATAATCAAGTACAGCTCGAAGATAAAAAGGGCATTGAACAAGGTGAATCGTGAAGGGAGAGAGAAATACCTTCTTGTCGTGACAGGGCATCAAGGAGAGCCTAAATCAACCTTAAGGAAGATAGCAAGAGGAGAGTTCAATTTCAAGATAGGAAAAGAGGACCATATAATATTCTCGTGCAAGACTATCCCGAGCCCGACAAACATAAGGAACAGGAAAGAGCTGGAAGAGCAGCTGCATGAACTCGGAGTAAGGATGTTCATGGACATACATGTAAGCGGACATGCAGGAAGGGAGGATATAAGAGACCTGATCAAAATGACCAATCCAAAGCATATAATCCCTGCGCATGGTGAACTTAAGATGACTTCTGCATTGCAGGATCTTGCCCTTGAAATGGGATACAAGAACATGAATGTGCATCTTATGCAGGATCTTGACAGGATAAAGATAGATTAAGCCTATTTTTGACCATAATTTTATATGTTGATATGACTTCTTTAAAATAATAAACTATTTATATTAGGTTGATGCCTTACATATCATAATTTAAATGGGGGATATTCATGAAATTAACCTTAGCTGAACCAAAATACCTGAAAGACAGCATTTCAATCATAAGTGAACTTGTAAACGAGGCCAGATTCAAGATTACAAAGGATGCCATCGAGCTTGTCGCCATGGATCCTGCAAATGTAGCAATGGTCATCTATAAGCTTTTCTCGAGCACATTCACTGAATATGATCTAAAACAGGAGATAGAGATAGGTCTTAATCTTGAGAACCTTAAACAGGTCTTAAGGAGAGCAAGCCCAAGCGACATGATAACACTTGAATTGGATACAGACAATAAGCTTAAGATACAGCTTAAAGGGACTTCTGTAAGGACTTTCTCAATACCCACAATAGAACTTGATGAAAGAGAGCAGAGGATTCCTGATTTGAAATTTTCTGCTGTGATCACAACTGAATCCCACATATTGAATGAAGCTATTGAAGATGCAGACATTGTGGCTGAGTCTGTAACTTTCCTTGCCGAGCAGAACAAGATGACTGTAAAGGCTGAGGGAGACTTGAGCAAGGCAATGATCGATATCAAGGCTGATGAGAACACACAGATAAATGTTGAAGGGAACTCAAAGATAAACTCAAAATATTCTATAGAATACCTCAAGAAGATGATGAATGGAGGAAAGATAGCAAGCAATGTAAGAGTATCTTTCTCGAAGGATTATCCATTAAGGCTTGATTATGTGACTATCGATAAGGTCAATATGAGCTTTATTCTTGCTCCTAGAGTTGAGGAGTAAAGCGTTTTTGTTCTTTTAAATTAATTTTTTAAGTATTTTTATTATTCCATATACACTTGATTTACAATTCAAAGAAGGATTTATATACTATATTCTCTGGAATATATATAATGGCTAAAAGGAAGGTAAAGAAAGAAGTTAGTCAAGATAATGATGATGTGAAAGTAGATGAACTCAATTTATTTGAGAAAATCTTCTTTGTTATTGGCTCTATAGAGATGGGTATTCTGATATTTTGTTCATTATTGTTTAATTTCGATGCAAATAATCTCGCTTTTACATTAGGAGCGTTTATTGGAGCTACAATAGTTGTACTTCTCCCTGTAATCATTGTTTACTTTATTAAGAAAAATAAATACCCTAATTTCATCAATCCTGCCACTAAAAAAACAGTATGCTGGATTGGTGTTATATACACTACAGTAATTATCATAGCTATTTTTTATATTATATTAACTCCAAAACAATACTTTTTCGAGAATTATGATAATTACGTCTATTTAGAGCCAGAACAAAAATTAGATGGTGCACAGTTGTTATCTTTAAAGAATACCCTACAAGAAAGACTCAATGTATATGGATATCCTGCAATAGTTTCTTACTATGACAAAGGATTGGTTGTTAGAGTCCCTGATAGTGTTATAAACCAAACTGAAAACCTATCAAAATTATTGACTGGAGCTACTATCTTTGAAGCTAAATTAGGGAATAAGACTGCATTTGTTGGAGATAAGAAGGATATAATTAGTGTGTGCACAAATCCTGATTGTGCTGGAATTGATCCAAGAAGAGGGTGCTCTTCCATTTCAAATGGATACTCTTGTGGATTTTATTTCACAATCACATTAAGTAACGAGTCTGCAGCGAGACAAGCACAACTCACAAAGGACCTTTCCATAGTGACTGAAAATGGAAATGAATACTTAAACCAGGACCTAATATTGTATCTTAATGGAGTTGAAGTAGACAGATTGAAGATAGGGAGTGAACTTAAAGGAAACAACCTAACAACTATACAGATTTCTGGATCAGGATTTGGTGCAACTCAAGTAGACGCTGCCAAGGATTCTTTAAGACAGATGGAAAGACTTCAATATTCTATGTCTTTGGTTTCAATGCCAAGTAACCTTAAGATAACAAGAATATCCAAGAATAGCCCTATAACAAATAAATAAGCCAATATTTTAGTGAAAATTCAGTAAGGGGTTCCACCCCTTACCAACCCCTATCGATTGCCTTATTCTATGTTTTTAAGATTCAACTCTGCAATTACTTCCATATGATTTGTCTGCGGGAAGAGGTCAAATATCGATAAAGAAATCAGATTGTATGATTCTGTCAGCTTCTTCAGGTCTTTTGCTAACTCTTTCGGATTACATGAGACATAGAAGATAACTTCTGGCTTAAGTTCCAGGATAAATTTGAGGGTCTTGGGGTGCATCCCACTTCTTGGAGGATCAGTTATCAGGAAAAGTCTGCTTGATTTCAGGCTTTCTCTCACTTTTGCATTCTTTATGTAAGAGGCATCTAGGCACAAAGTCTTTGTGTTTGTTATGTTGTTTTCCTTGATGTTCATGTCTGCGCATTCTATGCTCTCTTTGACACACTCTATGATCAGGCAGTCTTTGAAATTTTCTGCTAAAGATATCCCGAAAGTGCCAACTCCCCCATATAAGTCAATCAAAGATGCATCTTTTGTGTTGTAATTTGACATCTTTTCTTTTATGTAGAGGATCATCTTCTCTGCCATGGCTGAATTATTCTGGAAGAAACCTTGACTATGGAAGAATAGCTTTTTTCCAGCAAGATTCTCATAGACATGCGCATCTCCTTTCACTGTGAAGAAATCATCTGAATAGCTCATATCTGTCTTGCTTGAGACTCTTGAGACTACCATGTTCTCTGCTGATGATTTTTCTGCGAATGCTTTTATCAACTCGAGCTGGTCGAGCTGCTTATTCGAATCTGTATTGAATACGAATGATATTGTTGATGAGGTTGAGAATTCAGGAGATCTTATCAGGGCATACCTGAATGTGCCTGATTTCTTCTTGATGTCAAAAATGTCAAGATTGTTCCTATTTGAGGAGATAAACTCCCAAAGCTCCTTGAGGAGAGTATTCAGCTTCTCATTTGAGATCTCGCATCTGTTTATCGGGATTATCTGGTCAAACTGGCCTTTCTTTCTTAGGCCTATACCTATTGGAAAGAATGCAAAGTCCATCCTGTTCCTATAATGATAGGGATTACCTGAAATGACCTTTATTGATTCTGATTTGACACTTATGCTTGACTTCTTAAGCTCATTAATGACAAAATCCTTCTTATTGCCAAGCTGAACACTATAAGGGACATGCTGTGATGTACAGCCGCCACATGATTCGAAGTAGGGGCATAATGGATTCTCTGGCATAAACATCTGAAATATAGGCTTGTTTTTAATATTTCCTCATATTTAGTCAACGACAAAGGTTTGACATAAAATAGTTTGTCGTTGTCAATTTAGTAGCAGTATTTTAATATGATTTATTAATGTCTGCTACTAAATATTGCTGATTCGAAAGATTTTTATTATTTGACAATAACTTTCCAGCCATGGGAGAAGCTGAGAAATCACTAAACACCTGGACTTTGATCAATGTGAAGAATAAAGACCTTTTTCTTAGAAGGATTGCCAATATCAAAGAAGAAGTGGAAAGTTTTACTGTAACTCAAAATGATGAGAAGATTGTTGCTTATTATCCCATTATAACACTGAATGATACATCAAAGATAAAGGGATTATTCAAAGAAGGACAAGATCTCACTATAATAACACTCAACAACAAAGAGAATTTTGACTTCTTCATCAAAAACTGGAAGACTTTCTCTGTAATGAAAGGACTGAACTTCTGGTTCGTAAACCCATTCTCAAATACAGACAAGAAATGGCTTTTGAACCCTTATGTGCACAGCAAGATTTGTGATGAGGAGTCTCTTGAGCTCGGACTAAAGTCAATTGCAGAGGGCGTTGAAATGATCTCGCCTGATGAATTCCTGAAAAGAAGCAAAGAGCTTGAGAAAGAGTGAAGACATATACGCCTTAATTCTTAGGATACATTTAAAAACACTAAAATAATTGGAGCATATTAGGGGGTTATCAATCTTGGAGCATTCCATCACATAAAGGGGGCCTAATATTACACTGGGCTGTGCCCACAAAATAGTTTGTTCCCCATTGTCTTGGACTTCAGAAAGAAGGATAATCCCAATCATTAGTTTTCTTATCAGCAATATTTTTAAGCAGACTGCTGTTATCGGAAAATCATGGAAGAGAACTTAGCAATTGAATTAACAAGATATTGCGATAAGGCATGCAGGCATTGCGGAACTGATGCAAGATATACTAGGAAGTTTGATGAAACTTCTATGACTTTTGATACTGCAAGAAGGATTCTTGAAGATATTATTTGGACTAATAAACATAGGCATATGAAGAAGATAAGAAGAGTCCATCTAACAGGGGGAGAACCTTTCTTGTGGAAGGAAAGAGAACATAGAGTAGGGGATATTGTCAGAGAAGTAATTGGTGCTGGATTAACACCCCAGATATTGACAAGCGGAACCACTCCAAGAGATAAGGGATTTGAAAGGTATATGGAAGGATTTGATAGCATTTCAGATGTACCTCCTTTTAACGTATTTCATAGTTTTAACTTGTATATGATTGGTGTAAGCATAATAGATCGTTCAGTCTACACAATTAGGCTTTTTGATGACCTATTCTCTGATAAAAGGGATCTTGGATTTTATAGCATCTATGATCAAGAAAATGTACAAGATACTCTGAAAACATTTGATCAGTTGATGCAAGGGATGGGATATAAAAAAATAAAAAGGGGAGCTACAAGAAATTGGGAAAAGTTAATTGAGAAAGGAGAGCATATATTTTTTGTTTATTCAAATAGAAATAGAAAAGCTGAATGTGAATTCAATCCAGTAGATCCTTGTGCTGGAAGGGCAGAAATATTTAAGCTGAAGCCAGTCATAATCAATGATGAATGTCCAATATCATCAAAAAAGAAGGGAATACTGCCAGTCATATCTTATATGGGAGATGTCCACCCTTGTTGGTTTGGCCCTTACCCTCAAACAAGACCTCTTGGAAATATACATGAAGACCATCTAAGCACAATACTCAGAAGAGAAAAGGCTTACTTAGGAGCATTTAGAGCATTTATTTCTGGAAATTATGATGGCAACTCAGATATATGCGGTTTCTGCATCGGGCCTGCCAAAGAAGCCCTAAAATACCAGTTCAGCAAGAATTGAGAAAGCCAGTCAATGGGATAATATAAAAGAATAATAGGAAAATAAAATAATTATTCTGCCTGAGTTGTCCCTTCTTCCTCGCCATAGCTTGGGACTGCACTCTTGTTGATGATCATGACATCACCAATGTTCTTCACAAGCTGATGCGGAACTATTACTCCTTTAGCATTTCCAAGGACTTTTGCCAAGAATGAACCTTTTGTTGCCCTTATCCTCCATCCAGAAACCTTGTTCTGGGTAAGCATGCACTCTTCAATATCTCCAAAATAGTCGCCTGTGTCTGTGAAGACGCGCATCTCGAACGTTTCTGTTATTTTCTTGAGCTTAAGCATATAAATCACCTACTTTCCTGTTTTATTTCATTATAAATTTGATTTACTCATTTATTAACGATTAAATATATAAAGATTTCTAAACTATATTACGTAAATGAAACATAATAACCTGATTGTTATCGGAACCAGCCATATCGCCAAAGAGTCTCTTGATCATGTGTCTTATACTATAGAGAAAGAGGATCCTGACATAATCTGCCTTGAACTTGACCATGGAAGGCTTCAGGGACTGCTTGAAAAGGAAAGAGGAGTCAAGCATAAGGTAAGGGCCAGAGATGCGTTTAAAGTGGGCCTAAAAGGGTGGTTATTTGCATTACTTGGGCAATGGGCTGAGAACAAGATGGGAAATATGGTTGGAGTAAGCCCTGGGTCTGAGATGATGCTTGCCTACAGGCTTGCGAAGGCAAAAAGGAAAAGAGTTGCACTGATCGACCAAGACATACAGATAACACTCAAGAAACTTTCTAAGAGAATAACTTGGAGAGAGAGGTTTAATTTTGTCGCTGACCTTTTCAAAGCGATGATACCTGGAAAAAAAGAAGCGGCATTTGACCTGTCAAAAGTCCCTTCAAAGAAAGTGATCGACAAACTTGTAGGGCAAGTGAAGAAAAGATATCCAAGCATATATGATGTCCTGATAAAAGAGAGGAATTACTATATGGCAAGACAGCTTGCTGAACTAATGGAGAAGAATCCTGAGAAGAAGATTGTAGCCCTTGTCGGAGCAGGCCATGAGGAAGAGATCATTGACATAATCAAAAAAATCGAGAAAGGGACTATAACTTACACTTACAGCTTAAATGCATCTGGCAATAAGGCAGCATGAATATTATTAATAATTGGATTCTGATATATGCATCGTAGTAGCAAGCTTTAAATACCAAATAATCTAATTTTAACATATGTATGGACCATTTGACCTAGTTGATAAAGTAAAAAGATACTTCTGGTTTAGCCAAGAAGAATGGAAATCGATATTAATCACAATACTTGCATTAACTTTCATAATAGGATTCAATGATGGAAGAAAGACTGGAGCGATTGACTCTTTCTGGTTCTACAATCTCTTCATATGCTTAATTGTCGTTGTAATTGTTGTGCTTGTACATCTTGCAGGACAAAGGATTGTCGGACTAGACGCAGGATTTAGAGTAGAATACAAAGTCTGGTGGTATGGAATAATAATAGGACTTGTCATGGCGCTTGTCACAAGAGGAAACATCTGGGTGATTCTTCCTGGAGGAATACTTATCCACCACCTATCGATCCATAGGCTAGGATACTTCAGGTATGGAACAAACACGCTTGCCATGGCTATGACTGCATTGGCAGGACCTCTTGCAAACATCCTTCTTGCTACCTTCCTAAAAACCCTTGAGATATGGTTTAATGTGCCTGTCAGCAGCGTGCTTCTACTTGACAAACTGATCGTATTCAGCTGGGTATATGCCATATGGTCTCTTGTACCTATTCCTCCTCTTAATGGAGCACTTATATTATTCAAGTCAAGGCTCATGTATGCATTCATATTCGGAACAATAGGAGGATATGCAGTACTTGTAATGTTCGGCATATACTCTTTCATATTTGCATTCATAATAGGAGCAATTTTCTGGCTCCTGTTCTATATATTATTCGAAAGGGGAGCGTGGAGTTTCTAGCATATTATCAGAGAAGTGACTTGAAAATGTCAAACAAAAAAGGAGCATTGGACATGTGGATGGCTTGGCCTGAAATCTTTTCATTTGTAGTGATAGTCATAGGATTCATAATATCTGTTGCGACAAGATCTGCAATAATAAGCTACATCACAATATTGCTCTGCGGGCTTTATTTCGGAAGGATGTGGTTCAATGTCCAGAAAACAATAAAGGCCCCATGGCTGCTGATAATCTTCTGTTTTCTGCTTGGATATCTATTTGGAAACTTTTATGGGGATCCTAAAGTGATAATAATACTTTTCATATTAGGCATGATAGGCGGATTCTATACTTTCCATAAGAAATGGCTGATAATAAACTGACCAGTAGCATTGAGTTGCAATAACTATTTATAATTCCAGCATTTGCTCATCCATATGATAAAAGATTTTGAGCCGAGACTATACCAGGAAACCATATTCCATACAGCCACCAAGAAGAACACTTTAGTCGTGCTTCCTACTGGAATGGGGAAGACAAATATCTTCCTAATGCTTTCTGCTTTCAGGCTACATTCTTATCCTAACTCAAAAATCTTATTGATCGGCCCGACAAAGCCATTGATAGACCAATATTATCAGGTATTCCTGGGGCATTTTGAGATCGATCCTGACAAGATGGCGATATTCACCGGCATGGTGAAGCCTGAAGAGAGGCAAAGGCTTTGGCAAAAGAGCACAATAATATTCTCAACGCCACAAGGGCTTGAGAATGACATAATATCAAACAGGATAAACCTGAAAGAAGTCTCACTTCTTGGAATCGACGAGGCACATAGGGCTGTCGGAAATTATTCTTATGTATGGGTTGCAAAACAGTATGAAAAAAATGCAAACTTTCCAAGGATAATCGCCATGACAGCTTCGCCTGGGAGCGATATCGAGAAGATACAGGAAGTATGCAACAACCTATTCATAGAAGAGATAGAATCAAGGACTCAAGAAGATCCTGATGTCAGGCCATATGTACAAGAGATCAAGATAGATTGGGTGAAAGTAAAACTGCCCCTTCCTTTCGTCGAGATACAGGAGCACTTCAAGTCATTCATATACAATAGGACGAGAAAACTTAAAGATTGGGGGATATTAAGGGTGAAAGACCTCAACTATGTCTCAAGGAAGGACCTGCTCGGGATACAGGCGGACATAAGAGGGAGGATCGCTTCTGGCGAGAAAGATTTTGTGATGTGGAATGCAATCTCTGTCCTTGCTGAGATAATGAAGATTGCGCATGCCTCTGAACTGCTTGAGAGCCAAGGGATCGTCTCGCTGCAGAAGTATCTTGAGAAAATAAGCGATGAAGGCAGGAAATCCTCCTCCAAAGCTGTCAAGAATGTCATTGCTGACGCTGATTTCCGTAATGCACGTTACAAGACTGAAAAGCTGTTTGAGCAAGGACTTCAGCATCCAAAACTTGTTGAGCTGCAGAAGAGAATTGATGACGAAATAAAGAAGGACGCAAATGTCAAAGTCATAGTCTTTAATCAATACAGGGAGAACGCGCTTGACATCAAGAACACCATAAACAAGATCGATGGAGTAAGGGCAGAGATATTTGTCGGACAGCAGAAGAAAGGAGAAACAGGACTTACACAAAAGGCGCAGAAGGAAATGCTGGATAAATTCAGGGAAAATGAGTTCAATGTAATTGTCGCTACATCTATCGGAGAAGAAGGGCTTGACATCCCTAAAGTGGATCTTGTCATATTCTTTGAACCTGTGCCTTCTGCAATAAGGAGCATACAGAGAAGAGGAAGGACTGGAAGATCTGACAAAGGAAGAGTGATAATTCTTATGACAGAAAAGACAAAGGATGAGACTTACAGATGGGCTGAGCATCATCAGGAGAAAAGGATGTATCGTAACCTTTCCTCCCTCAAAGGGAAATTGAAATTAAGCATCAAACCGAAAGAGGTCCCTTTAGAAAACTTTTCTTCCAAAGAGGAGAAGTTCAAGATATTTGTAGACCATAGAGAAAGGGGAAATCCAATCATAAAGGAATTATTAGAGATTGGAGCAGATGTCAGGCTTGAGAAACTTGAGAATGCAGACTATCTCCTTTCCAGCAGAGTCGGAGTTGAATTCAAGACAAAACAGGATTTCATCAACTCGATCATTGACGGAAGACTCCTAATTCAACTTAAGAATATGAGAGAGAATTTCTCAAGGCCAATACTAATGCTTGAAGGGGACGAAGACATCTATTCCATAAGGAATGTCCATCCAAATGCGATAAGAGGCATGATAGCGACTGCAATCGTAAGCTATGGTATACCTATACTCCAGACAAAAAATGCTGCTGAAAGCGCAGCGATGCTTTATACTATTGCGAAAAGGGAGCAGGAAGAAGGATTTAGGGAAATAAACTTACATCAAGAGAAACCTTCTGAAAAACTCAAACATCAACAAGAGTATGTTGTTGCAGCGCTTCCGAATGTAGGACCTGGGCTTTCCCGAGAGCTTCTCAAGAAGTTTGGAAGCGTCAAAAATGTAGTGAATGCTTCTGAGAAAGACCTTGAAGGAGTGCCAAAGATAGGAAAAGTGATTGCCAAGAAGATAAAGGAAGTTGTCGATAGCAGTTATGAGGGAAAGAATTAAATACCTAATATATATAATATGACTCATGAAGAAAGGAGAGTTCAAGGTAAGCGCTGAACTGATCATGCTTCTGATATTTGCATTTGTACTACTCATGGTAATAGCTTATGTGTTCTTCAAGGCTTTGGTTAAGTAGACAAGCCATAGATAGCCATTTCTACAATAATAATTATATATAGGACAATCTTGCCTAGACATATGGGTGATAATTTTCTTACATATTACAGCAGGAAAGAAGTCCAGGACGCAATAGTCGACAGCTCAAGGGGAAGAGAGGTCGCTGTAAGATTAGGAGATAAAGGATTTGGGAAAAGGCCCGATACTTTGACTTATCCTCGAGATGTCTATGAGCTTGCAAAAGCAGGAGCAACATCATTCCATATATCTGAAGAATTATGGGAGAATCCCAGAAAGCTTGATGTTAAACTGACAAGAGAGGAAATAAATAATTTGAGAATAGGATGGGATCTTGTAATAGATGTAGATTTTGAAGAGTGGAATGCCACAAAGCTGATAACACATTCTTTGGTAAGAGCATTGAAAGCACATAAAGTAAGCTCTGTCACATGCAAGTTCTCTGGAAACAAAGGATTCCACATCGGTGTGCCATTTGAGGCATTCCCTGACAAAGTGATAGTCAAGGGACAGATGATAGAGACGAGGAGACTATTCCCTGAAGGAGTACAGAGAATCTTGAAGTATCTTACTGATTATATCGACAACAAGAATAATGGGTTTGAAGTCTCAAGAAAGATATTAGGTACGGATTCTTTCAAAGAATTTCTTGTCAAGAACGGAAAAAATGCTGACGAAGTGACTATAGAGATATGCAACAAGTGCGGAACTGAGTACAAAGAAAAAATCAAAGAGGAGATGATTGAGTTCATATGCCCGAAATGCGAATTCCGAGTATTGCAGAAAGAGGACAGGCCTTTCTTGAGATGCAGCAAATGCAGTACCATGATGGAGAAGATGAAAATTGGAAAGGTCAAGAGGTGCAGCAAATGCAAAGGCACAAATTTTGTCCGTAAACTGAATCTTAAGATTGACGCTATACTAATATCATCAAGGCATCTTTTCAGAGGGACTTATTCATTGCATGAGAAATCTGGACTAGTCTCTATACCTATTGATGCAGACAATGTGCTTGAATTTGGTAAAGAATCGGCGCATCCTGAAAAGGCTGAGATCGGAAAATATCCTTTCCTAAACAGGGAGAAAGCATCAGGAAATGAAGGAAAAGAATTGATTATAAGGGCTTTTGATTTCAAACCTGATATTGAAGAAGAGAAAATCGAGACAAATGAACAAAAGGAGTTTGAAGAGATCGGAGAAGCTATCCCTAGACAGTTCTTTCCGCCTTGCATTGAGAACGTATTGAAAGGGGTAGAAGACGGAAAGAAAAGGAGCTTGTTCATACTTGTCAACTATCTAACTAGCATTGGATGGGCTTATGATGATATCGAAAAACTGCTCAATGAGTGGAACAAGAAAAACAGCAGCCCATTCAGAGAAGGGTCTATCGAGAACCAGATAAGATACCATAAAGGCCTAAAGAAGAAGATACTTCCCCCAAATTGCGCAAATGACCAATATTACAAGGATTTTGGTGTCTGCAAGCCAGATAACTTCTGCGCAAAGATAAGGAACCCTGCGCAGTACAGCATAAGGAAAGCAAAGATTGCGCAGGAAGCAAAGCCAAAGAAAAGGGGGAAGAAGGAAGAAGCCATTAATTCTAAAGATACAGTCGACGAAAGAAAAAAATCAGATAAACCACAATCTTTATAAACACCCTACAACTTCTCTACTTTACACATTATATTTAAACACTGTAATATATATTTTAAATATAATATAAACAAGCCTGGCAAGCAAACCTTTGTCAGTACAGTTTATATAAGCTGTATTCTGAAGGTTAACCTCTACTTGTCCACAAAACAAAGGCTATAGGGAGTGGCACCGCAACGCACAATATTACATATAGGGAATTGAAAGATGGGACGAACATTAAATCCGAGACATGGAAGTATGCAGGTTTGGCCTAGAAAGAGGGCTAAAAACATCACTGCCAGAGTCAGAGCATGGTTCCCTGGAAAAGAGACAAAATTGCTGGGATTTGCCGGATACAAGGCAGGAATGACACACGTCATCACAAAAGACCCAAAAAAGGCAAGAGGAGGCGAGTCATTTGTTCCGGTGACCATCATCGAATGCCCTCCTCTCAAGACTGCTTCTATCCGATTCTACAAAAAAAATCCTTACGGGATGTTTGTTGTTGGCGAGATCTTTGCGCAAAATCTGGACAAAGAGCTTGCAAGGACAATATGCCTTCCAAAAAAACAACCAAAAAACATCAATGACATAAAAGATTTCGACGATATACGCCTTCTCGTTTATACCCAACCAAAATTAACATGCCTTCCAAAAAAGAAACCAGAGATATTCGAACTTGGAATCGGCGGATCAAAGGAGGAGAAGCTGAAGCTTGCACAGGAAAAGCTTGGAAAAGAGATAACGATCAAGGAAGTATTCAAAGAAGGAGAACAGGTTGACACTCATTCAGTCACAAAAGGAAAAGGATATCAAGGACCAGTCAGAAGATTTGGCGTAACCATCAGAAGCCATAAGGCAGAAAAGACAAAGAGAGGACCAGCTTCACTTGGACCTTGGTGCGGACAGGGGCATATAATGTACAGGGTAGCCCATGCAGGACAAATGGGATTCCATACAAGAATGGAATACAATAAAGTCATTGTCAAGATAGGAGAGAAGCCTGAAGAGATAAAGATCAACGGCGGAATCATGCATTATGGGTTTGTCAAGAACAACTATATATTACTAAAGGGTTCAATAGGCGGACCAAACAAGAGGATAATAAGACTTACAAAGGCAAGGAGAATAAACAAGAAGTACGCAAAAGAAGTTCCTCAAATAAAATATGTAAGCCTTGAGTCAAAACAATAAAAATCAATAAACAAAGAAAATGAAACTCAAAATACTAGACGCAAAGAACAACGAGAAAGGATCCATGTCTTTACCTAAGCAGTTCAGCGAAGAGATAAGACCTGATCTAGTAAAGAGGGCAGTCTTTGCAATCGAAAGCAACATCAGGCAGCCATACGGCGCAAAAGTAGGGGCAGGAATGAGATCATCTGCAAAAGTATCGAGAAGAAGAAGAGACTACAAAGGATCATACGGACATGGAATATCAAGGGTTCCAAGAAAGACATTCACAAGAAGAGGAATGAGATTCAACTGGGCCGGAGCAGTCGCACCTGGAATGAGGGGCGGAAGAAGAGCACACCCACCAAAAGTAGATAAAATATGGGAACAGAAGATAAACAAGAAAGAAAACAGGAAAGCAATAAGGTCTGCGCTTTCAGCAGCTGTCGACAAGAATATTGTCATGGAGAGAGGACATATCGCACCTGAAAGCTATCCTTTCATAATCGACGATTCATTTGAGATGATGAACAAGACAAAGGATGTCATCGATGCATTGAATTCGCTCGGACTTGAAAAAGAGCTTGAAAGAGCATCAAGAAAGACAGTAAGGGCAGGAAAAGGCAAGATGAGGGGAAGAAAATACAAAAAGGCAAAAGGGCCTTTGATTGTCGTCTCCAAAAACTGCGAACTATCAAATTCATCAAAGAACATACCAGGAATAGATATCATCGAGGTATCAAAAGTAAATGCAAAATTGCTTGCACCTGGAGCTGACATCGGAAGACTGACATTATTCACAAAGTCAGCAATCGAAAGACTAGACAAAGAAAAACTATTCATGGACAAGTAAAATGGCAAAAGAAAGCTACCAGATAATCAAATATCCGTTATCAACAGAGAAATCCCTAAGACTTATGGAGTCTGAGAACAAACTGATATTCATAGTGGATGACAGGGCAACGAAGCCTGAGATAAAGAAAGCAATCGAAGAGACTTTCACTGTAAAAGTCATCTCAATAAACACATCGAAAGACATAAAAGGAAAGAAAAGGGCATACGTCAAATTCAGCGATGAGACGCCAGCAATTGATGTTGCAACAAATATGGGGCTAATGTAAATGGGAAAGAATTTAATCCAACAGGCCAGGGGACGAGGATCGCCTAGATATGTCTGCAAAAGCTTCAGGCATAAGGGAAGCATACATCACAATAAGACAGGAAAGGATGCCCAGACATTAAAAGGAAAGATCATAGACATATTCCACTGCCAGGGACATTCAGCTCCGTTGATGAAAGTAAAATATGATGACAATCAAGAGTGCATACTCGCTGCATGCGAAGGAGTAAGAGTAGGGGACGAGATATACAGTGGAGTAGAAGCTCCATCCTCACCCGGATGCACGGTATTGCTGAAGAACATCCCTGAAGGGACATTGATATACAATATTGAGATAAAGCCAGGAGACGGCGGAAAGATATGCAGGACATCAGGGACATTCGCAAGAGTGACTGCAAAGCTCCCTGACAGGATCATTGTACAGCTTCCTTCAAAGAAAGAGAAGGAATTCATACCAGACTGCCGAGCAAACGTAGGAAGGATTGCAGGCGGCGGAAGACTAGACAAACCATTCTACAAAGCAGGAACCAGATACCACAAGATGAGAGCACACACCAAGCTTTATCCACAGGTATCAGGAAACTCACAGAACGCAGTAGATCATCCTTATGGAAAATCCAGAAGCTCAAAGAAAGGAAAACCAACAATAGCACCGAAGAACGCTCCTCCAGGAAGGAAGGTCGGAAAGATTGCTCCAAGGAGAACAGGACATAAGAACTAAGGGTCAAAATGGCAAAAAAAGAATTCACATACAGGGGAAAAACAGCAGACGAGATCAAAAAGTTGAGCCTCAGCGAGTTCATGGAACTAGTGCCTGCAAGGCAGAGAAGATCCTTGAAAAGGGGATTCACTGATGCCCAAAAAGTTCTTGTCAAGAAGATAAGAGCTGGAAAGAAAGATGTAAAGACACATTCAAGAGACATCGTAATAATCCCAGAGATGATAGGAATAACAATACGTGTCCATAGGGGAAACACTTTTGATCCTGTCAAGATTGTACCTGAGATGCTTGGGCACACCCTTGGAGAATTCACATACAACAGAAAGAGAGTGCAGCACAGCGCACCAGGAATAGGAGCTACAAGATCGTCATCTGCAGTATCAGTGAAGTAAAATGAACAGATATCCATTTGAAGCAAAAGAGAACAGCGCAAAAGCGCTTGGAAAGAATCTTGGTATTTCAATCAAGCAGAGCGTAAATATATGCAACTTCATTAGAGGAAAGCCTGTCAAAAGAGCAAAAGAGATGCTGCAGAAAGTCTCTGAAAAGAAGATGGCTGTACCATTCACGAGATTCAATATGGACATGGGCCACAAGACAGGAATCGGACCCGGGAGATATCCAATTAAAGCTTCACTTGAAATATTGGCAGTAATAGAACAGGCTGAAGCAAACGCACAATTCAAAGGACTTAACACATCAAACCTAGTGTTGAGCCACATCAGCGCAAACAAAGGAGTAAACCAGTGGAGACATGGAAGAAGAAGGATAATGGCAAAAAGGAGCAACATCATAGTGATGGTCGAAGAGAAGAAGACTGAAGAGAAAGAGAAGAAAGGAAAAAAGAAAGCGCAAACTGAAGACAAGAAGACTGAGGCTAAAAAATGATTGAAAGGAAGTTCGTCGCACAAAAGATAAAGGAGTTCCAGATACAGGAATTCATTGAACAGAACCTCAAGAAAGTCGGACATTCACACACTAAACTAGTCAAGACTCCGCTTGGAGAGAAGATAGTAATATTCGCTTCAAGACCTGGCCTAGTAGTAGGAAGGAAAGGGGAGAACATAAAGAAACTGACAAAAGTCCTAAAAAGAAAATTCAACTTGGAAAATCCTCAGATAGAGATAAGCGAAGTCGAGAATCCAAACTTAGACGCGCAGATTGTTGCAGAGAAGATCGCAAATTCACTTGAAAGATTTGGCACCCAAAAATTCAAAGGAGTCGGGCATAAGACTATGGCTGATGTAATGGGCGCAGGCGCAATGGGAATTGAGATAATAATATCCGGAAAGATCCCAGGAGCAAGAGCAAAATCATGGCGATTCTACCAAGGATACCTGAAAAAGTGCGGAAACGCATCATTACAAGTAAGGAAAGCAATAGTCCAGGCCCAGCTTAAGACCGGAATCGTCGGAGTAAAAGTCTCAATCATGCCAGGAGACATCATACTTCCTGATAAGTTCGAAGTCTTGAAAGGGGTAAAAGAAGAAGAGGCAGGCGCAAAAGAGACAAAGCTTGAAGAGAAGAAAGATGGCAAAGAAGAGAAAAAGAAAAGGGCGCCAAGAAAGAAGAAACAAGACAAAGAGAACAAAGAAGAACCGAAAGAAGAGAATAACTGAAAATGGCAAAACTCAAGGTCAAAGACATAAAGAATATGGACGTTAAAGATATAGATGAGAAAATAAAAGAATTCAGAAAAGAACTGATCAAGCTCAATGCACAGATCGCAACCGGAACAGTACCGAAGAGCCCCGGCGAAGTAAAGAACATAAAGAAGAACATCGCAAGGATGCTGACCATCAAAACAATCAAGCTCAACGAAAAGAAGGAAGCACCTAAGAAGGCTTCTGGAAATAAAAAAGAAGGAGGTAGAGCCAAAGAATGAGTGATATAGACCCAATCACCGGACTTCCAAAAGAACTTGGAGTCTGGGAAAACATAACAAAAGAGTCACAAAAGATCATAGTCAAGGCGGTCAAGAAGTCATTTGGAAAGATGTACACCATCGTTGAAGGGATTGACAGCAAAGAGATCGACATGAAGGATCTTGGGAAAAAGCTCAAGAACAAGCTTGCATGCGGCGGAACTGTCAAAGATGGGAAAATTGAACTTCAGGGAAACCACAGACAAAAGGTCAAAGAGATCCTTGTCGAGACGGGATTTGCGCCTGAAACAATCGAACTAAGATAATCATGCTCAACAAAAAGTGATAAAATGAAAAAATCAACAAAAAACATAGGACATGGAATCGAGATGCCAAAGAATGAGTGCAAGGACAAGAAATGCCCATTCCACGGAGACCTGAAGATAAGAGGAAGGACTTTTTCCGGAACAGTCATATCAAAAGATGTCCATAACAGCGCAACTGTAGAATGGATAAGAAGAAGGTTCATAAGAAAATATGAAAGATATGAGAAAAGAAGGTCAAGAGTAAGAGCACATAATCCTCCATGCATAAATGCACAGATAGGAGAGTCTGTACAACTATATGAATGCAGACCATTATCAAAGACAAAGAATAAGGTCATTGTCAAAGTATTAGGAGAAAACATCTTGTATAAACAGAAACAAGAAGTGATGAAAGAAGAGCAAGAATCACAAGAGAAGCAAAAGAAGAGGAAAGAGAAAAAAGAATCAACTGAAGAGGCTGAAGAGTAAAAATGAAAGCAGTAAGCGCATATATAACAAGAGGACTTCCAGTAGGCAGTCAAGTTGAAACGTGCGACAATTCAGGAGCAAAGATCGTAAGGATCACTTCGGTAATCGGGCATAATACTGTAAGGGGAAAGAGAGGTGCAGCAGGAGTCGGAGATATCGTACAGTGCGCTGTCAAGAAAGGAAAGCCTGAGATGAGAAAACAAGTGGTATTCGGAATAATCGTAAGGCAGAAGAAAGAGTATAGAAGGCCTGATGGAATAAGGATCAAGTTTGAAGACAACGCAATAATAATACTTAAAGATGACAAGGGAAACCCAAAAGGAACCATATTCAAAGGAGCAATCGCAAAAGAAGCTTCTGAGAGATGGCCTGGAATTGGAAAGATCGCAACAATAGTCGTATAAAATCAAGATAAAAAGGAACCAAAATGAAAAAAGAATTTTCAAAAGCATGGGCATCGAGCAAGAAGCCGAACAAACAGAGAAAGTTCAGATTTAACGCTCCACTGCACATCAAGCAGAAGTTTGTACATGTCCATCTTTCAAAAGAGCTCAGAAAGAAATATGGAAAGAGAAATGTAGGATTGAAGAAAGGAGACAGGGTCTCTGTATCAAGAGGACAGTTCAAGAAAAAGAGCGGAAAGGTAGAAAGGATAGACCTAAAGAAAAGCGCAGTCTACATCACCGGAATAGAACTGATAAAGAAAGACGGGTCAAAAGTACTATTGCACCTAGAGCCATCAAACCTAATGATCACTGAGCTTAACCTTGAAGACAAAAAAAGGTCAAAATTGATTGAAAGCAAAGGAAAGAAGGAAGATAAAAAAGAGGCAAAGAAAAAGTAAAGGAAATCAAAATGGTAAAGAATCATCTAATAAGGATAAACATGCCAAGGACATGGCAAATCAAAAGAAAAGAAAAGAAGTTCATAACAAGGCCAAAACCAGGACAATCATCAATGGAACTTGGGATGCCTTTGAACGTAATACTAAAAGATGTACTAGGCCTTGCAAAGACCTCAAGAGAAGTAAGGTATCTGCTAAACAACCAGGAAGTGCTTGTTGATTATAAAAGGAGAAAAGAGCCTAAATGCATAGTCGGATTCATGGACGTATTAAGCATCCCTGCAATAAAGAAAGATTACAGGATAGTGCTCAATGAAAAAGGCAAGATATCATTGATTGAGATAAGCAAAGAAGAAGCTGGAATAAAACTGTGCAAGATCAAAGGAAAGACAATGGTGAAAGGAAAGCTTCAGCTTAACCTATCTGACGGAAAAAACATACTTACGGACAAGAAAGACTACAAAACAGGAGACATGATAGTGTATGATCTTGTCCACAAGAAGATAAAGGATGTAATATCGCTTGAGAAGAACAACACAATATTCATAGTCGGCGGAAAATACATCGGAGAAATTGGAAAGGTTGTTGACCTTGGAAACAAGAGCATCACATACAAGAACCAGAAAGGGGATACAATCGAGACACTCAAGAAATACGCATACTGCTTAGGTAAAGACAAAGAGACAGTGAAGATGAGGTAAAATGCCAAACAATCCAATGAAAGACATCAGGATCGAGAAAATAACCCTCAATGTTGGGGCTGGCAAAGACCAGACCAGGCTTGAAAAAGGGATGAAAATGCTCAAGAGCATAACAGGCATAAATCCTATCAAGACAGTCTCAAACAAGAGGATCCCTGCATGGGGAGTCAGGCCAGGACTTCCGATAGGATGCAAAATCACACTCAGAAGACAGACTGCTGAAGACATGCTGAAAAGGCTGCTCAAGGCAAAAGAAAATATATTGACTGAAAAGCAGTTTGATGAAAACGGAAACGTATCATTCGGAATACCTGAGTATATAGACATAGAAGGAGCAAAGTATGATCCTGAAATCAAAGTCATGGGTCTTGAAGTCTGCATAACTCTTGAGAGGAGAGGATACAGGATAAAGAAGAGAAGGATCCAAAGAAGAAAAGTGAACAAGAAGCACCTTATTAAGAAAGATGAAGCAATCGAGTTCATGAAATCAAATTTCAAAGTCAAAGTAGGCGAGGAATAAAATGACAACAAGCTCATATAAAAAAGCATTCAAACAGCTAAAAGCAAAACCTGTAAAGCTAAGGAAATACATCAAATTCAACTCCCCTAAAGAGAGATCCTGCGGAAAGAACACAAAATCATGCAGGAGATGCGGAAGGAAAGGGGCGCATATAGACAAATACGGATTGGACCTATGCAGGCAATGCTTCAGGGAGACTGCAACAAAAATAGGATTCAAACAATACAGCTGAGGTTAAAATGACTCTAAACGATCCACTAGCAAATGCATTATCAAAAACAATAACGGCTGAAAAGCTGTCAAAGGAGACCATCACAGTCTATCCAGCTTCAAAGCTGATAAAAAATGTCTTTGAAGTATTGAATAAAAGTATGTATATCGGAGACTATGTCGAGAAAGAGGATGACAAAGGAAACTACCTCATCGTCAACCTTCTTGGAAGGATAAACAAATGCGGAGTCGTAAAACCGAGATTCTCTACCAAGAAAGCAGGATTTGAGAAGTTTGAGAAAAGGTTTTTGCCTTCGAGAGATTTTGGAATCCTTATCGTATCAACCCCTAAAGGGCTGATGACACATAAGGAAGCAATCAAAAACAATCTAGGCGGAAGAATAATCGCCTACTGCTATTAGGAATATCAAAATGAAAGCAAAACAGAAGACCAAAAAAACGAAAATTGAGGATGAATTAGAAGTACCTCAAGGCGTTGAAGTCTCAATAAAAGACGGAATAGTCACTGTTAAAGGCAAGAACGGATCAAATTCAAGATCAATGATGCATCCTATCTTCAAAATAGCATCTAAAGATGGAAAGGTAATCTTCAGTGCAGACAGAGACACAAAGAGAGAGAGAAAGATGATCGGATCATACAAAGCACACCTAAAGAACATGATGAGAGGAGTGCAGGAAAAATATGTCTACAAAATGAAGATATGCGCAGGCCACTTCCCTGTGACTGTGACTGTCGCAAAGAATGAGATAATTGTCAAGAATTTTTTGGGGGAAAAGGTCCCTAGAACAGCAAAATTAAGGGAAGATGTCACAGTAAAAGTCGATGGAGACCAGATAACTGTTGAGAGCATAGACAAGGAAGCAGCTGGGTCAATTGCCGGGAAGATCGAGAGCCTCACAAGGATAACAAACAGGGACAGAAGGATATTCCAGGATGGAATATATATAACAAGCAAAGATGGGAAGGCAATAGGATAAAATGGACAAGAAACTTTTAGAGATAAGGGCAAAACTGAAGGCGATGAAGCCAAAGTTCACTATGCAGGACAATCATAAGAAGGCAAAGTTAGGAGATAAGTGGAAGAGGCCTAGAGGAATAGACTCAAAGATGAGGCTAAACTTGAGAGGATACAAGGGGAGCCCATCAAAAGGATACAGATCGCCTGCGGAAGTAAGAGGCCTCAGCAAGAGAGGACTTAGGCAAGTGCTAGCATACAATACAGCAGATCTCGAGAAGCTTAATCCAAAAGAAGATGGAATAATAATCGCAAACTCAACCGGAACAAAAAAGAGAATAGAAATAATCAAAAAAGCATTGGACATGAACATCACAATCATAAACATAAGAAACCCTCAAGAGGCAGTGAAGAAAAAAGAAGAAGAGATGGCAAAGAATAAAGAAGAGAAGAAAGCCAAAGAGAGCGAGAAAGAAGCAAAGAAGAAGGAGAAAGAGAAAAAAGCTGCTGAGAAAGAGAAAAAAGAGAAAGAAGGAAAAGGCGCAAAAGATGAGCTTAGCGCAAAACTTGAGGATGAGGAAAAGAAGAAACAAGAGAAAAAAGAGCTTGATAAAAACCTAATACATAGCAACTAATCAAAATGGAATACAAAGTACAAAAAAGGCTAGCGGGAATAATCGGGAAATGCTCCCCGAGCAAAGTCAAGCTAGACCAAGACAGGCTTGAAGAGATCAAGGAATCAATAACCAAAGCAGACATCCGAGGATTGATAAAAGACGGAGCAATCACAATCCGGCAGAAGAAAGGCGTATCAAGAGTCCGAGCAAACAAGATAAGGATACAGAAGATAAAGGGAAAGAGAAGAGGACAGGGAACAAGGAAAGGGACGAAGAACGCAAGGTTGCCAAGAAAAAGGCAATGGATAAACAGGATAAGGCTCCAAAGAAGCCTGCTAAAGCACCTAAGAGAGAATGAGATGATAACAAAGAAAGTTTATGGAGAGCTTTATCTGAAAGCAAAAGGTGGTTTCTTCAGGAACAAGAACCACTTGAAGCTGTATATAGAAGAGCATAATCTGATGATCAAGAAGTAAAATGAAAAACACAAAACTACAACCAATACCTTTCAGAAGAAAGAGAAAAGGACTGACAGACTACAAAAAAAGGATAAGGATGCTTATGTCAAGCAAGCCTAGACTTGTCGTCAGGAAAGGGAGCAAAAAGATAGTTGCACAAATAGTAGAGTATGGAGAGAAAGGGGACGTCATCAGAGCTGCTGCAACATCAATAGAACTAAAGAAGAAAGGATGGAATTACAATCCTGGAAATATCGCATCGGCATACCTGACCGGACTTACAATCGGAAAGAAAGCAATGAAGAATGGAGTCAAAGAAGCCATACTTGATATCGGCCTTTACACTCCAAAGAAAGGATCAAAGATATTTGCAGTGCTTAAAGGGGCAGTAGATGCAGGATTAACAATCCCTCATTCAGAGGACAAGCTTCCTGATGAGAAAAGAATAAGGGGAGAACATATCGCTGAGCATGCAAGCAAGATAAAGAATGACGAGAAGACCTACCAGAAGAGATTCTCAGGATATTCAAAAAGCAATACGGACCCTTCCAAGATCACCTCAAAGTTTGATGAAGTAAAGAACACGATCCTTAAAGGTAATTAATATGGCAAAAAAAGAAACTGAAGAAAAAATAGAACCTATTGTCGAAGAGGAATCTGAAGAGAAGATAACCCATGAAGAGGTTGATGTAGAAGTCCCTATCGCTGAAGAAGAGATAAAGACAGTAGAAGAGAGGAAAACCATTGAAGATCTTGAGAAATGGCATCCAAAAACATCTCTTGGAAAGAGAGTCAAGAACAAAGAGATAACTGACATAGATGATATCCTTGACGCCGGACAAAAGATCCTTGAAGATGAAATAGTAACGATGCTACTTCCAAATCTTGAGACTGACCTGCTATTGATAGGACAGTCAAAAGGAAAGTTTGGAGGAGGACAGAGAAGGATATTCAGGCAGACACAAAAGAAGACCTGTGAAGGAAACAAGCCAAAGTTTGGAACAATGGCCATTGTCGGAAACAGGGATGGCTATCTAGGACTTGGATATGGAAAATCGAAAGAGACTGTGCCTGCAAGAGAGAAATCCATAAGGGACGCAAAGCTAAATGTCATAAAGATCAGGAGAGGATGCGGAAGCTGGGAATGCGACTGCAACAATCCACACTCAATACCATTCGCAATTGAAGGAAAATGCGGATCAATCAGGATGAAGCTGATGCCTGCACCTAAAGGAACCGGCCTTGTAATAGAGAAGGAATGCGCAAAGATGCTTGCAATGGTCGGAATAAAGGATGTATGGTCACAGACATTCGGGCACACAAAAACAAAAATCAATGTCATAAAGGCATGCTTTGATGCAATGAGAAAACTGATGCAGACAAAGGTAAGCCAGAGAGATATAGAGAAGATGGGGATAGTCGAAGGAAGAAGCGGGCTATAAAATGGCTGAAACAAAAATAAAAAAGAAAGCTCCAAGCAAATCCGAGGAGAAGAAAGGCAACGATCTGAATGCAAAGCCTGGAATGATCGCAATAGTCAGAGTAAGGGGCGGAATCGGACTTAGCGGAGACATAAAACAGACACTTGAATTGCTCTGCCTTTACAAACAGAATTACTGCACACTTGTCGAAAACAACCCAAGCATGAAAGGGATGATCAACAAAGTAAAAGATTATGTTACTTTTGGAATAATTGACGCTGAAACTGTTGAACTACTGAAGAAGAAGGCTGAGAAGGATGCCAGGAGAGGAGGCTACAAGAAATTTTACAGACTGCAGCCGCCAAAGAAAGGGTTCGGAAGAAAAGGAATCAAGAAGACATTCAGGATCAAAGGAGCCTTAGGAAACAGGAGTGACAAGATAAATGACCTAATCAAGAGAATGATGTAAGATGGCAGTACACAAAAGAAAGAAGAACACAAGGCAACGGGCTTCCATGTCCCACGGATGGGGCGCTAAGAAGAAGCATAGGGGGGCAGGAAACAGAGGAGGCCGAGGTAATGCGGGAACTGGAAAGAGAGCAGACCAAAAGAAGCCTAGCATCTGGAAAGAGAAATATTTCGGAAAGTTCGGATTTGTGTACAGAAGAAACGCCAAAGCACCAGCAGTCATCAGCTTGAGAGACATTGGGCAGACTATGGACAATCTCATAAAACAAGGATTTGCCGAGAAAAAAGACGGCGGATTTATCGTAAATCTTGAGAAAGCAGGATATGATAAATTAGTAAGCCAGGGCCAAGTAAATGACAAAATAACAATTCATGTTCAGGAAGCTTCTGAAACAGCTATAGAGAAAGTGAAAGAGAAGGGCGGGGATGTAGTGGTAGCAGGAAGCGGGGCTAAGTCAGAGGACAAGAAAAAAAGAGCCAAAGACAAAAGTTCATTAGAACGCAACATTAATAAACAATAAAATGCGTTGCGTTCTAAAAGTAAAAAACACTTCGTGTCTTTTACAAATAAACAATAAATAGAAATTATACAAAATGGCCTGGTATGAAACAATTCTAAATAATTTACCTGAAGTTAGCTCTCCGACCCAGAAAAAGCTTTCTTTCAAGGAAAAACTGAAATGGACCCTGATAATATTAGGATTATTCTTCGTACTTGGACAAATCGCATTATTTGGATTAAGCCAGAACGAGCTTTCAAGATTTGAATTCTTATCAATCATATTAGGGGCTGAGTTTGGATCAGTCATATCATTAGGAATAGGTCCAATCGTAACTGCTTCAATCGTATTGCAATTGTTAAATGGGTCAGGCATTGTCAAGTTTGACCTAGGAAGCCCTGAAGGCAGGAAGAATTTCCAAGGAATACAAAAATTATTGTCAATATTCTTCGTAATATTTGAAGGATCAATATATGTCTTTATGGGAGGACTAAGCCCTGACAGAGCATTACAGGCAACAGCACCCGCATTATTCCTTCAACTTGAATTCTTACTTGTATTCCAACTTTGCTTAGGCGGAATACTGATAATGTTCATGGACGAAGTCGTAAGCAAGTGGGGATTCGGATCTGGAGTCAGCCTTTTCATCGCTGCTGGAGTCAGCAAACAGATATTCGTAAGGGCATTCTCATGGCTGCATCCAACTGTCGGAGGAGTTGTCAACACTGAGACTTATGTCGGAGCGATACCTGAATTGTTCAGGTCGCTTGGAGCCCAGGATCCCCAGACTGCAATATTAATGCTTTCATCAATTGTCGCAACAATCCTTGTATTTGCAGTATCTATCTATGTGATGTCAATGAAGATTGAGATCCCATTATCATTCGGAAGGATAAGAGGCCACGGAATAAGATGGCCATTGAGCTTCACATACACTTCAAACATCCCAGTCATACTTGTTGCAGCACTCATGGCAAATATACAGCTTTGGGCGCAGCTCATGCAAAACTGGGCAACATCATTGACAGGAGAGTCAATAAAGACCAAGATTGTCAACTTCTTTTCCATATGGATCTTTGGACAGAACTCAACACAATACTCTGGACATGGACTGCTACAATGGGTAAATCCTCCAAATCTAGTAGAGGGAATAATAAAAGGATCATTAAATGCAGACCAGATAGGCGCAATAGTGGGATATATCATATTCATGATGGTAGGAGTAGTCATATTCGCATCGTTCTGGGTACAGACTGCGGGAATGGACGCAAGAAGCCAGGCAAAACAGATAATGTCATCAGGATTACAAATACCTGGATTCAGGAAAGACCAAAGAGTGCTTGAAAGACTGTTGAACAGGTATATCTGGCCGCTCACGATAATGGGCGCGCTGGCAGTAGGATTCCTTGCAGCACTTGCTGATCTGACTGGAGCATTAAGCAGAGGAACCGGAATATTGCTTACTGTAATGATCATCTATAAACTTTATGAAGACATTGCAAAACAACATATGATGGACATGCATCCTGCAATGAGAAAGTTTATGGAATGATAGAGCAGTTGTAGGTTCTAAATAAATAAGGTAATAAAAAATGACTATTATTGATGTGATATTCAATCCAATCCTTGGATGGCTTCTTTATCTAGATCCATTGCTTGCAATAATAGCTGTATCTTTCATCCTTGCAGTGATCATAACACTAATCTACAAATGGGTCACTGACCAGAGGCTCATGAAAGAGCTGAAAGATGACATCAAATCGCTTCAAAATGAAATGAAGCAGTATAAAGAGAATCCTACAAAGATGCTCGAGATACAGAAGAAAGCGATGGACAAGAACATGCAGTACATGATGCAGTCGCTAAGGCCTACGCTTGTCACATTCATTCCAATCATATTGATCTTTGCATGGATGAATGCCCATATGGCATTTTATCCTATACAACCTAACACTGAGTTCACAACGACCCTTGAGTTTGACAAGGCTGTAAATGGAAATGTGACTCTCAAGAATGAAGACCTCACTTTCATAACAAACAGCACACAAAAGATAGCAGACGGAAAAGCACAATGGAAACTCAAGGGAAATGAGGGGAATTATGTGCTTGAGTACAAGTACAAGGAGAAAAGCTATTTCCAGGACCTAACAATCACATCCGCGAAGGATTATAGGGATGTTCTAGTCAGGACAAACGAAAAAGAGCTCAAAACCCTCAGGATCGACAACGAGGCAATCAAGCCGCTTAACCTGTTCGGATGGAAGATAGGGTGGCTAGGGAGCTATATAATATTCTCAATATTATTCAGCATATTGACGAGGAAAATGTTCAATGTCTATTAAGCCAAAAGGCAAGCTTTTTAAATCAAGGGAGATTTGCTAAGGAGAGGATACAAAATGCCAATAACAAAACATCGATCAAGGACACTCAGGAAAGTTTATGTAAAGACACCTGGCGGAAGGACTACCACTCATTTCAGAAAAAGGAAGCCTGCATCTGCAAAATGCAGCAAATGCGGCGCAGTCTTAAAGGGCGTTCCAAGAGAAAGGCCTTATAAGATGATGACCATGGCAAAGACCATGAAGAGGCCTGAGAGGCCTTATGGTGGTGTCTTGTGCAGCAGATGCATGAGAGTCGCAATAAAAGAAAAAGCAAGAGCTTAGAAAGAGAAATCTCCTGCAGGACTGGCGACAGCTGCTAAGAAAAGGAGAACGGAGGGACTAAAATGCTTAATCAAATAGGAAGAATATGCGTAAAGATCGCCGGCAGAGATGCTGGAAAGAAATGCGTAATCGTTGATGTTCTTGAGAACAATCTTGTCCTAATCGACGGGCAGACAAGGAGAAGGAAATGCAACATAATGCACCTTGAACCTTTAAACGAAATGATTGAGCTAGACAAAGGAGCTTCGCATGAAGAGGTAGTAAAGGAGTTCAAGAAGCTTGGAGTCGAGGTCAAAGAGACCAAGAAAAAAGCAAGCGCTGACAAGCCTGCCAAAACAAGAGACGTCAAGGCTGCCCAGAAGACTGAAGCAAAGAAAGAAAAGAAGAAGCCCTCGAAAGATAATACGAAAAAGAAAAAGACAAAATAAGATCATATAATAGTTTGTCTTTTTCAATTTAGAAGCAGTTTTATGATAGATTATTAATGTCTGCTTCTAAAAAAGGGAAAGAAATAAATACTAGATAATATAGATTCGATCTGTAATGGTAGACTATCTAGAACTATTAAAGAGGTCATGGAAGGGGTTCAGAGAGAACCTTGTATTGTTCTTGCCCTATTTCTTAACTCTAGCTTTGAGTTTAGGTGTCATCATCCTTCTTGGATTGGAGCTACTAGTAATGCTATGGTATACTGACACTACAATAAATGACTGGTTTTCATTACAGTTTCTTGATCTGATACAGACTACTCAATTCATGACTATCTTGATAATCAGCGCAATAATTGACTTGATTGCAGTAATCCTGATTAAAGCTTATATAGGCTCCATGTACATAGGAATGAACAAGGATATTATTGAGAGAGGCAAGACTGAATCAAGCAGGATGTTCCATTATGGAAGGACCTATTTCAAGCGTGTTTTCATCATAATGACGTATAAGATTTTGATGTATTTATTGCCTTTAATTGCATTAGTTTTTGCGACGATAGGATTATATATGCTAAGCAAGCCAGCAGGAGTGATATTTGGAGTATTAGCATTGTTTGCTTATATCGCTTATGCAGTAATAATAAGCGTAGGCCTATTCTTTGTTTATCCAATAGCTGCATGGCAGAAGGGAAAACCTCTTGACCTTATAAGGGAATCATTCAAAGTAGTTAAAGAAAACTTAAGCCTTAGCATCATCACAGTATTGATAACATTGGCAATAGGGCTAATATTTGGAATTGTATTTTATCTTATCGGAATGCCGATCGGAACATTTGCAAGCTATGCAATCACTGCAGGCATCGGAATGATAATCACTATAATTGCCATATATTTCTTATATTTTCTGATAAGAGTAATTCTGGGACTGATCCTAGGATATGTGCTTGAATTATTCAGATATAGTGCATTTATCGAATGCGGAAGCATTGAAGTAAAGAGAGAACCAAAAGCACCAAGCGCAGTAAAGACTGTAAAGAAACAGAAAAAGAAGTGAAGAAGTCATTTCTAGTAAAAGAATCTTATCATTATTTATTTCTTATTGAAGATCTCATACAGTTCATTAAGATTAAGCTCAAATGCAACTACAGGATACTCCAAATTCCAGTTCTCAAGCACTTGTGGATGGACCTCTCCAATATATGCAAGCTTCTTGCCATCTACCTTGACCCTTCCAACCCTGCCTGTAATGAAACTTTCATGCTCTATCTCCATGACTTCATATTTGATGTTAAGCATCCTCATCAAATAATCAAATATCTGCTTTATTGACGTGAAATCTGCCTTTTCAAATGTAAGCGCAACAGCTAACCTGTCCACCTCTTCGACATTTGTCTCAAATGAATCATTCTCTGCAAAGACTGTACCGATGTCAAATATCTTCTGAGGATATTCATAATGCTTATTGTTCTCGAAGACTTCGAGAAGGCAAGGAATCATCCATGACCTTAAGACATTAAACTCCATATTCTTCGCATTCTCAAGCTCAACGCATTTAATAGCAATATTCATCCTCTTCGTCATGTTATCTTTCTTTGAGATATGATAAGTGTTAACTTCCAACAGGCCCAGACCTGCCAGGATCTTTGCAAGATTATTCTTGAAGACTTCAAATCCATCCTCTTCTCCAATCGTCGCTACATTAGGGATCTCTGGCTTGAAATTCTCATATCCATATGCGATTGCAACCTCTTCGACAAGATCCATAGGGTGAAGGATATCTGCCCTATATGGGGGGATCAATACGCTGCCTTGAGCATATGAAAAGCCCATCTTCTCAAGATAAGTCTTTACGTCTTTCTCTTTCAAGTCGAGACCCAGAAGCTTATTGACGTAATCTACACTAAGCTTCATCTTCTCTGGCTTCATATCTGGAGTCGTATATGTCTTTGAACCATAGGACAGATTAACTGAGTAGATGTCTCCACCCATATCAGACATCGCTGCTGCGATTATGTTTATGCATTTTGAGACCACATTAAAATCAAATCCAGAGCATTCTATGAACACTTCAGTTGTCTGTTCAGAGACTTTGCCAGTATTATGGGAGTTTATTATTGGAGGCATTGACAAGATGTTGTTGTTTGCATCCTCAAATATCGGGAATCTTTTCAGGCCTTCAAGCAAGTAGCCATAATCCTGGCCAGTAGGATGAGACCTCAATATCTGCAGGCCAGTCATCTCCCTTGAAGACTCCAATGGGACAAATTTTATTGAATTAGGATCCCTTGCCAAATATCTTATCGGGAACTTTATCTTTTCCATAGGATAAATCCCTATAGCACATCTCTTCCTGTTCCTCCCATAAGTTATGTGGAGCTTTTCCTGGATCTGAACAATCTCTTTAATTTTTTCGTCATCAAACTTTATGCCTTTGACAACTGCACATGCAGTGTAAGGCCTTATGTCTTTGACTGAACTTTCTACAATAACATTATAATTTCCTTTCTTAACCTGATAATCTTCAAGCCCTTTCTTCACTCCAATGAATGTTGAGAACGCCCGTGCAAAACCCTGGACTGAAAGCATGTCAGGCCTATTCGGAAATATCTCTACAATGATCTCATCATCATTCACATCTTCAAGATCTGTGCCGAGCATGCTAATCCTATCCTTAAGCTGCTCGATTGGAATCTTCTTTCCAACGATCTTCTCAAATGATTTCCTGTTGATATTTATTGTAGGCATCTCATTTCACCCAAGCGCGGATCTCCCTTAACTGCTTCAAGTCATTCTTATAAAGATCCCTCAAATCATTGATTGCATAATAATCTATAATTATCCTTGGCAATCCCAAGCCCCAAGCAAGCACTGGTATAGGCTCTCCGAATATCGGCTCAACAACTTCAGGCCTGAACATTCCTGATCCCCCCAGCTCAATCCACTGCTTATGGACTGGATGATAGACATCAATCTCTAAACTCATCTCTGTGTAAGGGAAATAAGCTGGCCTAAACCTTGCATGCTCAAATCCTAGCTTCTTGAAAAAAGTCCTTAGATAAGCAATATGATTCTTGAAATTAGCATCTGGATCGACTACAATACCCTCTACTTGAGTAAACTCAAACAGGTGCTTCCAATCGACTGTCTCATTCCTATAACAAGTCCCTACTGAAAAGAATTTTGCAGGAAGGTCTGATCTCTTCAACTTTGCAATAGTCTGCGCTGACAAGACTGTCGTGTGGGTTCGCAATACATTTTTCTTTGCTTCCTCTTCACTCCACTGATACTGCCAGCCCTTGCTTCCTGTCTTTCCGCCATCCTCATGCGTCTTCTTTACATTCATGACGAGCTTCTTATCAGGGAGCTTACCATATTTAGGTGATTTTATGAAGAATGTGTCCTGCATCTCCCTCACTGGATGGTCCTGAGCAGTAAACAATGAATCAAAGTTCCAGAATGAAGTGTTGACCATCGTCCCTTTCATCTCTTTAAAGCCTAGATCCAACCAGACTTTCTTTACATAGTCGCTTGCCTCTCTTGTAAAATGCCTCTTTCCGCCGTAAATCATCGGAACATTAATCGAGACATCATATCTCCTGAATTCCTTGTCTTTCCATTCCCTCTTCTTCATTATCTGTGGTGTAAGAGTGTCTATGAAGTCTGAATCTATCTTCTGTGTCAAGAGCTGCTTCCCAAGATCTGTCAGGAAATAAGCCCTTTCCTTCACTATCACTGTCTTTATTATCTTCTTCCTGTTCTTCAATGACTCATAAGAGAAACGATCTTCATCTGACAATCCATCATAATTTATCGGGAACTGCTTCTTCAAGAATTTCTCTTCCATCATCCCTGTGTCAATGAGACGTTTGCCCTGATCCATTATCTTTACAACAAGATCTTTCTCTTTTGTGATGAAAATTGCTGCTTTCTTCCTTAAAACGCCAAGACAAATATCGAGCTCTTCTTTTGAAAGCTTTGCCTTGTCCATACATTGCTTTAGGGTGAGGTTGTTCTTCTTCAATTCCTTCAGAAGATTCATTTCAGGAAGGCCATGCTCTGCATATTTCTTTCCGTTTGCATCCAATTCAATTATCTTTATTGTCTTTTCCTGGGTGTTCACTATCTTTTTGTTCTGCAGCCACTGCAAAGCCCTTACAACTTCGACTTCCTTAAGATTAGAAACAGTAATCAAAGATTGAACAGTTGAATATTTCTCTAAATAAGGCAGAATAATCCTTTCTAGCTTATTTAGGCTGTTTATTATATTCTTTAGGCTCTGTTCAGCCATATGTAACCCCCACTTCTATTGAACGTTGAAAAATGTTAATAAAATACAGATTTTAAATAAGTCAAAATATAAAAAGTTATTGGTTGGCTTATAAAGGAGCAAATCGTAATCTATCCTTTTCCATGATTTGAGCGTATTTAGGCTCCAGCTGTCTTGTAAAAGCATAGTGAGGTTCTAGTCTCTTAATCAAGTCCCATTGAGCTTTTGCTGATTCTACTAGAAGCTTAAACTGCTCTGGATATATACACTGTTTTCCATCAGTTAAGGCTACATGGGGATTTGGATGCATCTCGACTATAAGGCCCTTGCGCGCTGACACCTATTTACTTGGGTGTAAAGTCAATGTAAGATAGAACAGAAAAGTGAGATTAAGAAAAGTATTTATAGAAATCAATCAATCTTAAGAGCAATGAAAACATATGCTATACGCCTCACCAAAGGCCAAGACCTTAAAAAAGAATTGATCAAGTTCACAAAGGAGAACAACCTAAAAGCAGGCTGCATCATATCATGTGCAGGGCATCTAACCCGTGCTACACTAAGGATGGCTGATGCAAGAATAATCAAAGATTATGAAGAAGAATTCGAGATTGTTGCATTATCCGGAACATTGTGCAAAGATGATGTCCATCTTCATGTGGCCTTATCCAACAAGAAAGGTGAAATGATAGGGGGACATGTAAAAGATAATTGTCTAATAGGAGTTACTGCAGAAATTGTCATTGGAGACCTTGAGAACCTTGAATTCAGAAGGGAATTTGATAATTCTACAGGATATAATGAATTGAGGATAATTAAAAAATAATATTGTCAGTATCTTTTTGTTCTTTTAGCCCTTGCACAACTAAACCGCTTGGATGCGGCGCTCTTTCGCTGAGTTTTCTTTCACAACTGAATCGCCAGAAATTGATAAATAAACAAAAATGAAAAGATAAGATTAAGAATCACTTAATCATAGACTTCGCTGGATTCATCTCAAACTTTCTAAGTTTGATCAAGGTGGCTTAGTGGGACATAAAGTCCCACGACCCGACTAATAAAAAGAATCACTTGATCATAGACTTCGCTGGCTTCATCTTGTCCCAATTTGTATCAAACATAGTCTCCAATGCTGACGCAAAGAAAGGCGTATTGACCCAGATGCCCACATCATATGTAGGATGGACTTCCTTGTCGTCCAAAGCCATAAATATCAACTCTTTTCCGTCTACGATGCAAAACCTTGAATTTGAGTTGGAATGCCTGATCTCTGCAAGATCGCCAATCTCTTTCAATGCCAGCTTAGCCTCTTTGGTTATGGGCGCTGCAATCCTTATCTTGACACCTTTTTTCTTCAGCTTCTCAAATGTAGGCTTCAGCCCTTCGAGCTTCCTCAAAAGACCCTGTGAAGTTGTTGCCATTGTGACAGATTTTTCAGCATTCTTTATCATCAGCTCTAGATGATTAAAAATATTATGCCTTCCCCTAATCGACCCGCTCAGATCAGAAGGCTCTATCAGCTCTATGCCTTGAGTGTGCAACGAGCTAAGCTCACCTAAGATCTCTGTGTTCTTCAGGTCTTCTAAACGTTTTACTTTCTCCTCTGCCTCGATCTTCATGTTCTTCTTTACTCTTTCTACAACTTCTTTCGGAGAAACAGCAATGTACTTGATCGGCTTTCCCATCTTCATTATGACAAAGCCTTTCTTCTCTAAACTTTCCAAAACGTCGTAAGACCTTGACCTAGGAACATTTGCGATATCGCTAAGCTCTCCTGCGGTCGAGACTCCTCTTGACAGAAGAGCAGTCCAAATCTTAACCTCATAAAGATTTAGAGAAAAATATCTCCTCAACTTACTTAAAAATTCTTCTTTTACAATCATCCAAACACCCCCTCTTTTTGTGTTTTTTATGGATAGAGGGTAAACTAAAAGTACTACTATTAATATGTTACGCTTTTTTACCCCTTGGTGAGTAGTCTTATTATGTTTCCGTAACTAATAATCCTTACTCAACAGTCAATAATAAGTAGTTTAGAAGATAGAGTTAATATATAAGCATTATTGTCATTGAAAATCGGATATTTAATCTATAAAATGACATCATGATTAATAAGATTTAAATAATACAGAACCAAAAAACTTGTTATGAGGAATATCAACCAAAAAGAGGCATTTGAAATACTCAAGAAGAACAAAATACATGCAGTGAAAACCTATGCTGCAAAGAATGAAAAAGAATTACTGAAGATATTCAAGGATATACGAAAGCCTGTCGCCCTAAAGATAATATCCGAAGATATAGTACACAAATCTGATTCTGGATGCCTCAAGATAAACATAAATGACGAGAAAAGCGCTGTATCTGCGTATAAAGAGATAATAAACAATGCAAAAAAGCAGAAGGCTAAGATCGAAGGAATACTCATCCAGGAGATGACCAAGGGCAATGAGACGATCATCGGCGTAAAAAAAGATCCCCAGTTCGGAAATGTGATAGCTTTCGGATTAGGAGGAATATTTGTGGAGGTCATGAAAGATGTCTCCTTGAGGGTATGCCCAATAAACAAAAAAGATGCGGAAGAGATGATAAGCGAGATAAAAGGGAAGAAGATACTTGAAGGGTATAGGGGAGGAAAGCCTGCAAACAAGAAAGATATTATAGACATTCTCGTGAAAGTATCGGACATGGTCGAAAAAAATCCCAAGATAATGGAACTTGACCTAAATCCAGTAATTGTGAATGAGAAATCTGCAACTGTTGTAGATGCAAGAATATTGTATGAGTGAAAATATGGACAGACTAGACAATCTACTAAATGCAAAATCGATTGCACTAATAGGAGCCTCAAGGGATGAAAAATCAGTGGGATATGGAATACTGATGAATCTAACCCAAGGATGCGCTGAGAAGTTCTACTGCAACTATTCAAAGCCATTTCAAGGATCAGTATTTGCAGTCAATCCGAAGGCTGACGAGATATTAGGGAAGAAATGCTACAAAAGCATACTTGAGATAAATGAAGAGATAGACCTTGGAATAATAGCAGTACCTGCCCCTGCTGTAATCAGCATCGTAAAAGATTGCATAAAAAAGAAAGTCAGGGCCCTAATCGTAATATCTTCTGGATTTGCTGAATATAACGAAGAAGGAAAAAAGATGCAGAAAGAGATTTCTGAAATAGTAAAGAAAGCAGGCATACCTTTAGTCGGACCAAACTGCCTTGGAATATTAAACCCATTAAACAATATGAATGCCAGCTTTGCCCCAGGGATACCTCCTGCAGGAGGCATAACTTTCATATCACAATCAGGAGCACTTGCCGATTCTATAATAGATTGGTCTATCGAAGAAAGATATGGATTCAGGGCAATCGTCACTTATGGAAACAAGGCAGATGTCGATGAGACTGATTTCCTTGAATATTTTGGCCAGGACAAAGACACAAAGGCCATCGCTCTTTATGTCGAAGGAATAAACAATGGAAGGAAGTTCATGGAAGTTGCAAAGAAAGTATCAAAGAAAAAACCAGTAATAATCCTAAAATCAGGAAGGACTGAAAAAGGGATGCATGCAGTAAGCAGCCATACTGGGAGCCTGGCAGGATCGTATGAAGTCTACAAAGCGGCATTCAAGCAATCAGGAATAATCATTGCAGACACTGTTGAAGAACTATTTGATATAGCAATAACCCTTTCAAACCAGCCTGCCTGCGGAAAAAATGTGGGAATAATAACGAATGCAGGAGGGCCAGGAGTATTATGCGCTGATTATTGCGAGACTATAGGCTTAAATGTTGTCGGAATAAAGGAAAGCACATTGCAGAAACTTGAGAAGACAGGACTGATGCATCCTGCTTATTCAAGGGCAAATCCTCTTGACATAGTCGGAGATGCGCTGCCTGAAAGATACGAGGCTGCGATAAATACCCTTATGGCTGAACCATACATCGATGGCATAATAGTGATACAAACTCTCCAGACAATGACTGATCCTTTGAAAGACGCGGAGATTGTCGTAGCTGCAAGAAAGAAGTTCCCAGATAAACCTGTGCTATGCGTATATATGGGTGGAAAATTCAGCAAAGAGGGCGTAAGGATATTGAAAGAGAATGGAGTTCCTGATTTCAATGACCTTAAGAAAGCTGTTTCTGCAATGAAGTTTTTGAGTGAGAGAAAAGAATGGATTGACAAGAAATAGACTGCCCTTAATATTCTAATTTATACCTTAAGATTGCTCCGATGCCGCCAAGACCATCCAGCCTTTTTCCGCCGTCATGGTCTGAATTTATTATTGTGACTGTGCCATTCATCTTCTCAACAGACCTCATCAATGAGTCTAGTTCTTGGTAAGAATCATCCTGGCGTTTTTTCGTGATTAATGCAGTCGATACCAAAAGATCTTTTACAGCACCGAGATTAACTGACTGCCTGACCTGCTCCAAGCCATATGTTGCAGCACCTTTCTTTGAAACTTCTCCAAGAAGCAGATCTACTGATCTGATTTCTGATGAAACGCGCTCTTCTGCCAGGGCTTGCTTAACTTCGTCCCTTTTTATCACTTCATTGAATGCGTTCTTGTCTACTGAAGAGCAAGTCGCCTGAACTATCTTTGACCTCAATGAATCGTCTTTCAGCTCCTTGAAAAGCTCTTCTTTCCAGAATGAGGGGCTTGCAAGAATGATATGGTTCACTTCATACCTGTCTGAATATTCTTTCATGATCTTTATCAAATCCCTATAGAATGTGCTTTCTGTCTTTGAGATGTCTGCTTTCTTTGATACATTTCCAGCAATATGGGCAAGGATCCCATAATTGTAAGATTTCATCAATCCGAAATATGCCTCCTCCCTGTCAAAAATGACCATCAATATCTTTGATCTCTTCTCTTGAGACGCATCTTTCAGCTTGTCCAGCTGATATTTGAGCCATTCCTCTTTTGAGATAGTTATCTCTGAATTCTGCTCGACATTAAATGTATGATGAGAACCGTGAGGGATGTCTTCTGGACCTTCAAGGATAGTGCCAGTAATCCTAAGGGCGTCTGCTGTCTCATTTATCTCTATCTTTTCTGCCTTAATCGAGATGAAAACAGGAACTCTTGTGACATTGGCTGTACGCTCATCAGCTCCAGATTTCTTGATCTTCCTTATGGTCTTGCCACTAATAGTGTCATTCGCGTCAATCATATGGCTTAGGTACCATAAGTCTTCAGGCGAATCAACTTTTATCTTGATCTCGCCTTTCTTCAGGTTCTGATGGATTATTCTCATTTTATCTTGACTTGGCCATATATGATTTATTTATATACAATTTCAAAAAGTTTATATATGGCTGATATTATTATTTGTCCAGACTTAGATAATAATATATTATAAACTTATTGTTTTGGTGAATATATGAAAAAAAGAGGGCAATTGAAGGGATCAAGCGCAGGGACTTTAGTCGGAATAATCACCTTAATAATCATATTCTATATAATATTTCTGCCGCCTGCTGACAGGGCAAAGCTATTAGGAGACAATACAGGAGGAGCAACTTCCACCACAATTGCAGGAGGGGGCATCGGATTAAAGAACACAATAATATTCTCAAAAAGCATAGGAAGACTGGATGTATCCCAAGAGGTAGCTGATAAGACCATTCCTAATTCATACATAAGCCAAAAGACAACTGCAGCAGAAATCGCCATATTGCCTCCTGTCAATGTCAAGAACAGCGTCTTTGAGAAGAAATCCAGAAATGTCACTTTCGCAGTGCAAGACCCTGAAAACACTGACAATGTTTTCCTTACATTCACTGCCCCTCAAAGAAAAGGGGTATTAAATATAAAACTGAATGGGGTATCGATATTTGATTATGAGCTAACAAAGACAAATACAGACCCTATCCGAATAGACAAGGCATTACTAAGGTCTTCAAACCTATTGGAATTCAGCGTTTCAGGGGTAGGATATGCGTTCTGGGATTCTAATGAGTATAACATAGAGGACATAAAAATCATGGGAGATATAACTGATATCAGCAAACAGAAGAGCAAGAACATGTTTACGCTTACAGAGGGAGAGTATGCAAACATAGACAAGGCAACATTAAAATTCATACCCTACTGCACAGGCATCAACAGCGGAGTGCTATATGTCTCAATCAACAACAAGAATGTCTTCTCTTCAGTGCCCGTGTGCAATGACCCTTATTTCATACCTATATCGCCAAGGACATTAAATGCAGGGGACAACAATGTAATCTTCTCAACAGATGCCGGAAGCTACAGCATAGAACAGACGGTTATAAATTTTGAGACAAAACAAACTAAATCAATAGTATACTATTTCGAGATGGACAGACAACTTTTCACTGGATTTGAACAAGTGGTGTCAGAGGCAAAATGTGGAGAGATAGACGGATACTGCCCAAAGAACTGCAACGAGAACCTTGACAAAGACTGCTGCTTTGCACAGAGCAAAGACAATTACTGGTGCGATATGGAAACAAGCGATGCTGATGACAGATGCGCAGCTGCAATCGACACATCAATATGCGGAAGATGCGCAACAGGATATGAGAACAGCAAAGGAGAGCCCCCAACTGCCTGCAAAGGATTATGCGGAGATGACACTGACAAGAACTGCCCTACAGGATGCAGCAAGTATTATGACAAAGACTGCTGCTTTTCAGACAATGAAGAGAACTACTGGTGCGATGATGTCCCAGTAACAGGCATAATAAGCGTATGCAGAGCATCATTATTCTCGGGAGAATGCGCAAAGTGCCCTTATGGATATAAGGATTCAACATCAAAGGCTGTAAAATGTGATACAGGATTAAGCCCTGTTTCAGTCGAAGAAGGGAGCGTGCTCAATAAAGATTACAATGCAGTAATATACATCACATTTGTTGATGACAATCAGGCTAAACAAGCTGACCTGAACATCAATGGGCATATGCTAAGGATCGACCAGGACAAGGCATATTTCAGCAGAGACATAAGTGACTGGGTGCAGCCAGACAACAATTACATCGAGATATTTCCGCTGACAACACTGAACATCGTGAAAGTTGAGATTAGACTTGAATAAAATTTTTGATATTCTCTAGAAAGAGTGTGAAGATGGCATTTTGGGATCGGTTTAAAAAAAAAGGAGAAAATGTAGAAGGGGCTACTTTCAAAGCAGGATACGCTGCTGGCAGAGTAGCAACTGGGGCAAGCAATGCTGGTTCTTGGGTGAAATCAAAATATAATGAGTCTGGAGGAGCAAGGAGCGCTGTTGCAGGGGCAGCTGCAGTTGGAGGCGGGATGATTCTTGCAGGAGGGAGAAGAGCCAAAGAGGCTGTAAAAGATAATTATTCTGTATTCTTTTTCATGCTGCTTGCATTAGCCATGCATATGCTTGACTGGGGCACCGGGTTCCAGAGAAGCACCAATCTTGCGTCGGTAAACTGGATATTCTGGCTGCAAATACTATTTGCGATAGTCGCTTATGCAGTGCTCTCTTTTGACTTGAGGGATGATTGGACAAACTGGATCAGAGGATTTATCCCATTCCTAATAGCTGCATTGGTTGCATATTACTTGCCGCTTGCTACAAACATGACTCCTGCTATAGGGAGCTTGCAGGGGATGAACATCGTACTTAATCCGATGATACATCCTGTCTGGATCTATTTTGGCGTAATATTCTTCAAGGAGCAAGGACTTGCAAGAGCGATACTCTTATGCCTCATCATATTATGGTCTGGATATGTACTGTTCGGATTCGTAAATGAAGGGAATAACTTCGGAAAGCAGATGATAAAACCAGGAGACTACAAAAATTTCGTACAATTCTTTGTCGATTGGTTTGATGGTGCAAAACGGTTCATCTCCATAGTGACAACGGGAGTATATAAGGGAGTTTCCAACGCGTGGAATGAAACAATGTACCAAGCGACGGGAGGGGATATGTACTATACCGGACAGGTCGACAGCAAAGCAAAGGAGAAACTTGGAGTCTATATTCAAGACCTGAAGCTTGCTTCACCTCAATTCTATGATGATGAGCCTGTAAGCGTATGGGCTACGCTAGAGGCAAGGACGCTTGACAAGCCAATACCTATCAATGTGGCATGCTATACCTATGACAACAAAAACAAACCCTTATTGATGAGGGATGATATACCCAAAATCAGCGGAAAATTAACACCCACTAATTATTTCTATGTATTCAAGGAAGACCAAGAAGATATCGAATGCTTCTTTGACAGGCTACCAAGCGGAATGCAGACTGTCGGATTCAAAGCAGACTTTGAATTCCAGACAGAGGCATATTTCAGGACATATTTCATGGACGTCAACACATTAAGAAGCTACAAGACTGAGAACATCGACATACTGAAACAATTTGGAATAACTGACACCAATCCTGTAGCAATATACACCAACGGGCCTTTGATGATAGGGATGCAGATCAAAGAGCCGCCAGTAGGGATAGGAGAATACAGAACTGGGACAAGCTCAGGAGATATTGTCGCAAACAAAATATCGATGAGAATAACTATAGACAATATGTGGGAAGGAAAAGTCAAAGATATCAAGAGGCTTATACTGATGATCCCTAAAGGAATGAACATAATAAGCGATGAGAGCAGTCAATTAAAATGCGGAGAATTTGTTTTTGAAGAGATAGGGTGCGGAGATGTCCCTGAAATCGGAGAAAGGTGCGATGATTCGATAAACAGCATCTACAGACTTAAGAGGGGAGACATGACAAACAGTTCAGGAACTTTAAGCAACACCCAGATTGACAAATTCAAGTATATAAGCTGCCCGATAATAGTCAGCCCTGCTTCTGTCCTTGGGAACAACCCAATAACTGCAAAATATTTCAAGGTGCTTGTCGACTATAATTATTCACTCGATAAAACAATCAACATAAATATCATAAGCACACAAGTAGGAGGAACCGGTTCAAATATAGGAACTACCCAATTCACAGGAGAAGAGGCAAAGATGAGATTCAACAACAGCATAAGCGATGCCACTTACCTTAAGATATACACTCAAAAAGAAGGAGATGCAAACAGAGATGTCGAAACAAAATATTCAAAACTAGTCTTGGACAGGTCAAAACAAGCAGAAGTGAGTTATTTCCTTGTCAAATCAATAATCAAAGTAGAAAGCAACTGGGATCCAGCTGCATCAGGAAATGGGGGGGACTCTTTAGGACTTATGCAGATAAAAAAGGATGCTGCTACTTCGAACTCATGCGGAGCAAATTATGACAAGCCTGAACTGAACATACCTTGCGGAACAAAGGTGTTGAGCGTACTCATGAACAGGATGAAAAGCCAGAGCGCGCCATTGAATGCGAAAAATATCGCTGCCGGATACAAAGGAGGGATATCTGCCGTCGTAAAGAGCAAAAATTGCGATGGAAAACTAAATTATGAGTGTGAATGGGATGACAGCGCACATACTGTCCCAAATACAGGATATGCAGCAACAAGAGAATATGCTGCAGCTGTGGAAAGCCAATATAATGATCTTGTCAGCCAAATAGGTGCATCTGCATGAAGAATTTAACATTGATATTGCTCATCATAGGATTAGTCAGCTTTTCTGGGTGCAATAGCGGTACTGGAGGAACTCCAAAGTATAACCCTTACACAGGATCAAAAGGGATAACTATGAGTTTTGCCAAGAACAGCCCCCCACAAGAGATCTATGAAGGGCAGACATTCAATGTCATGGTAAATGCTGTAAATGAAGGGGCAGAATCAGTTAAGAACGGAAAGATGCTGCTAGGATATGAAGAGGGTATAATTGAGCCTGAACAGCCAGACCAAAGCTTTGACCTTTATGGGAGGGCTGAAGCGAGAGACAAGGGAGAACAGAAGATAATCAATTTCAGGGCGAAAGCAAAAAAGCTTGACCCTCAAGTAGAGGTAATGGAAACCCTGATGAGCGTCACAACATGCTACCAATATAGGACAAAGTTTTCCGGAGACGTATGCGTCGACACTGATCCTCTGAAATTGAGATTTGCCGAGAAAAACTGCGCTGCCAAGGATATAAGCTCTTCTGGGCAAGGGGCGCCTGTAAGAATATCAAAAGTAGAAGTAGAAATGATACCTCACCAGGATCAAGGAAAGATAATACCTTCTTTCAAGATCACGATAGCAAACGGCGGAGATGGAATTGTATACAACAAAGACAAGATCAATCAGGCATGCTCTGCTGCAGAGATAAGCAAAGATGATATCAATACCATATATGTAAAAGAGGCAAGACTGGGGCAGGATTACTATCTTGACTGCAAGCCAAAAAGAGAGGGATATGATATAGCCTATGTGAAATTAAAGGAGGATGAATCTGTGATAAGATGCAGCTATGAACCTGGAATAGACGCAAACACTGCACCATTCACTGCACCGCTCTACCTAGAGCTTGAGTATGGATACAGCCAGACAATCACACAGACAGCACTTGTAAAGAAGGAAGTATATTAGAAAAGTTTATATATGAATAATCTTAAGGTGATACAATGCAGAGAAATATCATAATTGCCATCATTTTCATCTTAGTTCTAGGAATAGCAGGATGCGGAGGAGGGGGAGCAGAGGACACTACTGCCAGCAAATGGAGGCAAGGAAACAGGGGACTCGAAATGAGTTTCCAGCAAGGATCCCCCCCAACTTCAGTACATAGCGGAGACAAGATCGATGTTGTGATTAATTTATGGAATAGGGGCGCAGAACCCCTCAGCGGAGAACTGTATTTAGCTGGATTTGATCCGAGCATATTCCAGGGGATACCAACGACCCCTGCCCCAATAAGCATAATCGATGCAAAATCAAGGTACAATACCGAAGGAGGATATAGCATCGCAAGAGCAACCGGAAGGGTCGTACTCCCTGAAGGAGTTGATGCATTCACCACAAAGTTTAATGCTGTCGGATGCTATACCTATGAAACTTTTGCAGCAATACCCATATGCATTGATCCTGAACCTAACAAGAATGATGCAACTGATCCATGCACGCCAGGAGCTTATTCCAGCGGAACGCAGGCAGCGCCTGTAGCAGTCAGTAATGTCCAGGTTGAAAGCACAACCTCGAGGGCAATATTGAGGATAACTGTAAGGAATGTGGGGCCAGGAGAGATACTTGATGAATCGATAATCGGAAGATGCATGGATTTTGACATACTTCCTGCTGATAAGAACTGGATAGATCTTGTCGAGGCAAAATTAGGAAATGCATATGCCTTACAATGTGAGCCTACAAACCCGATAAAAGTGCCAGACGGAACCGGAACAATAACCTGCTGGGTCGACAATCCTGGAACTACTGGAGGAGCCGCATTCATGACTACATTAAACTTAAGATTAAGATATGGGTATAAGGAGACCATCTCCACCAGCGTTGAAGCAAGAAGCGCAATCTAAAAGATTTCTTCCCTTATTCTGATTTAGAGGAGAATAGTTTTATAAAACAGAAAAGTTTAAATAAGAATTGTCCTAAAAATAGATAATATAACAGAAGACATAAGGAATTAATAAGATAGTTATGTCTTCTGAATATAATAGTGGAATTTTATTATTGAGACTAATGCCACTAGTATAATTTAAGAAAATCATATTCAATATCAACAAATAAAAAGAGGCGAGAGCAATGAGAAGAATCTTTATCTTAGGAATATTGGTAATTATAGTACTGATGGCTGGATGCAACAGCAGCACCCAAACTGGGTCTTCCACCCCATTCATCGGCGGATCAAATGGAATAATAGAATCATACATAGAAGGAATGCCTCCAGAGGAGATATTTGATAATGGGCAGCTTGAGTTCAGCATAGGCACCCAGATAGAAAATGTAGGGGAAACTGACATTGAACAGGGTGCAGGATACCTAAAAGTGGAGGGGATACTTCCAGAAGACTTCGGATTAACTTCAGCAGACCTTAAAAAAGAGGTACCTGCATTAAAAGGAGCCAAGAAGAACAGCGACGACACTGTAAACAAAGGAGATATCGAAAGTGTAATATTTGAGGGAATGAAATTCAAAGGAAGCGTACCCGGAACCTTGCAGGCAGGACCTGTGCGAGTAGAGGCATGCTATGATTATGAAACAAGAGCTGCTGCACAATTATGCATAAGGGAAAAGCTAACTGGAGAAAAGGCAATGCAACTTTGCGATCCTAGCGGCGTAAAAGATGTTGCAAATTCAGGAGCACCGATACATATCACAAACCTAATTGAACAGCCACTTCAGAAGGGCAAGATACAAATAACATTCCAGATCGAGTCTGTAGGACAGGAAAATGACAGGTTCTATAAGGTAGGAACTGACTGCAACAATGACCTAACGAATATGGATAGATATAAAGTATATGTCCAGGTTGAAGATGTCTCTGGAGTAAAGCCTAAATGCACTGGCCTTGAAAATGCGGACAGCGATTCAAGCGGATACAAGAGACTATGGAATGGAAAACCTCAGACAGTGTCATGCACGCTTGACTTTGGAAATATAGATACAAGCTTCAAATCAATCATGCAGATAAACCTAAAATACAGATATTCACAGTTCATAGAGACAGGACTTCTCATAAAAGATGTAAATTATGAAGAAGGCAGCACGACAACAACTGCTCCGACAACAACACTTGCAGCTACTACTACAACAGTCGCTGCAACAACTACAACTGTAGCGAGCACGACAACGACACATGCTGCACCTTAAGTTTAGGTTTATTTTTATTTAAGTTTTCTTTTTTTAGTTTGTCAAGTATTTTTTATCTATAGTTAAGTATCTTAAAAATATTCTAGTAAGGGGCACATCCCCTTACCAACCCTTATCTCTTTCTTTTCTTCATAATAAATTATAGAAAGAATAACTGCATGAAATTGATCACTTCTTTCCGAACTGGGCGAGCAAGGCTTCAAGCTGGATGAACTCGTCAGAGCCTTCTACGAGGCGGAATTCAATCTCTCCGCACTTATCGATCAAATCCACCTTTCTCCTATTATCTACATCCAGATTCCATATTTCAGCCTGTATCTGCCTGATAATATCTGTTCCTGAAAGACCATATTTCAACATTGTGTCAAGCAGCATGTTCCTTGCATCTACAAATTTGCCAACCACTGCCAACTCCAATATCTGCCTTATCTCTTTTGGCTTTGCAATCGAAGACACTGAATAGACAAGATCTGCGTCAATCTTTCCTGCAACTGCTGCGCAGCACTGCATTATGTTCTCCAGCTTCCTACAATCGCCAAAGCTGACTTCAATCAATGCTGAGACAGCCTCCTTACTTATATGAAGATGCTCTTCTGAAGCAATCTTCTTTATTATGACCTCTAATTGATCTGGAGACAAAGGACGGAAGCGAAACATTGCGCATCTGCTCTGGATCGGATCGATTATCTTCGATGAATAGTTTGCTGAAAGGATGAATCTTGTAGTCTGTGTGTAGTTCTCCATAGTCCTCCTTAATGCCTGCTGAGCCTCTTTTGTAAGGGCATCACATTCGTCCAGATAGATTATCTTGAAAGGGACATCTCCGCCAATAGACCTAGTCCTTGCAAAGTCCTTCACTTTAACCCTGATAACATCGATGCCCCTTTCATCGCTTGCATTCAATTCAAGGAGATTAGATCGCCAAGACTCTCCAAAAAGCTTTTTACACACAACTAAAGAAAGGCTTGTCTTTCCGACACCTGCAGGGCCTGTAAACAAGAGATGAGGCATGTTCTTCTTCTCTATGAAGGCTTTAACTCTCTTGACAATCTCTTCCTGGCCTTTCACATCTGAGAAGTCTCCTGGCCTATATTTTTCAGTCCAGACTGCACTATCTCCTTTTTCATCCATAAGTCAATAGAATTATTCGGGATTTATATAGTTATTTGTTCTTAAGATAGGATAAATAAGTGATATAAAATCAGAGATAAAAATCAGATTATATCTTCTTCAGAAATAACCATGAAGTCGCCAATCGCGATGACTGCGCTGAAAGGTATCAAGATATGGCCTTCCTTGTCCTTCTCAAGCTCCAATTTCTCTGTGTAAGGTGTAGGGTTTGTGAGGACCATATGGATCAATTCGCCTGACCTTGTCTCGAAAATGATGTCGCCTACAATCCCGAATTTCCTTCCGGACTTACTTACAACTGTCTTTCCGATCAATTGCTTTGAGAATTTTTTTTCTTCTTCAGCCATGTTTAACCTCTTTTAATATCATGAATTACAACTAGAGAGTATATAAATTTTTTGTTTTTCCCTTTTGTATATTGGAGTATAGGTCAATTAAGATTATGACATATATCTTTCAGACCACATATGTTGCATTTGTTCTGATTTTTCAGTATATCTGGCAACACTTGCTTTGATAGGGTTGAATTGACTTCCTTTATCAAAGAATGCACTTCATCAACCATAAAGGGGTTGATTGAGACTTCATAGACTACCCTTGGATTATAGTAGATGATTGCACCCTTGTTTACAGATTTGCCATGCTCTTTTTCTAGAAGGATACAATAGGCTGTCAATTGGGTTATATGATCCTGCCAAGGACTTCCTCTTCCTGCCTGACCTGTTTTTATCTCAACAGGAATGATTGAATCCTTGTAAAACTCAATCTTGTCTATCTTTCCTCTCAATCCAAGCTCTTTTGACTCTAATGTCATCTCAGCTTTTATCTTAGGATAAATCTTGTCTATCAATTCCTGCCCTACTACCTTGTGAGAAGATATCTCTTTCATTATCTTCTCAGCCTGGACCTTTGATTCATCCTCTATCATCTTTGACAATTCATCCAGCAATTGAGTATAGTCGATCGAGAAGTGTGAAAGGCGATCAAGATTTTCTGCTATTATGGAATGTGCTATTGATGAATCTGTGAGTATGAATAAAGAGAGCAAATCTTTCTTTGACGGGATATGATCCAGGCTTTTTATGACCCTTTCTTCCGAGTTATGGACATTTTCCAAGACCTTATGTTTTATACTGCCAACTAATGCCTGCCTTGAGAGAGGTTCTTTATGGCCTAGCACTTTTGTAAGATAAAGCTTTCTTTTGCAATACAGATAGCCAGTAAGGTCTGTCACGTAGAGCATTGAAATAGGCAATCTTCGTTTTAATATAAACATTTTGCTCCAGGAAAAGTATTTAAAGAAATCATAATTTATAGCTGATATGGATATCAAAGATAAAATCGAGCTGATAAAAAGAAACACTGAAGAGATAATAACAGAAGAAGAGCTGGAACAACTGCTAAAAGAGAAGAAAAAGCCTGCAGTCTATCTTGGTACTGCTGTAACTGGGAGACCTCATGTAGGATACTTCATGTGGGTGCTGAAGATGGCTGATTTCCTCAAGGCAGGTTTCAAAGTCAAATTGCTTCTCGCTGACATACATGGAGCGCTGGACAATACACCATGGAATCTTCTTGAAAAAAGATATGAATATTACAAGATTGTTGTCCCTGCAATGTTTGCGTCTGTAGGGGCAGACATAACTGAGTTTGAGATAGTCAAAGGGTCTGATTTCCAACTAAGCAAGGATTATATGTATGATATACTAAAGGTGTCAACATTTGCGTCTGTGCATGACTGCAAAAAGGCAGCATCTGATGTAGTAAAACAGTCTGACAATCCAAAACTATCAGGATTAATATACCCTATCATGCAGGCGCTTGATGAAGAATACCTAAAGGTCGATATACAGTATGGTGGGATAGACCAAAGAAAGATTTTGATGTTTGCAAGAGAGAATCTCCCTAAAGCAGGATATAGAAGAAGAGCAGAGATAATGACTCCACTGATACCTTCACTGATAGCAGGGGGAAAGATGAGCTCATCTGACAAGAAATCAAAGATAGACCTTCTTGATGACCAAAAAGAAGTAAAGGCAAAATTGAATTCAGCATTCTGCCCAGAAGGGGTTGTGGAAGAGAATGGAGTAATGACATTCTGCAAATATATCATCATGACACTCAAGAAGGACAGGAATGAAAAGTTCATAATCAAGAGGCCTGAGAAGTTTGGGGGCAACATAGAGTTCTCAACCTATGAAGAACTGGAGAAAGCATATGTCAATAAACAGCTGCATCCAATGGACCTGAAGATCGCTGTCGCTGAAGAGATAGATAAGATGCTTGGGCCTATAAGGAAAGCGATGGAAGGGAAAGAAAAGCTCATCAAAGCAGCATATCCTGAATAAGGGAGTTATTTCTTATTTTTTTGTTCTAATATTGCAATGACTGGATTCTTCAGATATTTTCTTTTTACCCTAATAACATCTTTCTTTGTCACCTTATCAAGAATCTTCAAGTATCCATAGAACTCTTTTGCGTTTCCCAACAGCTCATAAAATCCAAGCTCTTCTGCGAGCTTATGATTTTCATCGTAGTTAAGCGCAAAGTCCCCTGTAAGGAATGATTTAGCATTCTTCAAATCATTGTCATTTATCTTCTCGAGATTATCTATCTCTTGGAATATTATCTTTTTTATCAAGGGGATGCTTTTCTTCTTTGAATTAAGGTAGATTGCAAAATATCCGAAATTGATGTTGTTTTCATTAAGGACACCTAAAGAGTAAGCCAATCCGCGCTTATTCCTTATCTCTTCAAACAATGTTCCTGAAAAACCTTTGCCCAATATTGCCCTCATCACATCCAAAACAACATAATCATCATCTTTTATGGTGCAGACCGGATAGCCAAGAACCATATAAGTCTGAGTGATCGGCTTTTTCATTATGATCGATTTAGACCCTGAAAAATTTTCTTTTTTATATATCACTTTTGGGATATTAGATTTCTTTTTTGATGAAAACTTCTTTTCTATAACTTTGAAAGGATCTTTCACATTTCCAACTACTGATACAACCATATTCTTTGGGACATAATACTTATTGTAGAAGTCCAACAGTGATTCTCTTGTTAAATTCTTAACATCTTCCTTATTCCCATAGACCGGAAAAGACATAGGATTATTCGGATAAAGGGCTTTTTCAAACAATATCCATTGAAAGAAACGAGGCTCATCATTCACCATATCTATCTCGTTTATGACCACTTTCTTCTCTTTTTCAATGAATTTCTTATCAAAGCTAGCATTCTGGATGATATCAGAAAGGATGTCTACAGCTACAGGAAAATGCTTGCCCAATATCTTGACATAATAATAAGTCCTTTCATTAGAGGTCGCTGCATTAAACTCTCCCCCAAGGTTTTCTATCTCTGAAGCTATCGTTTTTGAGTCTTTCCTTTTCTTTGTGCCTTCAAATACCATATGCTCAACAAAATGAGATATTCCCCTGATCCCATCTTTTTCGTGGTTTGAGCCCACATCAACAGTAACTTGGATAGTAACAGTCATCTCATCACGCTTTTCAAAAACTACTCTCAATCCATTCTTCAGCGTCTTCCTTATCATGAGAATGACAACATTTTAATAGTATAAATAGTTTGGCATTTATATGAAAATCAAGGAACTTCAGAAGATACTTGAAAATAAAAAGATAAATATTGCATTACTGTATAATCTTGATTTTGATAGGATAAATCCTAACTTCTCTTATCTTTCCCAATATAATGATATCGGATTCCTGGTCGTTCCAAAAAAGAAAAAACCATTTTTACTTCTTCCTAAAATAGACTATCTGAGATATAAAAACAAGGGGATACAGAAAATTCCCCTTGAGAAAAAAACAAGGGCGCTTGAGCAGATCAGTTCAATACTGAAGAAAAAAGGGATCAAAACAAAGAGTATAGGGCTTGACTATTCTATGGTCTCTTTGAAGCTGATGAAAGCGATAAGAAAGGGAATCAAGGGAAAATATCTTGATATTTCATCACAATGCGATGAGCTTAGAAAGATCAAAACAGACCCTGAACTTAAGAAATTAAAGAAGGCCTGCGAGACAAGCGACAAGGTCATGCAAGGCCTGATAAAAGAGATCAAAGGCAGAAAGATAAAAACTGAAAAACAGGCTGAGAAGTTCCTCTTGGTTGAGACTGTGAAGAACGGATGTGAGATGTCTTTTGATCCGATAATAGCTTCTGGAAAGATGGCAAGCATACCTCATTATAAGCCAACTGAGGTGAAATTCAGAAAAGGGTTCTGTGTCATTGATTATGGAGCCTGTTATGAAGGATATAAGGCGGATATGACCAGGACAATCTATTTTGGAAAGCCCAGCAAGAAAGAGATTGATATTTACAATAAAGTTTTGAATTGTCAGGAGACAATAATCAAAGAAGTGAGGAAGGGAGACAGATGCGACAAGATATATCTTAAATCGGTTGAGCTTCTTGGAGAGTATAAGGATAAGTTCATCCATGGCCTTGGGCATGGAATCGGATTGAAGATACATGAATTGCCTTCGCTAAGCGTTTACTCTAAAGAGATCATATCTGAAGGAGATATTTTTACTGTTGAACCCGGAGTTTATTTCAAGAACAAACTTGGAATAAGAATTGAGGATGATGTTGTGATTACTGGCGGAAAGGCTAAACTTCTTACGAAGACTACAAAGAAATTGATTACAATCTAAATGTGAATTTTCCGTTCTTCTGTATTAACCGATTGTCTACCCAGATCTCTCCATCTTTTCTTAGGTCTTTTATCATATCCCAATGGATTGCTGATCTGTTTTTTCCGCCACCTTTTGGATAAGCCATACCTAAGGCCAAGTGGATTGTGCCATACTGTTTTTCATCGAATAAAATCTGAGATACGTGCCTTGAGATATTCTTGTTCAATCCTATACCAAATTCGCCAAGATAAGATGCACCTTTGTCTGCATTTATCATCTTCTTCAGGTAATCTTCGTTCTTGTCTGCTGAGGCAGATATCACTTTTCCATCTTTGAACTTTAATTTGACTCCTGATACTTCCCTCCCACCATGGATTGCAGGATATGAGTATGATATATATCCGTTGACTGTCTTTTCGACTGGAGCCACATAGACTTCTCCATCAGGCATATTCCTCTTTCCACAGCATTTTATTGCTGCCCTTCCTTTTATACTAAATGATATGTCTGTGTCCTTCCCTTTAATCCTTACTCTTGAGCCTTTGTTCAGGATCGATACTAACTTATCTTGTTTTCTTGACTCTTTCTCCCAGTCAACCAGGCATGAGTTGAATGTAAAGTCTTCGAACTCCTGCAAAGACATGTTTGCATCTTGGGCAAGAGCATCTGTAGGATACTGGAAATAGCACCATCTGTCTTTTTTTATTATGATATCAGAAAGCTTTTTTGTCGTTTTTCTCCTTAAAGCAATCTTTGATGGATCTATCGTTGAAAGCTCTTTTGTGTTGTTTTCACAACCGATATTTAAGACAGCATCAATATTATTTGTCTCGAATTCAGATATCTTTGGATAATGTTTTAATTGCTCATCTGAAGCATATTTATAGTAAAGGTATGAATATCCTGGCAACTGGATGTCGACTCGAGGATATGCCCCTTTTTTCAGGATCAGCTTTGTACATTCTAATGTCAAGTCCTGAGCTTCCATGCCTGAGTTTATCTTTATGAGGTCTCCTTTCTTAACATTCAGGGAGTAGTTTACAAGAATATCTGCGAGTTTTATGATTCTTGAATCTGGCATGGACAAAAATATGAGGAGGATATATAAAAAGTTTTCCTCGTTGCATAGAAACCATTAAAAACATTGAGTGAATCTGTAATGCCCGGCATGCGCTGTGATTAAGTGAACACCAATTGAGCTAACGCGATGACATACGGAAGTAACTAATGAGCGCATGCTACATTCTATTCAATATGGAACATCAATAAAGATAGAAATAATATATCAAATAAACTTAACCAAACATGTTCATAAAATCGTTATGATCTGACTTTTCCTCTTCCTTTACCCTTTTCACACCATGCTCAAAATCGGAATGGGTGACTTTTGATTTTCTCTGCCTTATCGCTACGTAGCCTGCTTCTGTGCATACTGCCTTTATCTCTGCCCCTGAAAATCCTTCCATCAGATCATTTATCCTTTCCAAACTTACATCTTTTGTCAAATTCATATTCTTTACATGTATCTGCAAAATCTTCAGTCTAGACTCTTTCTTAGGAATATCAATCTTAATCAATCTGTCTAACCTGCCAGGCCTTAGGATTGCTGGATCCAATATGTCTCGTCTGTTTGTGCATCCGATAATCTTAACGTTTCCAAGAGGCTTAAAACCATCTATCTCTGCAAGAAGCTGCATGAATGTCCTCTGGACTTCCCTTTCGCCTGAAGTGCCAACTTCAATCCTTGTTGCAGCGATCGCATCCAATTCGTCTATGAAAATAATAGCAGGAGCCTTGTGCTTTGCAATCTCAAATATCTCTTTCACTAATTTTGCACCTTCTCCAATAAACTTCTGGACAAGCTCTGATCCTACGATCTCTATGAATGTTGAATTTGTTGATGAAGCGACTGCTTTTGCAAGCAATGTCTTTCCTGTGCCTGGAGGGCCATAAAGAAGTACTCCTTTTGGAGGAGTTATTCCGACTTTCTTGAACAGCTCTGGCTCTTTCAAAGGAAGCTCTATGACTTCCTTAATCTCTTCAATTTCCTTGTCTAATCCGCCGACTGCCTGCCAATCAACATTAGGCTTCTCGATTATCACATACTTCTCAACATCAAACTTCCTTGAAGTGTAATATTTCCTGATAATATTTAGGTTTTTCTGCTCTACCAAAACCTGGTCTCCTGGCCTGATCTTGCCTACATCTTTTGACACATTGACCAGGAATGAATTTCCGTTTGGAAGCCTAATTACGGCCTGATCATCGCTTGTCGTAACAACTTCGCTCATAAGCAAAGGAGTAGCCTGCAACCTATCAAGCTCCATCTTAAGGCTCTGGACAGTCTGCTTAAGAAGCCTGTTTTCCTCTTCAACGCCATTCATCTGTGCGCTGTAGTTGTACATCAGACCATCGATAAGGTCCCTATCATCTGGCTTTTTATCCTCATTTGTTTTCATGGTATATTAAAATGAATCTTTGTTTATAAAGTTTTAGTTTTATTTAAGAAATCAGTCCAATACCCTGAAGTCAACACAAATCCTGAAGTATCTTGGGCCGTTCTGGCCGCATTTGGCCGTCTCAATAATCTTGCACTTCTTTTTTGCATTCCTGCATGCATTCAGTACTTTCTCTTCACCTTTCTTAAGCTCTGACTCATGTTCGAAGTCATAGAAATGGATAATTCCGCCTGGCTTTATCGCATTTATTGCTGTACTAAGGAAATCTTCTGCGCTCCTTGGAAGAGGCATCAAGATACGATCAAATTTCATGCCAAATTTTGGAACCAACTCTTTTGCATCTCCGCAGAACAATGAGACATTCTTCACTTTATTGATCTTTATGTTCTCTTCTGCATACTTGTGGGCATCTGGATTAATTTCCACTGCATAGATGTGAGATGGTTTTGAGTTCCTTGCAATCGTTATTGGATATGGAGCAACTCCTGAGAACATGACTAAAATAAGTTCTCCTTCTTTCACTTTTTGGAATATCCTTTTTCTTTCGTTGCTTAATCTTGAAGAGAAATAAGTCTTCTCTATGTTAAGCTTGAACCTGCAATTATGCTCTTTGTATTCTGTCTCTTTCCTTCTCTGGCCTGCAAGGATTGAATATTTCTGTATCCTAAATGTTCCTTCATGACCACCTTTCTTCTTAACAACAACTTTTATGTTCTTATGCGTCGCAAGAAGGGATTTTGCGATCTCTTTCTCTTTCTTTTTTATGGCATCAGGCATCTCAAGGATTGCAATATCTCCAACCAACTCAAAGCTCCTGTTGGCTACTTTCATCTCTTCTTCTGTCAATACATTCTTCAACGAGTCTCTCAAAGACTGCGGTTTTTTCCTTTCCATCTTAAAAAAATGATCCTAGCCCTTTCTGGGATTTCTCCTCTTTCTTCCTTATCAGGTTCTTTATGCTTGAATTGATCCTTTCTTCTGAAAAATCATGCTTGTCAACAAGGAACTTCTTCAATTTTTCTTCGTCAATCTGATTGAAATGGATCTTGTAATCTTTTTCTACTGGCATGTCCTTGATAGTATCAAATATCTCCTGCCATGGAGTCTCTGATTTCCATTCAACCCCATTGAATATGTCTTTTATGCCTTTGTGCTGCTTGACGAGCTTTAAAGCACCTTTAGGGCCTATTCCCTTGATGCCTCCGATGTTGTAATCTGTCCCAACTAAGATGCCCAATGCAATCAAGTGATCCTGATCTATACCAAGATAATTTAGGTTTTCTGAGAGATTTATCAGTTCTGGCGACACTGTTTCATACTTAAGCTTGCTAGCAACTTTCCTCTTTCCTACGATTGAAAGATTTCTCACTAGATTTGGAGCACCATTCATTAAGCTATCAAAATCCTGGCTGACTACAGCGTAAGCATCTCCTTGTTTGACTATGTATGCTGCCTGCGCCTCTCCTTCTGACTTTGCCTGGACAACTGGAAGGCCGAGGCATCCGATAAGCTCTTTTGCCTCATCAATCATATCTTTATTCAAGCGGGTAGTCATTGATGCATATTTCTTCATCTCTTCCAAATCCTCTTTTTCCACAGCAATCTCATACTTCTTCTGGGCTTCAATCTTGATCTCTTTCCTTCTTTCCCTTTCTGCCTGCTTTATCTTTGGAGGAACTCCATCAAAAACAAATATCGGCTTTATGCCATATTCCATAAGCTTTGCAGTCCTTGAGAAAAGACCGACCAAATGAGAGGTTACATTTCCCTTAGAATCCTTGAGAAGAGTACCATCCCGAGACCTGATTGTTGTCAGGAACTGATATAACATGTTGAAGGAGTCAACTGCAACTTTCTTTCCTTGAAGGTCTTTGACTTCAATCTCCTTTATCACAAGCAAATCTTTTATTGCCAGCCCCATATTGAAAAAGATGTTTGAATTATATATAAAACTTGTTGAAGAAGAGTTAAATTGAATGATTGTTATATTTTGTCAGTATTTTAATGAATATAAAATAAGGGGTTTCCAACCCCTTATCAACCCCATTTGATAACCTTCTTTGATGAATTACTTACTGGGGCTGTTCATATCAAAAAGTACATTACGGAGAAGGACTGGCTTATTCGTGATTATGCCATCTACTCCTTGACTAACAAGCTTGCGCATCCGCTTTGAATTGTCCACTGTGAACGGATGCACTTTCAACTTATGCTTCTTTGCAAACTTGATAAGTTTTTTTGTTGCACCCAAATGATGAGGATGGACTGAATAGCAACCTAAACGCTTTGCACGGATCACTGAGCTCTTAAGAAACCTGAATATCAATGCTGTCCTTAATCTAGGATCAATCTTTTTGATCTTTTTCAGCACATTAAGGTTTACTGAAGAGACAATAACACTATCCCTTATTTTCCTTTCTGATATCGATTCAACTACTTTCCTTTCCATACCCTGCACCTTTATGTCCAAAAGAATAGAAATCCTGCCTTTTGCTACATCTAATGCTTCGTCCAATGTAGCTATCCTCTCATCATTCTTGAGCCTTATATTCTTTAATCTCTCAAGACTGCTTCTGCTTATAAGAATCTTTTTCCCAGAAATCCTTTTCAATGAATCATCATGAGACAAGACAGGGATTTTATCTTTTGTCAGCCTAACGTCTATCTCAACCATATCTGCCTTCTGATAAATAGCCTCTTTTATTGAAGAAAGGGTATTCTCTGTGTGATATGCCGATGCTCCGCGATGAGCTATATTCAGAAACAAGTTTTTACCTCAATGATCATTCGAGCTTCTTGAAAAGCATGCGCCTAAACCTTGTAGTTAGCATATCTTGTATATTATTCGCGACTGCTCCATTTGTTATGAAGAATACAGGCAGATTCCTTTCTGCACCCTGTATAACTGATGAGCTCAGATCGGGCTCTGTTATCTTCTTCTTTGCTTTTGCCTTCACAAAATAGTCTATCTCCCCTATCGATGTAGGGATCCTTATCACATAGTCGGACTCGCCTTTCTTCACAAAATCTTTATGAAGAACCTTTATTGAGTTGTCTGTGAAGAACTTGTCAACATGATCTATGAATGCATCATCTGATATCTCTTTCTTTGCTTCTTTTACCTTTTTCTCTCTTGGCTTCTTCTCCTTACGCTCTTCTTTTACAATCTGAGGCTCCATCGGCCCTACAATCTTCTTTTCAGGCTCTTTAGGAGAAAGCTGAGATAGCTCTTCCTTAAGCTGGTCTTTTGTCGCAACATCAATCGGAGCTGATTCTCTCACCAATTCTTTCCTGCTTTCCTTCAGCTGCTTCTGCTCATCGACACCAAGAAGCTTTTTTATCATGTCTTCAGCATCCTGATTTGAATATAAATACCATTTCCAAAAGATCTCTATCTCGCCATTAAATGTGACTTTTAAGGGCACTGCAAAGTCCTTCATCGTCTTAATGGCAGACTTGATTGCAGGATCAAGCTTGCTTTCAGCCAATACCTTGCTCTGCTTAAGAAACTCATAAGCCTCTTTCTCTTTTGGAGCCAGCCTCACAGAATATTCCTGAAGCTTCGCTTCCTGGCCATCCAAATAGTATAAAGGGCTGCCGCCTATCTTGATATTTGAGACTTTAATCTCTTTTCTTGACGCCATCTCTGAAAGGATGGCAGAAGTCATCAGGATATTCTGATTGATCTCTTTAGAGATCTGGACTGGGATAATCGGACCTTTTTCCCTTAAAAGCTGAAGCACTCTCTCTTTATCAAACATAATAAATGTTTTTGGAAGAGAGTTTATATATTTTTATATAGAATAATGAAGATATTATAGAACGTAAAGGACAAAGAAGATAGATTCAAGGACGCATCCATCTAATCTCGTAATAAGTCACGTCATTCTCCTCATCAACGACGCCTATCAAAAGGCGCTTCTTTGTTGAATGGGCAACCCTATTCTTTGCCGAGAAGTCATGCCATGTCAAAGTCGAGCTTTCCCTTACTGGATATACTATCCACCTTGCATGATCTTCTCCTGGTTTAACACCACGATCATAGACCCTGAAATCGGCTCCAAATTTAAGGGCAGTCTTTACAACATAACCTCTGTTTCTCATGTCCCTAAAGACACAATATCTAACCCAAATGTTTGGCTCTAATTTCTGCGCTTTCTTAACATAAGACTCAAAATCGATCGATTTCTTTTTTCCGTCTTTTATATCTAGCCTTCCTTTCTCCAACAAGAATAATGCCTCTAAAAGAGAGAGCTGGACCTTTCCGCTGTCCAGAAGAACTCCAAACCTGCTTTGATTGAACAATGTCCTTGCGTCGTCGCTTGACTCTGTGGTAATGCCTTCTTTTATGAACTGAGCTAGAACGGGTTTCTTAGGTTGTGCTTTCTTGTCATCCTGCACTTCAGGCTGCTCTTCTTTCTTTTTCTTTTTTCCAGACATACCTAATCAGAATGACTGTTTGTTTAAAAACATTATTATTGAGTACTTATTTTCAATATTGAAAATAAAGTTTCAACAAAATTATTATAAAGGAGCATATATTTAGGAATGATATGGAAGTCACATTTCTTGGAACATCATGCATGATACCAACAAAGGAGAGAAACCTTTTCTCTGTTTTCGTCAGACATGAGACTGAAGGAATCCTTATTGATTGTGGAGAAGGAACCCAAAGACAGTTCAAACAGGCAGATATGAACCTGACAAAGATAACTAAGATCCTAATCACGCATTGGCATGGTGATCATGTCCTTGGATTGCCCGGACTTGTGCAGACACTAGGCGCATCACATTACAATAGCACATTGAACATATATGGGCCAAAAGGGACGAAGAAGTTTTTTGAGAATCTCAAGAAATCATTTCATTTTGACATAAGGATTGAAGTCAAGGTGCATGACATCGTAAAGAATGGGATGGTTTTTGAGAATAATACTATCAGGATTGAGGCTGAGAAGCTTGAACATGGAGTGCCTTGCTTAGGATACAAGATAATTGAGCCAGACAAAAGAAGGATCAACATGAAAAGAGCAAAAGACCTTGGATTAAATGAAGGACCGATGCTTGGGCAACTACAGACTGGAAAAAGTATCGTATTGAAAGGCAAAAAGATAAATCCCGAGGATGTATCAAATATAATCGTCGGAAGAAAGATCGCAATCGTTGTCGATACTGTGATATGCAACGGCGCAAAGAAACTTGCAAATGACGCTGACCTTCTGATCGCTGAATCGACGTACACTTCTGATCTAGAAGAAAAAGGAGAGGAGTATGGCCATATGACTGCACAACAGGCTGCAAAACTCGCCCAAATATCCAATGTAAAAGATCTTATACTCACTCATTTCAGCCAAAGATACAAGACGAGCGATATCATTCTTGAGGATGCCAAAAAGGTATTCCCTAATGTCAGATGCGCTTATGACCTGATGAATGTGAGAATATAATGTCAAGAAAAGGAAAAGGGAGCAACGCTGAAAGAGAACTTGTGCATATGTTCTGGAGCAAAGAGTGGGCTGCAATAAGGGTTGCCGGATCAGGATCAAACAAATATCCCAGCCCTGATGTATTGGCTGGAAACGCAATCAGAAGGATTGCAATTGAAGTAAAATCAACCAAGGAAAACAGCAAGTACCTAACTAAAGATCAAGTAGACGAGCTGAAAGAGTTTGCAAAGATGTTTGGGGCTGAACCATGGGTAGGAATAAGATTTTCCCAGAAAAGATGGTTTTTCTTCAATATTGAGGATCTGAGGGAAACTAAGCAGTCCTTGACTATCTCTTTGGATGAATGTGAAAACAAAGGGCTCTCTTTTGAAGAATTGACAGAATAAGCAAAAAAAGAGGGAGTTATTAGGGCAAAATAACCTATTCGAGAGTAGTTAAATCATTAGTTCTATCATTTTGGGGATTTAGCTGATTCAGAATTATTTGCTCGTTTTTTCAGGTTTAAATGATAATTATAATCGTTTTTAACAATTTTACTTGTAAAATGGGCATTATTCTTGCTTATTTAGGCAAATAATTTGTTAATTTTACGTCTAAATAAAACGAAAGTTTTATAAATGTTATTGTCTAAAATATAGGCTAGAGTGAGGAAAAGGGGGTTAATTTATATAAATTATAAAGTTGAAATAAGCAGATGGATTCCTCTTAAAATTTGGAATCCTTATGGAAAATATGAAAATAACAGATAAACTTATCAGTGAAGTTGTTGCTGAAGCCGTAGGTGGAGACACTGTCCCATTAGTTGTATATCTAAAAAATAAGAAGAACATCTCTGAATTCAAGATTGCTGAGGATATAAAGCTTGAGGTAAATACAGTGAGGAACATGCTTTATAGGCTCTATGACGATAATCTTGTAACATTCATCAGGAAAAAGGACAAGGTCAAAGGATGGTATATCTACTATTGGACCTTCAATGTAAAAAGGATAAAATATCTCATGAAGAAGCTCCAAGAGAAAAAATTAGAGATGTTAAGGGACAGGCTAAAGAGAGAAAACCAGAGCAATTTCTATGTATGCCAAAACAAGTGCATGAGGCTTGACTTTGACCAAGTATCTGAATTTGAGTACAAATGCCCTGAATGCGGAATGCTGATGGGGCAAGAAGACAATGCATCAAAGATAGCTGAGATCGAGAAGGGGATCAAGGCAATTGAGAAAGAATTAAAAAAGAAGAGCGATTAAAAGAAAGAATGAACAACTTAATTGTTGCTAGCTTTAATGAGAGTTCTGATTTTGCGAGGAGACTCGCAAAAAGACTTAGTCTTAAACATCTTGAGATAATACATAAAAGATTCCCTGATGGCGAAAACTACATAAGGTTTCCCACTGATATTAAGGGCAAGAAAGTGATTTTTGTAGATTTCATGAGGAACGATGAAGAGATATTAAGGCTAATATTTGCATTGAAGACTGGAAGGGAGCTTAAGGCAAACAAAAACATCCTGGTCGCACCATACATGCCTTATATGAGGCAGGACAAGATGTTTAATCCAGGAGAATGTGTGACAAATAAAGCGATTGCTGATTTTCTTAACCCTAATATCAACTCTCTATTCACAGTAGATGCACATATCCACAGGATAAAAAGCCTGTCTGACATATTCACCTGCAAAACCAATAATATCGAGTCTCTTGATATTATATCTGACTATATCAAGAAAAATTTCAAGGATTCTGTTGTTGTTGGACCGGATGCAGAGTCAGAACAATGGGTAAAAGAGATATGTAAAATAACAGGGCTTGAAGGGATTGTCCTCATCAAGAAAAGGTTTTCATCACATAAAGTTGAGATTGCCATAAATGAAAAGGAGAAACAAGCCATCAAGGGGAGAAATGTCATTGTATTTGATGATATAATCAGCTCTGGAACGACTATGTTCAAGATAATCAAGATATTGAAAAAAAATAGAGTCAAAAAAATAGATATCATATGTGTACATGGGATATTTGCGGAAGGATCCTATGAAAAACTGATGAAAGAAGTTGATAAAGTTGTTTCTTCAAACACCATAAGGCACAAGTCAAACAAGATAGATCTGATACCATCAATCGCTGAAAATATCAGGAAAGAATTGTTTTGAGTTGTTCTTAGGCAAAATATTTAGAATTTGAATATAAAATATTAAAATAAGAAAAAGATCTATCTCTTCTTCTTTTTCACTTTGCCTTCAATCTTAAGCTCTTCCTTTAGGATGCTTCCTGCCATACTCTCGATATGAGACTCAATCCTCCCTACTCTCCTTTCCATAAGGACAAGAACCCTCAATGAATAGACAATAGCTGCCAATGTGCCGATAATTATCGATAAAATAACCATCAACAATTGCGTATTTATCTCAGTCAAAGCCATTCAAACCACCTCTTTTGGTTTACAGTTTTTTGATTATCAAATATGTTTTAATTAATCTATCTTTTAAAAGTTATAATGAAGAGAGTATATAAAGCTTTTGATTTGATATTTAGAAAAGAGAGAAAATTAATAAGAAAATTTAACTAAGGTTTGGAAGATCCTTCCATTCCTTCTCAAAAAAGTAAGATAATGCCTTTCCAAAGACTTTTGTGTTGACCCAGACACCTGTGTCATATGATGAATGGACTTTCTTGTCGTCCAATAACATAAAATACACTTCTGAATCATCTATGACTATAAATCTTGAGTCTAATTTTGACGACCTTATATCAGCAACCTGAGCAAGCTCTGACAATCTCTTTGTCATGTCTTTTGTCAATGGAGCAGCTATCTTTATCTCCACCCCTCTAGCTTTTGCCTTCTTCAATGCTGGATAAAGAAATTCTGCCTTCCTAAGTATCCCTGAGGCTGTAGTCATGATATAAACTGACTTCTTTGCCTTCTTTATCGAAGATTCCATCTGATTGTAAACATTAGTTCTTCCTTTGAAAGAACCTGATAAGTCGCCTGGCTCTACGTGCTCTATGCCTTGACTATGCAAAAGGGTCAATTCGTCGAGAATCTCACTTGCCTCGAGCTGCTTGATAAGCTCGTTCTTGAATTCAGCATCTTCCTGAATCTTTTGCTTAACCCTATGTATAACCTCTTCTGGCGGAACTGCTATATATTTTATAGGCTTTCCGACCTTCATTATGATAAAGCCCTTCTTTTCAAGGCTCTCGAGAACATCATATGTCCTGCTCCTTGGGACGTTTGAGATATCACTCAACTCACCTGCTGTTGAAATCCCTCTTGACAACAAAGCTGTCCAAAGTTTTGATTCGTAGGTATTAAGACCAAAATCCTTAAGTTTATTTAAAAATGTTTTTTGAACGATCATGGTTCATTCCTCCTATAAGTGCAAATATCTAATACTATGAACCCCTTTTCCAATATGATATACGTAGGAAAAGCTTAGAATGTTTATAAACCTTTCTGTTTTTTTGCTATATGCTAGTAGTAAAAAAGAAAGATTAGCTATCTACCCCTACCCCTTGGTTTCCTATGGAAAGTTGATGTTTTGTGTTAAATCTTTTGGTTTTTGGGGTGTTTCTTGATGATTATTAAGATGTGTTAAACGATAAAAACTTTGTTAATTATACTATTCAGATATGGTTTTTGTTGTTCGGTTTTGGCTTTTAGTAATACCCTATTATAATATACTATATCTATAACATCTATTTCTAATAATATATTATTAATATGTTATATGGGCCCGAAACTTATCATTTATTTGTTTAGTTTTTTAGTTTTCACTTCTTTCTTTATTCTCTATATATTATTTATTTTCAATATAGAAATATAATATATATAATATAATTATTAATAATAATATAATATATAATATAATAAGAAAATAAAATGGAACAGAAAGGAAACAAAAAAACAAAGGAAAGGATAACTATAATAACAAGCGACAACCCAAATTAGTAATTATCTGATATGTGATCTGATTTGGCTGTGTCTTTTGTAAGCTCAAAATTGTATTGATTTTACAAAAACATCAAATCTCACAAATTTCAAACCAAAGATGGTATTTTCCAAAAGAAATGAAGGGGTCAGTATGTTCAAACATAATAATATTTATTAATGGGAAAGGAGGCAAAATCAATATGACGCAAAAGGGGTTGAAGCTGTTTTTTGATGATTTTATTAAGAAAAACGCTATTTTTACTGATAAAAAGGTTCTTCAATCACAGTATATACCTGAAAGCATTGTCCATAGGGATGAGCAGATAAGGCAAGTAGCGAATATACTTGCTCCTGCCTTGAGGGTAGAGAAACCATCCAACCTTTTCATATATGGCAAGACCGGAACAGGAAAAACCCTTACCATTAAATACATAACAAACCAAATCCTTGAATCTGCAAAAGAAAACAATGTGGATATATTTACCCTCTATATCAACTGCAAGCTTAAGAGGATAGCTGACACAGAATATAGGCTTATAGCGCAGATAACAAGGCAGTTAGGAAAAGAGATACCTCCAACAGGACTTCCTACAGATGAAGTGTATAAAATTTTTTATAGTACGCTCGAAAAAAAGAAGACTTTACTCATATTAGTATTGGACGAGATTGACCAGCTTGTGAAGAAGACAGGAGATGAGATTCTTTACAATCTAACAAGGATCAATGAAGAGCTTAAAGAATCACAAGTCACGATCATTGGAATATCTAATGATCTGCTCTTCATAGATCATATAGACCCTAGAGTCAAATCTTCATTATCTGAAGAGGAAATAATATTTCCCCCTTATAATGCACTTCAAATCCAATCAATCTTAAAAGAAAGGTCTGACAAGGCATTCAGGAAGGATGTATTAGAAGGGGGTGTGCTTGAGAAATGCGCTGCCTATGCTGCAAGGGAACATGGGGATGCAAGAAGGGCACTTGAGCTCATAAGGGTTGCCGGAGAGATTGCTGAAAGATCTTCACATGAGAAGATAACAATAAAACACCTTGACCTTGCTGAAGAGAAGATAGAAAGAGACAGGCTTTCTGACATTATTTTGACACAACCCAAACAATTCCAGGCAACATTGTACTCTATAATCAAGATAGGGAATGAGAAAAAAGGAGTCATATTCACAGGAGAGATATATGAACTGTATAAATCATTATGTGATACTGTCGGACTTAGGCCATTAACCCAAAGGAGGGTGTCTGACATAATATGTGAGATGGATATGCTTGGAATAATCAATGCAAGCATAATCTCAAAAGGAAGATATGGGAGGACCAGAGAAATATCATTATCTGTCCCACCACAATCAATACCAGTCATAACCAATATACTTGAAGAAGGGCTTGACCTGAAATAAGATTCTTACCATGAAAACAAAGCAAGAGGTAGTACAGTTCTTTTTACAGAAGAATATTTTAGTAAGTGAAAACGCTGCTGAAGAGCTACTCGACAAGGATCTTGACTCATTTTTCACCCAGATCCAATCAAAAGTTGACATTGAAAACCTGATGATATTAAACAAAGAAATAATAAATCTCTTTTTGACAAACAACAAGATTGATGCGAACTGGGATGAACTTGACAAGGCAAAGACACTTTCTGACAAGAACAAGAACCCTGACCTATACAAGAAGTTCATTGAAGTACTTAGCGAAGAAAAAAAAGAGAATGGGGAGGAGTTTGTCGACGATGGGATAAATGTTAAAGAGTTATACGCTTATGTCGAGACTGAAAAGAAGAGGGAAGTAGATGATTTTGTTGCCTATTTCAACAACAGGTATAAACAGATAGAAAAGATGTTTCATACAAGGCAGGAACTGCAGGGATTGACAACAATCAGCAGAGTCCTTCAGAAGAAAGATAAGGATTCTGTATCATTAATAGGAATAGTAAATGAAAAAAGGCAGACAAAAAATGGAAATATAATAATTGAAATAGAGGACATGACAGGAAGCATCAACGTGATAGTCAGCAAAAGCAAACCTGAACTATTCAACATCGCAAAAGACATCGTTCCTGACGAAGTAATAGCGGTAACAGGCTCAAACAGCGAGAGGATAGTCTTTGTAAATAACCTACTTCATCCTGATGTGCCTATTACGAATGACCTCAGGAAGTGCCCTGATGAAGTTTATGCAATATTTTTGTCTGACCTGCATATAGGGTCTACATATTTTCTTGATGAGGAATTTGACAAATTCATCAAATGGATCAATGGAGAAGTCGGTAGCGAAGACCAAAGAAATGTTGCAAAGAAGATCAAATACATATTCATAATAGGGGATCTAGTCGATGGCGTAGGGATCTATCCTGGGCAAGAAGAGGAGTTATCAATAAAAGACATCTATAAACAATATGAGGAATGTGCGAGGCAGCTTAGGAAAATACCTAAAGACAAGAAACTGATAATATGCCCAGGGAACCACGATGCATCAAGGATCTCTGAACCTCAACCCCCCCTTTCAAAAGAGTTCACTCAAGACATCTGGGACATGCCAAATACAATAATGGTTGCAAATCCATCTTACATAAATATACATTCGTCTGAAAATTTTTCTGGTTTTGATGTCCTCATGTATCATGGATACAGCTTTGACTATTATGCAGCAAATGTCGATTCTATAAGGGGAGGAGGAGGATATGATAGGGCAGACCTTATCATGAAATTCATGATACAAAGGAGGCATATGGCTCCCACACACACATCCACACTCTATATACCTGAAATAAAGGAAGACCCCTTAGTCATAACCAAAGTGCCTGATTTTTTTGTAACTGGCCATATCCATAAGAGCTCTGTATCCCACTACAGAAACATCACATTGATCTCAGGGAGCTGCTTCCAGTCAAAGACACCTTTCCAGGAGAAAGTAGGGCATAAACCCGAACCTGCAAGGGTTCCAATAGTAAACCTAAACACAAGAGAAGTCAGGATACTCAAGTTTTAGGAATCAACATGATGAACGAAAAAGACCAGATAAAGAATTTGAATGAATACTTCGAGAGCATGGACAATGAGCTTAAGAAATGCTATGCTCTTGCGAGTGAAGCAAAGAAAAAAGGAATAGACCCAAAAGATTCTGTCGAGGTCCCTTTTGCTAAAAATATGGCTGAAAGAGTAGAAGGCTTAATTTCAGTCGTATGCCCCCAAATCATAGGATCAGGAGTGTCCACAAGGATAAGCCAGCTCGAGAAAAAATACGGATCGCTGGACTGGAGGATATCCCTGATCATCGCCGAGGAGATCGCAAGGGAAAAATTCTGCAAGTTCAAGGATAAACTTGAGGCAATTGAAATTGGAGTAAGGGTTGGGATAGCATATCATACAATGGGGACTGTTTCCAGCCCCCTAGAAGGGTTTGTGCAGTTTAAGCCAAGGAAGACAAGGGACGGAAAGGAATATCTTGCAATGTTCTTTTCAGGACCGATAAGGAGCGCTGGCGGAACAGGGGCATCCGTCTCTGTCCTCATTGCAGATTATGTGAGGAAGAAATTTGGATATGCTCCATTCGATCCAACTGACGACGAGATAAACAGAAATGCCATAGAACTTTATGATTATCATGAAAGAATAACAAACCTACAATATCTCCCTTCTGTCGAAGAGATAAAATTTTTGAGCAAACATATCCCTATCCAGATCGATGGAGATCCTAGCGAGAAGATAGAAGTCTCGAACTATAAGGACCTTCCAAGAGTCGAGACAAATACCATCAGGAATGGACTCTGTCTGGTATTGGGGGAGGGGATTGCGCAAAAGGCGCCTAAAATCTGGAAACAGCTTTCGAAATGGGGCAAGGAGTTTGATCTTGAACAGTGGAATTTCATCGAAGAGTTTGTTAAACTGCAAAAATCAATCAAAGCAGGGAAAAAACAGAAAGAATCTTCTGGAGGGGGCAAGGTTGCACCTGACTATACTTTCATTAAAGACCTTGTTGCAGGAAGACCAATACTCACCCGTCCATTAGGCATAGGGGGATTCAGACTAAGGTATGGGAGATCAAGGACTTCAGGATACTCTTCTTATTCAATACATCCTGCAACTATGATTGCACTTGACAGATACATTGCAATAGGAACCCAATTAAAATTGGAGAGGCCTGGAAAAGGAGCGACAGTATCTGCCTGCGATTCTATTGAAGGCCCAATCGTGCTTTTGAGCAATGGAAATGTCATCAGGATGGATGACCTAAAAACTGCAAAACAACACACAAAGGACGTCAAAAAAATAATTTTTATAGGAGACATCCTGATCAATTATGGAGATTTCTTCAATAGGGCACATATGCTTATCCCTTCTGGCTATTGTGAAGAGTGGTGGATACAGGAACTTGAAAAAGGAATTGTTGACGTGTTCGGGAGCCTTGACCTTGACAAGGCAGAAGAGATTGTAGAAATCCCCAAAAAATCGTTGGAAGCATTGATGAAGAACCCTTTCAAGACGAAGATAAGCGCTGAGGCTGCAATCACCCTTTCAAAGAAGCTCAACATCCCATTGCATCCTTATTATACCTATCATTGGAAGACAATCTCAATTGAGGATATGAACAAAATCATCAAATGGACTTTTAAGGTAAATATCCAAAGGGAGAACAATAAAATCGTGAAATTGATATTTCCATATGAACAAGAGCCTAAGACTGTATTAGAGAATCTTGGTGTGCCTCATCTTCTTGTCAATAATGAATTTGTAGTAGTAGAAAAAGAGGATGCAAGAGCATTGAGCTGTCAGCTAGGGATAGATAATGGATCCACTTCAGAGAAACTGACAAAACTTCTAAATGAGATGCCTTCAGGAGATATGCTTAGCATCATCAATACAATCTCAAGCGTGAAATTAAGGGACAAATCAGGGCATTTCATCGGAGCAAGAATGGGAAGACCTGAAAAGGCAAAGATAAGAGAACTTACAGGAAGCCCGCATACATTATTTCCTATCGGAGAAGAAGGAGGAAGGCTCAGAAGCTTCAATGCCGCCCTTCAAGTAGGAAGAGTCAATGGAGAGTTTCCGATGAGGAAATGCCTCAAATGTAATAAAGACACAATATATGAATCATGTGAAACTTGTGGGAAGAAAACGAAGAAAATATACTTTTGCAAGACCTGCGGAATACTAGACAAAGACAAATGCCCCCATGGCGATACAGCATCATTCACAAAGAAAGACATTGATATCAAATATTATTTTTCAAAAGCGCTTGAACGGCTCAAGATAACACAACATCCTGAACTGATAAAAGGAGTAAGAGGAACATCAAACAAAGAGCACATACCCGAACCTATAGAGAAAGGAATCTTAAGGGCAATGCATGAGGTCTATGTCAATAAAGATGGGACTACAAGATACGACATGACCCAGATGCCAATAACCCATTTCAAACCTAAAGAAGTTAGGACAAGCATAGATAAACTGAAGAAATTAGGATACTTATGGGATATACATGGAAAGCCACTAGAAAATATAGAACAAATCCTTGAGCTTAAAGTTCAGGACATCATACTTCCATCAAATGATGGAGCCCAGGACCTTGGAGCTGATAAAATATTTTTCAAGGTCGCTAATTTCATGGACGACATGCTGGTGAGACTTTATGGGCTTCCATCATATTATAATCTTAAGAATGAGGATGACCTTTCCGGACATCTTGGACTTGTGCTTGCACCCCACACTTCTGCTGCGACTTTAGTCAGGATAATAGGGTTTTCAAAAACCCAAGGGTTGCTTGCACATCCAATGCTCCATGCTGCTACTAGAAGGGATTGCGATGGAGATGAGGCATCTGTCTCGTTATTGCTTGACATCCTTATCAATTTTTCAAGGCATTATCTGCCGAGCCATAGGGGATCGACACAAGATGTATGCTTAGTCGCCACTTCAAAACTTATTCCTAGCGAGATCGATGACATGGTATTTGATGTGGATATAGGATGGAACTATCCCCTTGAATTCTACAATGCGTGCCTTGAATACAAGATGCCTTGGGACGTGGAGATAAACCAAATCAAAAAAGTCCTGAATACCGATAAGGAATATTTTGGAATGGGATTCACTCACCCTACTTACGACCTTAATTTAGGTGTCAGATGCTCTGCCTACAAAACAATACCTGCGATGGAAGACAAACTGAAAGGGCAGATGGAGCTTGCCAATAAAATAAGGGCAGTTGATGAGAAAGATGTGGCGATTAGAGTAATTGAGAAGCATTTCCTCAAGGACATCAAGGGAAATCTAAGAAAGTTTTCAATGCAGCAGTTCAGATGTGTAAAGTGCAATGAGAAGTTCAGAAGACCGCCGATTATTGGAAAGTGCTCAAAATGCGGAGGCAAACTAATCTTTACGATATCTGAAGGATCTGTAATAAAATATCTAGAACCATCAATGTCGCTTGCAAACAAATATGAGCTTCCACCCTATCTCAAACAAACTCTTGATCTTTTGCAAAAAAGGGTCGATGCTGTATTTGGAAAAGACAAGGAGAAACAACAAGGCCTTGGGAAATGGTTTGGCTAGTCATATTTTATGCTGAATGCAGTGAATTCACCCAAAGGACTACTCCTCTTAATATCGATCTCCTCTATTCTTGAAGAACCTGGATCAGACCTTATGAACAAGACCAATCCCCTGATGTTGTCTTTGCTACCCTCTGCAATTATCTCCACAGAACCATCCCTTAGATTCATCACATATCCTTTGAGATTAAATTTGATCGCTTCTTTTCGGATAATGTATCTAAAACCTATACCTTGCACATTACCTTTACATATTACAGAAACTCGCTCTTTTTCTGACATGATCGTGATCAGATCTTTGCCTTGACTATCCTTTTTGAGCCGCATGCCTGGCATCTAAGATAAAGGAAATCGCCTTCCTTCAAAAGCTTTGTATCCGGCTTTCCGCATTCATTGCACATGACAAACTCTTCAGCATATTTCTTTATCTTCTCATTGACCCTTGCTGCGCTGACTTTTGTACCTAATATAAGGCCTGTCTTCTTCAGGTCTCCTGGCGTCGCCAACTCTTTCAACACAAATTTCAGAAGATGGTCAACATCCCTATTCAACGTCTGAGCTATCTGATGAAAATTACTTATGACTGTCCTATTTCCCTGAATATGGCCTTTCACTTTCGGGATCTCAAACCTGCCTTTCTCAAGGGCCGATTCAGGAAGATTGTCATAAACCCTCTGCAAGTATTTGTCATAATTCATAATATCCGATAATCCATACCCTTATTTAAAGTTAATGTTTTGATAGGAGACAAAACCACAATATTTTTATAGAAATGTGGCTGCAGTTTATCCATGGTATTAGAGTCGCTGATAAATCCGCTTAGGGCTGAGAAAAAACCATGGGAAATGTTTGTAATCGGAGCTGTCTATGCGAGTGTTGCCGCGTTTCTTAGCTTGTGGATATTCAGCCAATATGCTTCGCTTGTGATGGTATTTCTAACTATGCTTGCCTCTGTACCCATAATGTATGCTACATTCAAATATGAGGAGAAGAAGGACAAGACTGTCTCAAAAGAATATAAACTGCTGAAGGAGCACTCTAAAGCATTAACTTTCATGATGCTTTATTTTTTAGGAATGACTGTCGCTTTCACATTATGGTACGTCTTTGCCCCCCAAAGCATGGCAGAATCCCTATTCAGAGTGCAGACCCAGACGATACTTGACATCAACAACAGGATCACTGGAGATGCAGCTGCCCAAAATGCAGACATATTCTTCATGATATTTTTGAACAACCTAAAAGTCCTGATATTTTGCATCCTGTTTGCATTCATCTACGGTGTTGGGGCAGTATTCATCCTGACCTGGAATGCCACTGTCATCTCCACTGCAATCGGTAATTTCATCAGGTCAAGACTAGCAGAATCAAGCAACTATTTCAATATAACTTCGTTAGGAATACTGAGATATCTTCTTCATGGCATACCTGAGATACTCGCCTATTTCATAGCCGGCCTCGCAGGGAGCATAATATCTGTCGCTGTTATCAACCACGACTTCAAAGGAAAACAATTCCAGAAAATACTGATAGATTCTTCTGACCTGCTCCTGATCTCCATAGGGGTGCTTTTTGTTGCAGCAGTCATAGAAGTTTTTGTTACGCCTATACTGATCTGATAGGTTAATATTATTCAAGAACTTTCAACCTGCCCGGACTTATCTCAAATATCTCTCCTTCTTTTAGGAGCATATTTATTATCTGCTCCCCATCTGATGTGTTTGACATGGCAACAACCTCTTCATAGCCAACTCCATTGCCTTTGTCCATCTCCCTTATCAGATCAATCATCTTTGTCGGAGAAAATATCATCGAATCATCTTTTTTTTCTTCAGTCTCTTCTTTTATATTTTTCACTTCTTCTTCACTACTTATCTCCTCTTCTTTAATCTCTATGACATCTTCCTTGATTGTTGGAACCTCTTTTACCTCGCTTGATTCTCCTATTCTTCCCCTTTTTTCAACATATTCTGGAGTCCTGTAATCAAAGAATAACTGAAGCTCCCTGCTTCTTAACAATAACCATCCAGACTCGATCTTTTTCATTATTTCAGGCATTATGTATAACTCATTTCCAAATGATCTTGGCCTCCCTATGATCAAGATCACATCCCCTATACTTATCGAATCTATCCTCTCATTCCTTTCAAAACTCATGCACGATATCTGATCAGAGCCGTCATCTAACGTAAACCTAACCCCACTGCCGCCTATATTTGATGACTTGTCTATGACTGTTGAAATAAGATTTATCCTTGCTATCTTAACACCTGACGGAGTATTCAGAAAACTAGGGTCCCATCCTTCACCTTTCACAAATTCATTATTCAGGATATCCTTTATCCTCACCTTATATGCAATATGCCTCTTCTGCTGGTTTTCCATTGCCATGATATATAGATTAAATTATGCCCTTTTATAGATTGCTCTAGTGCATTACAACTATTACCTGATTGTTGTCTTATAGAATATATTTTTTATTTATGATAATGCCTAGATTTTTGCGACAAATCCTCTTTTCGGCTCAAAGATATCTCCAGAACGCTTCAATTTTTCAATAGCTTCCTCAACTGCTTCACTGTCTATTCCTCTTTCATTCGCCTCTTTCTGTACATCTTCAATAGGGATAGTCTTTCCTAATTTTGCCTCTAGCTCATGGATGATCTCTTTCACCATCATTATCGAGCTTCTTTGCGATGCACTTATTCCTGTCGCAATCCTGTCAATATCGATCTTTCCAGTCTTTGGATCAACTCCGATCTGGCTCAGGCAATAATGCATGAGCTCTATCCCTTTCTTTGCATCTTTTCTGGAAACTTTATCACTCAGCCTTAATTTAGCTATGCCTTCACTTAACCTTACAAGGCCTTCAAGCTGCCTTGCTGAAATTGGGACTGATTTAATCCCTGATTCTGATTCGTTGTCCTTATTCCTCATATCAACGTAATATTTTTTTATCTCTTCAACGGCGGATTCTGTCAGCACCGGAGCAGTCCTTCTTGCATATGATACATATTTTTTCAGAAGATCTGTCTCTATTTCTGCCTCACCTATATTCGGATTCTGATGAAGGCCTAAGATATGCGTTGCCATCTGCTCATCTTTCTCATAGTCGGGCATATCCTTTATCGTGAAGATAAGGTCGAACCTGTTTATGAGCGCAGGAGGCATGTTGATCTGGTCTGCAATAATACTATAAGGATCAAACCTTCCAAATTTCGGATTTGCCGCAGCCAAGACAGTTGTTTCGCATCTTAGTGTCGCCTGGATGTTTGCCTTGGAGATAGAGATAGTCTGCTGCTCAAGTGCTTCGTGCATCGCGCTCCTATCCTCTACGGTCATCTTATCCATCTCATCAATCATACACATACCTTTGTTTGAAAGAGGAAGGGCGCCTGCTTCTAACGCCCAGCCATTAAGGAACTCGTCTTTTACAACTGATGCTGTAAGACCAGCGCCTGAAACTCCTTTTCCTGAAACATATCTTGCTTTTGGAGCGACTTTTGCCATACGCTTAAGTAATTGCGATTTCCCGCTGCCCGGATCGCCAATCAAGAGGATATGCATATCTCCTCTCGTAGTCATGCCATCTGTCCTCACTTTCTTAACTCCTCCAACTAATTGCACCAACAGTGCTTCCTTGACTTTCTCATAACCATAGATCGAAGGCGCGACTGATCCTATCAGCTTTTTCATGCTGTTCGGATCTTTTGCAATGTCTTTTATCTTCTGCTCCTCTTCTTCAGTGATATTCAGCTCGTAGAAATCCTCCTGTATCGCTTCGACATAGTTGCATTCAAGAATTATATCAAACCTTGTCAATTTTCCGCCATCCCTTCCAAGAAGAGGGACTTCTTTTATGATCCCAGTCATCCTGACTTTTGCCCCTGGATTAGTGTGCCTTTCTGTCAATGGAGAGACTAGGTCGTCTTTCATGAGGACATTTATCCTCTTCGGCTGCTCTCCACCATCTAGGTCTCCTGGATCCTCTTCCAAGACAATACCTTGCGCATCAATAAGCTCTTTGCTCAGTTCCCTAAATTTCCCTTTCCTTCCACAACCGCATTTCATCGGTTCCTTGAACTTCTTGTCTGTCTGAAGGACTGAAATTATAGTCCCACAGCTAGGACATTCAAACCTTACACTTGTGACCTGAGGGCGGACATCTGATTTCTGCCTAATGATTCCTTCGACTTGATAGAACTTATTCAGGTTCAGGCTTCTTATGTTCCTTATCGTTATCTTCTGCGATTCAGGGAAGTTCTTGAAACGGACATGGAACTTTTTCTTCTTCCCTTCAATGTCAAAATTGTCTATCGCTATCTCTGCGCTTTTGATCGCTTCTTCAGGAACTTCCAAGACATAGTCTGCAACCTCTGGATCGAATTTTGTAAGCTCTGTAAAATCCAAAGAAATACTCTCTTTTCCTTTCCTGATGGATTCTAGCAAATCTGACTTATAGAACTTCTCCAAAAAGTCACCAAACTTTTTTATCTGATCTTCAGCGTCCATAGCAAAATCCTAAACACTTCTTTTTAATAAACTTTTAGTGGAGAATCTAGCGCATTTTTCCGGATTCTTTGAAAAAACCACGGAAAATTGTCTACTCTTTTTATAAATACTCTTCCCCAACTCTTTTTCTTTTTAATAAAAATGAACAATAAAAAATATGATATATATTACTTCTTTTTAACTTTTTGCAAGTTCTCTACAAGCATATCCAAAGCCTTGTGGACCTCTTCTTCGCTTTTAGTCCCTGTGCATACAACCTTTCCATTACTAAATAACAGGAAAGTAGCTTTTGCAGCAGGCAATTTATAGACAAGTCCTGGGAACTGCTCTGGCTCGTACTCTGTGTTCTGCAATTTCATCGCAAGCTCGTTCAAGTTAAGATCCATCCCGATTGATCCTGAAGCAACAATGTTCTGGATGTTGATCTTTGGATCGATCTTGATCTTAATATTGATCTTTTCCAAGCTTTTTATTATCTTCTTTATGCTTTCCCTGACTTTCTCCATGCTTCTTGCGCCAGTGCATACGACCTTTCCCGAACTGAATATCAGGGCTGAGGTCTTAGGGTCCTTGATCCTTATGACGAGACCAGGGAACTGCTCTGGGTTGTATTCTGTGTTAGATAAGGTTGCAGCCATCTTCTCGAGCGGAATATCATGCTCTAATGATGTGGAGACAACTATATTTACCACTTCTATGCTTACTTTAGCTGTTTTATTTGCCATTTTAGGACACCCCCTATAAAATGAGCTTGATTTTGTTTTAAAAGCCTTATTTGGGCTTTATTAGCTCTTCTTTTATAAATAAGTAAAACCAAAGGTAGTATTTAAATAATTTCATTTTTAAATGGTTATAAAGGAACTTATAAACCCCCTTCATTTCCAGTGGAACTTCATTAGAAAAAGACAACAGTCTTTTTCAACATATGGGCATTTATCTATCATTATGCCTGCCCCTATGGCATAGAAAAAGATTTAAATGAATTAATTCCACTTTTTTTGTAAAGCATATGTGATAGACGATGGCTGAAGGAACAATAAAAAAAGGAGTATCTGCGATAGTGTATGACCACAATGGGAGCTATTATTTCCTTATAATGCATAATTTTGCACATCAGGGATGGGAACTTCTTAAAGGAGACTTAAAGGAAGGGGAGCAGGAAGAGATTGCAGTCGCACGTGTGATATTTGACAAAGCAGGTGTGCCAAAATTCAATGTCCTTAGAAAAGTTGATATCGGAAAAGCATTTCTCGATCCTGACACAAAAAGCGGATTATCAGTACATCTTGTCGAAGCTAGCATGAACATCCCTGTCAACATCAACAAAGACCTTTATGACAGCTACTTATGGACGACCAAGGATTCTGTAAGGACGAAATTGAAGTTTGACAATGATAAGGAGGTGTTTGAGGCTGTGCTGAAGGAATTGAAAGTTAAATGATTTTATTATATTTCTTAATATGGAATTGATATCTTTTAGAATATAGCCAGTATTCTTGTGATTATTCAGCCCTCGCTTGACTTATGATTTGATGCGGCGCTCTCTCTATAAACATCCCATCACAACTGAACTTCTAGGATATAACGAAAACTCTTTTATAGTTGATTGACTTTTTCATGATTATGAGAGATATTGTTTTTCCCAAAGGAAATGAAGAATCGTTCCTGAAGATGGCGACTAAGCTAGGATACAAAGAGATCATATTCTGCTATGAGTTCGACGGGAAAAATGATTTTTTGGAGAAGGTCCAGGAAGATTTTGACAAAATAAAATCTGATGTGAAAGTTGAGTTTTGTGTCAAGCTGAGCAGAGGGAACATAATGAAGCTGAAGAATCCGAAAGTCATGACTATATTTGAGTCTGACAGGGAGAATGACAGGTTTGTCATCGAGAAATGCAAACCATCGATGATATTCAATTTTGAGGATGAGAAAGCAAAGGATTACATCCATCACAGGAATTCCGGACTGAACCAGGTGCTGTGCAAGTACATGGCTGAGAACAAGATAAAATATGGATTATCTCTGAATTCTATAATCGATGCTGATGATAACTTCAGGGCACAGGTGATAGGAAGGATCAAGCAGAATGTGAAATTATGCAGGAAATACAAGGTTGATATGAAAGTATTCTCTTTCGCTTCAGACCCTTATTCCATGAGAAGCCCTGCTGATATTGTTTCCTTGCTTTGCTCTTTTGGGATGCAACAGAAGGAAGCGAAGGAAGCTTTAAGCTGATTTCTATATGAATTTTAGAAAACTTTAAATATGGCTTGATCTAAAAACTTGATAAAGTTAGATATAATTATATTATAGTATATTCATAAAGAGGTGTGTATCATGAAATTTGAGATGAATGTAGGTAAAAAACATCTGTATATTGCTGCATTTCTGATTGCCATTATGGCGTTTGTTGTGTTTGCTGCTGCGAATTCAAGGAATCCTGGGCATAGCTACCAGCAGATTGATCTAGCATTAAAGCCGATAACTATTGATCAGGCAAACAACGTGGTGACTATTGATGGGGATTTGACTGTCAATGGAAATATTGGCGGAAAACTTATAGGGCTAGAAGATACAAGCAGCCTCAATGGGGGAGGCAATGGAGACGAAAATACTATTTCCGGCAAATGCGTCAAGAAAGTGTCCAATGGAGATTCTGGATCTTGGACTACTTGCAATACAGGATATTATGTTGCCGCAGTCGGAGCCAAAGCTGAGGTAGGAAACAATGCCGCATATATCATCTACTTATGCTGTCCGCTTCCAGGATACTAAAAATCATAGATTAAAAAAAGAGGATACTGATGAATCATTTTAAGTTTTTAAGCAGAGCAAGCCTGCTATTTGTAATTTGTATGCTAATACTTACACCTATGTCTTTTGCTCTGAGCTTAGAAGACTTGAAGTATACTCAAGAGATTGTTTCTAGCGCTACTTTGACAGGAGGGTCATTTTCCAGATTAACTCCTTTTTCGAGTTCAACTCCTCTTTTGGGATCACCCCCTATATCATATGCTGTTGACACTGCAGGGGATGTTGCTACTGTCTCCGGAATAGCAACAGCAGTCATTGCAATAGGCATCAGCATAGGCCATCTCCTCACTTATGCGACAGGACTTATCTCTCTCCCAGCATGGATCGGAACTGCAGCCCTAATCGCCCTCGCAGTCGTAGGAGTAGTTGCAATTGTTTCAGGAATAATCACTTTAATCAATGGAAGCCAGGAAACTGGCGTACAGAGCGCAGGAGTAAACTTAGTAAGCGGGCCTAAAAACAACAAAGCCTTGAATCACAATCCGTATTATGTGACAACAAATCTGGACTGCACCGGGTGCGACGGAAAATCTTTAGTATTTTTACAGATAACCTTGCCAAAAGATATCTATCTGATCGGCATCAATGCCAGCGGAAAAAACCTGCCTGTAACTGCCCAATTGTCCGGAAATGATATAGCCTGGCAAGCCGCCTATGCTTTTTCAGGTGATGAAAACATCAATTTCACATTCTTTCCAAATTATGAAAATATGACCCAGATGAAATCAGTCAATCACGTCTTCAAAGCAGGAAAAGACCTAGACTCTTTAGCTGATTCCCTTTCACTCACAATCAAAATATATCCTGACAATCCAGACTATAATCAAGATTTATGCACACCAGAAAAAGGCCTGATGTGGGCTACTGATGGGGTAGGGATGTGCTGCGGAGACGATTCAGGAGAGAATTCATCTATCCTTGAAGCAGACTGCGGAAGGATTTCTGGAAAATATATATGCAGGAAAAAATCTGACGGCACTTGGGAATGGGTAAAAGCGACGAAAACTGACGGCGCAAAAGGAAGCAAAGGATACATAATGGATACAAACTGCGGAAATTATCAAGTCCTGTCTACTGGGAGCAAATGGGTAGCGTGCCTCCCTTCAGTTGCCATGGATGACCATTGCCTTGTTTCCTTGTCTGACACTACAAACGCACATGCAGGAAAATGCGGAGATTATCCTTACAATCTCATCTGCACCCCTCCTAAAGGTTACAATCTTTCATGCTCAGTCGACAAAGGAAGCTGCCCTACTGGAAAAACCAGGATAATGAGCCTATCAAATGTAACAAATGCACATGTACAGATAGATAACACTGAGAGCGAAAACTATACCTATAAAGTATGCTGCAGTGCAACAGATCCTTCAGGCCAAAAAATACTTGGTGTTGCAACTTACACAAAGCATCTAATCCAGGTAAGCGGCACATCAAATGCCCATGCAGAAGAAATCGGCGGAGATGGAGAATATGAGAGTTTTGCTGAATTCAAATCAACTGACCCTAAGATAAATGATTTTGACTGCAAGCTCGAAGAGGTGACTGTGCCTCCTTATGAGATAGACCTTGACAAGAGGGACGAATTCACAAGCAATCCTTTCAATAACGCTGGCGGACTCAACCATGATTACCTATGCTACATAGACGGAGGAGAAGCGTCAATATCAGAATGCGCAGGCTCTGACAGCCCTATCAATGATGAATATTCAGTAGGATCAAACTCGAGCAGAGCAGTTTTCACCGGATACCCTCACACATATTACTGCACTTCAGACAGAGTATGGTCAGATGACGCTGACTTAAGCCAATATGGATGCAGCAATCTTGGAAATACATGGATCGGAAATGGGAGCTCTGTTGGACAAGGATACTGCTGCGGAGATGATGCAGATGAGTTCTTCAACTATAATATTGAAGGAATGACTCTTCCAGGCAACAATCTAGGATATGCCTGCTGGAACTCGACAGGAATACCAAACAACAATTATGCTAAAAATGCCACTGAAAACATGACATCTGTAATCAATGTAAACGGAACATTCTATGGGTGCAATATCCCAAGTGAAGATGCGATACTGCAACAAAAAGACACAGTGACCAACACATCACTAGTCCCTACCCAAAGGAATGGGGCAATATGCAACATGACTGGAGAATTCTACTGCAATTATGCCGCAAGAAATGATGGACTTACTTGGCATAACACAAGCGAATGGAAGATAATAGGAGAGAGGGCATTGAGCGATTGGGGGAATAATACCAATACCTCTTCATATAAACTAGGACTCAATATCGTCGATAATGCCGCTTACACAAACAAGTCATTAGGCGGATGCTGCCCACAAGATTACTGCTGGAACCAAAGGGAAGAGAAATGCATCTCAGGAAATCCTAGCGAAGTCACCCAGGATTCAATTGTAGATGATCATGTATGCTGGGATGGTGCATGGCTGCCAAAATCAGAGAAAATAAAGAATGATTGGGACGGAGATTCTGGATTCTGTGAAGACACAAAATGCCTCTCCAAGAACCTGCAGCCAGGTCTATCGTTATGCCTCGATAATGGGACTTACATCGAGGACCACTTATGCGAGAATGGCACCTGGGTGACAAGAACTGCCCTGATCGCGAACATGCTTCTAAACTATACTCAGCCAGGGGACAGCTATGTGCTTTACTGCGACTCTTATGACAATGTCTTCCCTTACACTCTTGACACTTACACAGAAGACCTTGAATTCGGCGAGACGAGCTATCTTAATGGAGGAGAGCTTTGCGCAAGCGATGAGCTCTATCTTTATATCAATGAGACTGACAAAAAGATAAGCCCTATATGGACACAGCAAAGCCCTGCAAACGACAAGAGTGGATACAGAGGATTAAAACAGGGAGTAAAATGCGTGAACAATGCCTGCGTGATAAGGATAAAGAATGGAGGCAATGAGAAAGTTTATTTCGGATTCTCATACAACAATTATGAGGTTGCAAAGCTTGCAGGATTGAGCAATTTTGACATAAATAAATATCTTTTTGATGTGAACGGAAAATACAGCACGACTGCACCTAATATTATAATATATGATCTTGGAAAAGGAGAACAGGGAACGTTCTGGGACACGATATTGGGATTCGTCAATTGGATATACAGCATGTTCACTGGATTAGGGGCTGCACACCCAGGAATAAAGTTCTCCAACCAGACCCAGAGGATATATTATTACAATACAACGGGAAAAGCGATATACGCATTCATCGATGATCCAAACTTCACAAACGGCAACATACAGATGGCCATCAACTATAACGGCTATGACTCCAACATCGAAAAGATAAAGACCAGCATTGGAGCCAACGCATTGTACAATGAAAATGGGAACGACAAATGGATATATATCCATAACAAGGCCACAGTAAACACCTATTGGAAAGACCTGACTGCAAAAACAAGGCCTGAATGATTTCAGTCTATGAATTCTTATTCGGATTTATATTCAGATAAAGCAAAGATTTATATATGATAATTGTGTAAATTCGAGCAATTAGTTATAATTATAATAAAAATACCCATCAAATTAATTTTCAAGGTATTTTTAAACATTCATTGGGAAATTATATCGGCAATAAGAGATTGACCCAATGAATATACAAAAAAGTGGTGGTATATTGGAAAGAGGCAATAATCTAGGTAAAAAGACTTTTTCTGAGAAGGCGATATTGGCTTTTGTGCTTGTAAACCTTTTCATGACTCCAATGGTCTTTTCTTCTGAAAGCGAGCAAAGCTATTCTTCTGTTGCAGGTACCACTCAGATAATTTCTAACTCTTTTGCCAAAGTGACACCACTCTCTTCTTTTGAGACGAATAAGGCTGATGAAAAGATAAATCTGATGCAGATTGACAAGAATGGGCATCCTTATACTGATATCAATTGGTCAGGGGCTGAAGCGAGCTATGACATATATCATATGGTCAATACTGTGATTGAGAAGAATCCTTTGAATGTCTCTGACGGAAGGATAATTGTCTGCGATTCCCAAGATGCGACTCCTCAATGCCCTGGCACAATGCCTAATCCTTTGAATGGAGGGATATCTGCTGAGAAATTGATCTATGCTGGAGAAGGGGTTGATATACATACTGAAGGTGCAAGCATGCCTTCTGGGCCTGCAAGGCTTAGAGTGAATGCAGACTGCTCCACTCCTGGAAATTGTGATACTGCTTTGGTTCTGAATACTGGTTTATCTGGGGATTCAAATATGACTGCTTTCTCGAGGCAAGGCAATGTTAAGGTCATGCAGACGCTTACACAAAATGATGACTATGCCTTATGGTTGAATGGTGCTAACAGACTTTCTATCAAACAAAATGGAGATGCAAATTTTTCCGGCAATGCAACTGTATCCGGGAAAGTTGTGATTGGGGATGGGCATACTCCTTTTGACTACAATCTAGTTGTTAATGGGAATGAGTGGATACTTAATAACACTGAAATATGGGGGAGCATAAGCGTTGAAAATGGTTATGGCGGGTCAAACTATTTTTCAGGCCCTGTAGGGATCGGGGTTGATCCTCCGAGATCCAGACTGGATGTGAATGGAAACATATTAGGAACTTATGGATACACCTTTTCAGCCAGCAATGTAGAAAGCAAACTATATCTTCTTGGAAGTTTACCTAATAGTACCAGCGACAGCAACTTCCATAAAATGATGGTCACAATCTGGGGCGGAAAATATGGAAGCGATAACCTAGGGCAGACAATCTATATGGTGGGGAGCAGAACAAGCTTAACTGCGACAAGGACCAGGCTTTTTGGACTGACTCCTGATTATCCTTTATTGATGTATAAGAATGAAAGCGATGGCAAATATTTTGCTGTCTTGAACGTCACTGGCAGTTTCTGGAAGATAGTGGGCATAAGGAGCCAGATATTTGACATAAAAGGATTTACAGAACAGGTTGTAAGGGAGACAAATGCAACTGAACTTAGCACATTGACTCCACAAACATACATCTTTACTGACCTAATCTCTGTCGATGGAGCCGGAAACTTAGGGGTTGGCGTTTATAATCCGACTGCTAAGCTTGATGTCAGAGGAACTGCCAAAATAGAAGATTCGGGTGAAACTGCGCTTGTGCTGAAGAGAGCTTCAAATACAACTGCCTATGGCACCAGCATCAATTTTACTCTGCTAAACAACGGAAGTGTTGATAAGACTTATGCCAGGATGTTTGGACTCATCGAAAATGCTACAAGCGGTTCTGAAAAGGGAGATATACTGTTCCAGACTATGAATGGCAATCTTAGTAATGCAATGCTGATCAATTCTGAAGGCAATGTTGCAATCGGCACCAATGTCGGCACTCTAAGTCCTCTGAGCAAGCTACATATCAGGGGTGGAGGATTAAGGCTGTCTAGGTATTCGATCAACTCAGGTTTTGTATTCGAGCAGGATTCTTCAAGTTATGATCTTCAAATAACCTATAATAATGAAACTGGTGTTGTAAGGAATATCATGACCTTAAAAGATGATAATGGGAATGTAGGAATAGGTGTGACAAGCCCTTCTGCGAAGCTCCATATCGGGAGTGACGGGTATCCTTTTACATTTAATACTACGATTAATGGTGGATCATGTTCTCTAGGAAGATGTTCTTGTGATACCAGCAATTCTACTTCTGATTGTGGTAGTTCGACTACCTATAATGTTGCAGTCGCACAATGCGCAGATTATATTTCTGTAGGCGCAACATGCAATTATAGACAATACATAAGACAAGCAAAAACAGATGACTTTGTAGTGACTGATACAGGTCAGGTAGGGATCGGGACAACTACACCTGGAAGCACTATGGGTGGAGGTGGAGGATACTCTAATTATATCAAGTTAGATGTTGTAAATCAAGATCAAGGATATATTAGGATATCATCAGATGCAAGCACCCAGTCTGCAGGAATCTGGTTACATACATCTAATTCGACTAAAGGTGGATGGCTGATGGGAATCAAAGACGGCAACCTTAAATTTGCTTATGGGACTGGAGCTTCCAATGAAGGACAAGGCCTGGGAAAGGCAAAAGATGTCGTGTCTGGCGTAACCATATCTCAAAGTGGAGATATTACTGGCGCCTCTTTGAGTCTTGGATCTGGCTCTATAAGTGCAGGTGCGATTAGTGGCACTTCTTTGAGTCTTGGCTCTGGCTCTATTAGTGCAGGTGCGATTAGTGGCACTTCTTTGAGCGTTACTGGAGATATTTCTGCGCCTACCATCACTGTAGGGGCATTAGGCAAATTAGTTTTACCTTACCACCAAGGCAGCGGCTTAGATTCAAATGGAGGTAGTGCCTGTAATCAAGATCAGGAAGGAGCAATAATGTACAATCAGCCTGACCATAATTTCTATGGATGCAAATATTCTACTGATTCCTGGTGTAATGGAGGAAACGCACCGCACTATTGTTGGGACAATCTTAATTGATGAATTATAAATCTGATAAAGTATGAACAAATCAACCTTTTCAACAAAAATAATGATTACCTGGGTTTTGATAAACTTAGCTATGATGCCCTTGGCGTTTTCTCTTGAGGACCAGAATCAGGTGCAGACATCTTTTGCCGGAAGCGATGAGGGTTTGGTCGCGTCTTACTTCGCTGCAATCACACCAATAACATCCTCTGAAGTGTTCATGAAGACAAGTTTGGAAGGGGGAAAGGTTGCTGGAATAGGGCAATTGGTTGATGTCGAGACCAAGATGAACGCTGCAACTTCTACCACAAACACAATTTCTGACTTGCTTGGGTCGAGGCTGATGATTGTTTTGTTTGGGCTGCTTGCGATCGGATTCTACTTATTCGCTTCCCTTTACCTGAGATGGAGCAACGCAACCATACTTATGACTATCTTTACAGCACTCCTGCTATTCATCGTAGGCTGCGGAGCTAATGTCAATCTTGGATTCTCTATCATTGATGGCCCAATGCTAGCAGAGCATAGCGTATATAACAACAAGCCATTCAACATGACCCTTAACGTAAGCTGCAATGGAACTACATCTGAATGTACACAGTTCTTTACTGGATGCAAAGAAGGCCAGCTTGCTGTGACTATCCCTGAAACTTGGGACGTGGCATTATATAATACACCTATATCTGGAAAAACTGAAACAAGCAATGGAAATGGGAATAAGACAGTAGTATTCACCAGAGAGTTTTTCAACACATTTTCCGAGTATTACCCTGTAGCTGTAATCACTCCTCATGTGCCTGACAGCCAAGTCGACCTGCTCACCGCTTCGATTCCGATATCTTTCAATGCTTCTGTCATGGTCCCATCACAAGGACTTATCAACACCATAATAGACTCATCTGTCAATGTCGTCAGCGAGGATCCTGACCTTAATCAGGACTTATGCACTGGAAATCTCAAATGGGCAGACTCAAATGACGGAAGATGCTGCGGAGATGATGTTGATGACTGCGGAAGAGTATTTGCAAACGGAAACAAGATATGCGCAGCCGATGAGAAATTTGCGAATTGGACAATCTTGGATGCCACTGCAAACAAAGAGGGGATAAATGAAGTAAAATGCGGGCATTATCAGATATTATCCACAGGAGACCAATGGGTAGCATGCACCCCACAAGATGTGTTAGACTCAAGATGCATAATATCCTTGTCTGACAAGTCGAATGCTTATGCAGGAAGATGCGGACTATACCCTTATAACTTAATATGCGATGCGCCTCCAAAATATAAGTTCTCATGCAGCATCGCTCAAAACTGCAATCCTGGAGAACAGGAAGTTCTTGACTTATATAGGGATATGAATTCACACTTGGCATTGCCTGGAACTGCAGGATATGACCTAAAGGTATGCTGCAATGCGATTGACGCGAACAATAACCAAATACTGGGGCTACCCGGATATCAGAAGAACATACTGAAATTAAATGCATCTTCAAACACACATGCTGAAATACCGGGGCTTGGGAATTATGGCATTGATATAAATCTGACATCAAATGACGCAATGATAGAAAACTTCAGCTGCTATCTGGCGACAATCGATGCAGGGCCTTCGCTTGCGAAGTCAAACTGCATAGCCTCTTTGGAGAATGACAACAATTCAAGATTATCCTTGTGCGGGATGAATGACTATAATTTATATTGCGATACTCCTCCAGGATATGATTTAAAATGCGAGATGGTGTCTAGGGCGTGCAATGGGAATGAGCAGGATTTATTTCAGTTGGACAGGCCTTATAATTCAGTTATTACTCCTGGTGGAAATGTAAGGGTCTGCTGCTCTGCGAAGGATCCTTTCGGGACAAACATTTTGGGATTAGGGGGAACGACTTCAGAAAGAGTCATGACTTATGATAGTAGCAATGGTTTCTATTCTTCTACTGGCAATGCCAACATCACCCTCTTCTCTTCTGACGGAAATCTTGGATGGTTCTCATGCTACGTTGCGAAGACAAGACAGGGATATGCATTAAGCCCTCATGACAACATCAGGACTTTCACCAGCAATCCCCTGAAAAAGGGAGACATCCTTGAGATGTGGAATGAATCGCACAGCCCAACACCTATAACTCCTACACCTTACAGTTATACCAATGTCTCTTTTGATGCTGTCTTCAATGGAGACTATCTATGCTACCTCGATGAAAACAACAATCCTAGGCTAAGAGAATGCTCAGCCCAATCAACACCTAGAAATGACCTGTATTCAAACAGCACCGGCAACCAGATAGTATTCTTGAACAGGACATTTGTCTGCATTGACGGAAAAATGTGGAAGGAGAGCGCTGATGCAAGCCAAGAAGTCTGCAATAAGTTCGGAAAGACATGGATCGGAAACGGAACCACCAGCGGGTCCGGATTCTGCTGCGGAAATGACCCTGATGAGTACTTCAGCTTTGATATAGACAGTCATGCCCTTCCTGGAAACAATCTAGGTTATGCGTGCTGGAACTCTTCTGGCCTTACGAATAACAGTAACCCTAATTTCAACGGAGATCTTCTAAAGTCTGTAGTCAACGTAAACGGCAGCCTCTACTCTTGCTATCCTACTCAACAGATATTATCCCTAAATGACACAAGCTATTTGCCAAATATTGTCAATCTGTTCAATACAACACAGAAGGATTTCTGCAATCTGGCAGGAAAATGGTACTGCAGCTATAATGATTCGACCAGCGGAGAATGGATGCTGTCCGGCAATGTCAACGGGTGGAATGGAAGCCTATCTCTTGTCAATGGAACCAATAATAATGACCCTCATAACATGCCTGTATATCCTTTAAAGGGATGCTGCCCTCAAGATTATTGCTGGAATGAGTACATAGGCAACTGTGTAAGCGGAAAACTCAGCGACATAACTGCTAACAGATATAACATCACACAAGGAATGCTATGCTGGCAAGGAGAATGGGTAGATCCAAATGAAAAGATAAACTATGACTGGGATGGAGACATAGGATTCTGCCTCGGATCAAACTGTACGATAGTAAATGCAAACAATACAGGAGTCAGCCTTTGTGTGCCAAATGGAACTTTTGTTGATGACCATTTATGCATAAACAGGACTTGGATGACAAGGACCGCCTTGATGGCAAATGAGCTAATGAACTACACTAATGCATCAAGCGACTTTACCTTATTATGCGATAATTATACTAATGTATTCCCATTCATAGAAGGATTAGTTTCACAGTATGGCGCATCTGACCTGCCTCAGATGATTGGTGTAGGCAAATGCGTAAGCGATAATCTTGAACAATACTTGAACTATACCGGTTCACCTTTCCTTTACTCTAACCAGACATATAAGGGCATAATCTCAGATGTCAACTGCGTCAGCAAGGCATGTGTCTTAAGAAAGAATGATGCAAATGGAAATGCTGAAAGGGTCTATATGGCCTTGTCTTACAACCATTATAATGATCCTAACTTCAACGTAGATTATAAGTATCTGAACCCACTTTATCCTAATTACACGAGGGTGGACCCAAATATCGTCGTATATCAGCTCGGAGCTGCAAAGACAGGCACCCCTCCAAGTCTAACGAGCTTCTTCCTTGGAATAATAGACTGGATAAGGAACATATTCTCAAGCGCAGCTGAAGAGAAAGTATCGATGCAATTCCCAAGCAGCGCGAAAAAGATATATTACACGCTGAAGCCTGACAAGAACGAGATATACGGAATGATATATGATCCCCAATTCAAAAATAAAGATGATATGTTTGTCATCTATACATGTTACGGGGACTCTGACCTCTCAAAGACGATAAATTCTAGCCTGATGAGCTATGTCAAGAGCGGAGACTCAAAAGTCCAGATGATATTTGCCTCATCATTGCAAAGCCAGAGCCCAGTTTACGACTATTGGAACCAAGTGACGTCAAGGATAAGGCCAAAAGACATTGGGGCGACCTGCTCTTTAGACCAGGGAATATGCGTAGACACGGACCCTCAGAATGATCCTTATATCCTTGGAAAAGTAGTGAACCTCAATTCTACAGAAGGGATATCAAACTATTCTGACAGGTGCTATGCCTTACCAGACAACATCTCGGTCCAGGTCGGGTGCAATCCAGACGGGACATTAAATGAGACTCAATATGTCTGCAACTACAAATGCAAGAAAGGGACGTGCGTAAATAAACTGGCATATTTCAAATTTGACACCAATATGGACAGCGAAGATGGAAACTATACTGGAATCCCTACTGGACCACTTTCAAGCGTCTCGGGCATTTCCGGAAATTCATATAATTTCAATCCTGGCGATTATATACAGTACAGCCAGCCTATCGACCTAAGCAAAGGTGTCACATATTCTGCATGGGTAAAACTTGGAAGCTACACTTTTGGCAATGGAGGACTGATTATCTCAAAGACCAATACAAGCAATACAGTGACTTTTGGAATTGCGAACGGAAGCCTCTATGGGAAGATAGGAATGAGCAATACATTTGATATGCCTGCATACCTCACAAAGAACACATGGCATCATGTGGCCATGTCCTATGACAATGTCGATATGACCATGAAAATATTTATAGACGGATCCCAGGTAGTCTCAAAGCCTTTGAACGTACCTCTGACAGTTTTCAATGCCCCATTCAAGATAGGAGGGGACAATTTCAATGGAATCATTGATGAAGTTGAGATATTCAACTATGCAATGGATTCGGCTGATGTTTTGGAGCTTGCAAACAAATACCATGAGTGCAACTCTAGTGCAGATTGCCCAGGGGGACAATGCGTCTCAAACAAATGCGAGCTTACCTGTGTTGCAAGCCAAAAGAAAGGAGATGTTGACGGAGACGGCAGCCTAACCCTTGTCGATGCAGGGCTCCTGAAAATGATGACAGGCGCTTCTGGATGCTGCTATGACATCAATATGGATGGCATTGTGAATTCCTTAGATGTCGACTTGCTCACCTTATACGGTCAAGGTGCAGTAACTTTGGATCCGGGCGTCTGCGGGTGCAATGGAGGAGGAATAACCTGCGCACTAGGTTATGAATGCAAACAAAATGCCTGCATAGCCACAAACAGCTACAACTGCACTGACAGTGACGGAGGCGACACTTCAAATTTTGGTTCTGTAACAACAAGAGATACAAGCGGGAAAGTAAACTACTGGGCTGACTCATGCAATTCTGGCGTCTTGAATGAAACGCTCTGTCAACATGGAAATGGTGTTTCTTGCACAAATATTACTAGCAATGTCTGGTTCTGCTCTTATCTGTGCATATGCAAGAATCAAGGGGCCTGTTAGCTCCAATCTTGATTTTCTTTATCTTCATTTCTAGACTTGAGAACCATAAGATTTAATAAAGACAAGTTTTTCTTCAATATAGGGGCTTATGGAAGAAAAAAGAGAAGAACTAGATGCAGAAATAGGAAAAGAGGAAAAAAAGGAGAAAGAGGACCTTCTTAAAAAAAGAAAAGAGAAACTAGCCATTTCTTTAAAGGCCTTCTTCAAGAAGAAGGAGTTCTACTATATACTGCTCATATTAGTCATAATGTTCGGGGTTTTCTTAAGGGTGCAGAATCTTCCACTTCTTAAAAATGAGGCTACAGGAGACTATATACCTTTAGAATTAGATTCATTCCTTTTCTTAAGGACTTCACAGTATCTAGTGGACCATAACGGGACTTTATTCCAGACAGATATGCAAAGATATTATCCTTTAGGAGACGATCCAAGGGTTGAAAACATATTTGTAAGCTATGTGATAGTATATATCTATAAGATAATGCAAGTGTTCTCTCCTACAACCACTTTGGGGTTGGCTGATATAATTTACCCATTGATCTTTTTTATACTTGCCGCGATAGCTTTCTATTTCCTTGTAAAGGAGCTTTTCAACAAGAAGATAGCGATTGTGGCTACATTAATCCTCACCATAATGCCCGCATACATATACAGGACGATGCTTGGATTCGCAGACAAAGAGCCATTAGGCCTATTTTTCATGTATCTTGCGCTTTATCTATACATAAAATCACTAAAGACTGAAAATCTCTATATATCTTTGTTTTATGGGTGCTTATCAGGAATATCAACGGGACTTATGGGACTATCCTGGGGAGGAGTCAAGTTCCTTGTAGTCATAATCGCATTATCAAATATAGCCTTATTCCTCTTCAATAAGTCTGAAAAAAAGGACCTTTACATCTATGCTGCGTGGACAGTCTCTTTTTCAATAGTCTTGAGCTTTTTTACTATAAGGTACAACGGAATAAAAGGGCTTGCAAGCTCGACCACTACGGGAATTGTCTACATTATACTGTTTGTAATGGTCCTTGCGCTCATCCTTGAGAGATTCAAACTGCTGGACAAGATCAATCTTCCGAAAAGCATATCTGTAATCCTTATCATCCTTGTCATTGGAATAATTGCAAGCATAATACTCATGAACACTGCATTGAAAGAATCCTCGCTCTTTTCCATGGGAAATGATGTGATAAATCTCCTGACTTCGGGAGGCTTCGGAAAAGACAGATTAAGCCTGACAGTCGCTGAGAACAAGCAGCCTTACGTCGTCGATTGGATATCCCAATTCGGATTCCTTTTCCTGTTCTTCTTAATAGGTGCAGTGATTCTCTTTTATAACCTCATAAGGCCGTTGGGAAAATACCTGGCAAGGATAACTGCCGCTTTTGCAGGATTCCTGATATTGTTCATATTCAGCAGCTACTCTTCTGACTCGATATTGAACGGAGCAAACCTTTTTTCAATTATACTTTATTTCGGATCTGCAGCGTTGTTTGGGCTTATGCTATTCGCCATTTTCATGCTATTCTACTACAAGGACAAGGAATCTTATGAGAAATTGAAAGGCATCGACAAATATGCCATATTCTTCTTCGTATGGACTTTTGTCATGATAGTTGCGGGAAGGTCTGCCATCAGGCTTCTTCTCATGCTTGCCCCTGTAATCGCCATCCTGTCTGCATTCTTTTTCTTTGAGATATTAAAATATGCAAAGGATGTGAAAGACAAGATATACAAGAGGAGCATCGTAATCGGAGCAATCATTGTGCTGATACTAGTGATACTTTCCAACTCTGCGTCAAGCTATTCTTCTGCAAAATCAACTTATCCGCCTTACACTCCACAATGGCAGAATGCCATGGACTGGGTGAGCAAGAACACTCCTGAAAAATCTGTATTTGCGCACTGGTGGGATTATGGATATTGGGTGCAGACAGGAGGAGGAAGGGCTACAATAACTGACGGAGGAAACTATTATCCTTATTGGAACCATCTTATGGGAAGGCACGTGCTAGCTGCAAAGACTGATGAAGAAGCACTTACATTCCTGAAATCACATAATGCAACACACCTATTGATAATATCTGATGAGATTGGAAAATACACTGCATACTCTTCAATAGGATCAGACGAGAACTTTGACATATTCTCATGGATATCGACTTTTGTACTTGACCCTAGAGCCACGACAAAAAAAGGAGATACGATGACATACTATTTTGTGGGCGGAACTGCGCTTGATGAGAATTTTGTCTATAACGGCAAGGTATTCCCACAGAAGAAATCCTACATCGCAGGATTCATGATGCCTGTCAAGGAGACTGAAGATGATTATGAGATACAGCAGCCAAAGGCGATCCTTTATTACCAAAACCAAAGAGAAGAGGTGCCTATAGAATGCGTCTACGACAAGAAGAAGATATTCTTCAATGAAACAGGAATGAAAGGATGCCTAAGGATAATACCTAGGATACTTCCAGGATACCAATATCAGCAGGAGAATGGCGCTGCATTATGGGTCTCCAGAAAAGGGATGGATGCGCTATGGACAAAACTGTTCCTGTTTGACGAGAAGGATGATAATTTCGAACTCATATTTGATGATTCTGGAAAGAACAAGCTTGCGTACTACAACGGAAATGTGATGGGCCCTATCAAGATATGGAAGATAAACTATCCGTCAAACCTCACTGTAGACAAGGATCTTCAGGCAGAGTATCTTGCCTTATCTACGCCTGAATGGATGAAGCTCAATGGAGTGACCCTTTGAGGATACAATGAAAGAATGCTTCAAGTGTGGAAAGGGAATAGATGATGATGCCTACTACTGCCCAGAGTGCGGAGAACAGCAGAAAATAGAAAAAGACACTGAAATCGAGAAGCTTGAGAAGATAGAGAAAAAAGAGAAGATAAAATGCATAGATTGCGGAAAGGAGATAGATTTTGACAGCATATTCTGCACATACTGCGGCGGAAAGCAGGAAGCAGGGCACAAAGGAAAACTGGAAGAGAAAAAGGAATTCAGCCTCAAATCTTTCTTCAAATCGATGATGAACTATAAAGGGCTGATATTGATCGTGCTAATAATAGCTTCTTTGACAATATTCTTCTATGTCGTCAATAAGCCTGCTGCCCAAAAAGACATAAAGGTCGAGTTTTCAGATGTGCCTGGCAATTATTCTGGATCTGTGATATTAGTAATGCAGTATGCAGCGCCTTTGAACGAGAGCCAGATAAAATACCTTGATGAGTTCCTGTCTTATATGGACAAGGATAAGATACCTATAACAATATTCTTCACTGCACAAAGCATCAAAAACGGCACAAAGGTCCAGGATTACATCACGACAGACCCTGAGCTTGGGTTTAATGCCAGCTTTCTTAAGAAATATCCTTTGGTTGAGGCTGAGATATCCGGATACATAAATGCGCCTTATGACTCGTTCAGGTATGAAGATCAGGAGCAGCTCATAAAACAATCCAAAAAAGCTCTTCGAAAATATGGATTCAATGCGAGCGGAATAATGCTTCCTGGAGGAAAGTACAATACAGACACACTTCTTGCCATCGAGAACAATAAGCTTGACTTTGGGCTTATATCTGGACCAGAAAGTTATGTACATCCCCCATCTTTACTTGGGGGAAAGATGAGCTTGATATTGTTCTCATTATCGCAGTCAACACCAAATAATCTGTCTCAGATTAGTGATGGAGTGCATATATTCATGATAAACAATGAAGTGCTACCTTCAATAAATGCCCAGCTGAGCATGGGGATGAATATGATTGGCTCTTCCAACATCAATGGTTTATGGATAACAAACCTAAAACAACAAGATGCATTCATAAGGGAGAAGGAGAAGATATCTGCCCAGCTTGTGACAAACTTGAGGAGCAAGCAGTCCACATTGAGCATAATCAACCTTCTTGACGGGACTAAAGTCAAGATATCAACTGAACTTAAGCCTGCAAGCATCAAATACGGGAACAACTCTTTTGTGAATTTTACAAAGAAGGAGAAAGACTTCTCTTTTGTGCTCAATAAAAACCAGAGCAATATACTGATAACATGGGATTGATAATATAGCTTCCATTATCTTTTCTAGGCTATGATAATCTTTAAAACAATGATTGATGGCATCACTTAAGAATATGGTAGACACATTTTTACTATTCTCAATCGCGCTTACGTTCTTCTCTTCTGTAGTGTTATGCAGATGGTGGATAAGAAGGGCGCATGATTCTGATCTTGTAGGGAAGGATATGCATAAGATCAGTAGGCAGAAGGTTGCTGAAGTTGGAGGGCTGCCTGTGCTTTTTGCATTTCTTTTCGGAATACTGATTTTTGTCGGAGCAAAGACATTCTATTTCGGAAATCTCGCTTATGAAAGAGAGATATTTGCCGCTGTGCTTACAATAGCCATAATTGCCATGATCGGATTTATTGATGACATTTTAGGATGGAAAATAGGATTAAGGCAATGGCAGAAGCCCTTGCTATGCTTATTTGCTGCCCTTCCTGTCATGATGATCAATTCCGGAGTTTCACATATGAATCTCCCTTTTTTCGGGCTTGTCGAGCTTGGAATCCTTTATGCCCTAATTGTCGTCCCTATAATCATCTCAGGAGCTGCAAACGGCTTTAACATGCTTGCAGGATATAATGGATTGGAGGCAGGGATGGGAATCATCATCTTAGGCGCATTAGGATTTATCGTTTGGCAAGTGCAAGGACTTAGCCATGTTGCGATGATTGCTGCAATAATGATCGCTGCCTTGCTTGGATTCCTCATCTTCAATAAGCATCCTGCAAAGGTATTTCCAGGAGACACCTTGACTTATATGGTTGGCGCGACAATAGCTGTTGTCGCGATTCTTGGAAATGTCGAGAAGGCTGCCTTCATACTTTTCATCCCATATTTTATTGAGTTTTTCCTGAAATCAAGAGGAGGCTTCAGGAAGGAGAGTTTTGCACATGTAAGAGATGACGGATATCTCGAGAAACCTTATGACAAGATATACGGACTAGAGCATCTGATGATAGCCGTCCTCAACAGGATAGGCATTAAGGCCACTGAAAAGAGGGTTGTCTATTCAATATACCTTATTGAGACAGTGTTTGTCCTTCTGATGATATACTTTGTGATATAACTCATTTTATGTGATACATCATAACAATGCTTATTAATGCCATTTTTGTGCTATTTCTTATGGAATCAGACAAGGTAAAGGATGACATGAGGATGATCTATGATGAGATCGCTCATGTATATGGGAACGCGTACAAGAACAAGGCAGGGAGATATTTCATGAGAAGAAAACTTTCTGTTGTCAGAAGGCTCGGAAGGCTAAATAAAAGCGATAATATGCTTGAAGTAGGATGCGCTGACGGATGCTACACATATCCTTTCGCTTCAAACGGATGTAGGATAACTGCGCTTGACATCTCTGAGGGCAACATCAACATATGCAATATGAGGAACAAACTTGAGAATGTAAGGTTTGTTGTAGGAGACGCAGAAAACCTCAAATTCAAGGACGAATCTTTTGACAAGGTGGTCTCACTTTCAACATTAAGATATGTCCCAAATCTTCCAAAAGCGCTTTCTGAGATCAACAGGGTTACTAAAAAAAATGGGACAGTTGTGATTGATTTTCCTAATAAGTATAATCCGTGGTTCAATTATCTGAAACCTGCGTTAACAGGAACAAGGCACAAGCATGACAATTTCTTCACAAGAAAGCAGATCTGTAGGCTTATGAAAAGGGCAGGGTTCAGGAAGATCAAGATCGAGACCATATTGTTTATACCTAAAGTTGTCCCTGACTGGTCTTTTCCTTTCTTTAAGTTAGGAGACATTGTCCTTCAGAATATGCCATTTACTAACAGATTGGGGGCGATAATTGTGGTGAAAGGGGAGAAGGTTTAGAGATTTTTGATAATATTTACTTTGAATTTATTTTAATATAGCTAAGTATTTTTGAAATAATAAAATAAGGGGAGGCCCCCTTATCAACCCCCTTCAAACTCCTTTTTTGATAATAAATTGGAAACTAAAATGAAAAAAGTAAAAGTTTTGATCACTCTTGATGTGGATCCTAATGACAAGATATCTGAGTCTCTGGACATATCGCTTGCTTTGCTTCGTAAATATGGGATCAAATCGACTTTCTTCTTCACAGCCAATTACGCTACATCTAAGGATGTATTAAAGGTAGTTAAAGAGGGGCATGAGATAGGATGCCATGGGCTTAATCATGATGATTACGAGGAGTTGAACAAATTGTCTTATGCTGAGCAGCTTAAGACCATTACTAAGGCAACTCAGAAGCTTGAGAGATTGAGCGGAAAGAAGGTCGTAAGTTTCAGAGGGCCTAGGGTAAAGATCAGCAATGAGACTGTAAAAGTCTTGGATGAACTTGGATACAAGTATGACTCGACTGTGGGATCTCAAAGGGTTGACCTGATATCATCCAACTTCATCAATTTCGGATGGATATTTGCATCTAGGAAACCTTACCATATGAGCTTTAAGAGCCCATTTAGAAGAGGGAAATCTAAAATCATGGAGGTTCCGATATCTGCATTATTTGTGCCCTTTATTTCCACTACATTACGCATATTTGGGGTTTGGTTCATGAAGAGACTATTTGACTTGCTTTATTTTGAGTCGCGGATCACTGGGAAACCTATTGTCTACTTGGTGCATCCTTATGAGTTTGTGTACGAGAAAACGAAGTTTACGCCGGATCTAGTGAAGCCTAATAGAAAATGGCTGATACATGGCTTGCCTATAAGGGGATGGGTATCTGGCAGGCATAAGGGGGATGAGCTTATTGAGATGAATAAAAAGCTATTTTCTTATATGAAGAAAAAGGAAGGAGTGGAATTTGTTACTGTCAATAATTTCAGATAGAACATTCATTTCTTATCCTCCTTAATACCACTTCCTTTTCATCAATGAACACTTGCTGATAGTTTGTCAAAGAGTTCTTGAATGAAACAAAATAAGGCTGATTCAGATATACTGGCAATATTATATAATCATAATTACAAACCTTCATAAAGAATGTGTCATCACACCTGACAAATCGCACATTAAACAATCCTCTTCTTATAACTGCTTTGCAATTTGTCTCTGGAACAATCGAGGAAGGCATTACATTATTTCTCATATCTTGATTAATCCTATCAACATCAACATAAGAAACTACATTCCTCCATGCCATAAGGCCTGCCCTCTGAGGAAAGATTCCATATGCAAGTATCGTGTCATTCTCTTTCGTGTTAGCATTTATCCATTTTAATATGTTATAATCTTTCTCGTCAATAATTCCCCCCTTATTATTATAATAATATCCGATGTTTGAAACAATCACCAAACATACCAAGATCCCAAAAAAAACATAAATTTCGCTGTTTTTGACCGAGAACGCCTTAAACAGGATATCGCATATCTCCCAGACAAAAATGATAGCCATAGGCAATATAAAAATAGACAACAAAATAAATCTCATCTTGGTGGTGTATTCTCCCATCATATAAGTGAATCCTGCAGATATTATCATTAATGGCACCGCTACCATCAAAAATGCAAATCTCTTATTCTTCTTAATCTCCTTTTCAATGGTCCAATACTTATAGCACATATAACCCAAGAAAAACAAATCTAAGACAAATAACACCAATATCAAGATAGGAGTATTGCTGAGATTGGGAAGAACCACTGAATAAGGCCTGAACTTATCTTCTGTCTCTTTTGGGGAGTGGAATCCGACATCTCCCTGGCCTTCAGCCATCTTTGTTGGTATGTACTGATTCGCCAAGATATAAAAATAAGGGGCTATAAGGATCAAAGCAATAACGAAGGGGATGACAAAATGCACAGGATCCCTGAGTATCTTCCTGAATTCTTTTATCATGATTATTACCAATAATAATGATATTATCAGGATGTCTGTCGCATGAGTATGGAACATCGCCACAAGCACCACCAAGAAAATGACAAGATAGCTAAACCTGAAATTGCTGTACAATTCCAACAGACAGAATAGGGCAAAAGGTAAGATCATCATCGATAATGAAAGATTCCAAAGCCCCATATATGCCGGAAATAGGACCAATGGGCATATCAGCAAAAGTGAACCTACAGCCACCACAAATCCAGCTATCCTCTTTTTTACAATCTTCCCATATAACATAAACAACCCTAAGTTCATCCATATAAATGACAATACAAGGAAAAGTTCCCTTGTGTCCCAAACCTCTGCCTTTGAAACTTCTGAAAGAATAACATTCATCGCCATAGGGAAAGGGGCAAAATAATTCTCAGCAAAATTGACATTGTCTGCCAGTGCAGGAAAAGAATATCTTAAGTTATGCTGATCCAGCGAGTACTGCGCCTGCGCAAGATGCTCAGAAGTGTCAAATGACTTGAGCATGTAAGGATATGGGCTAACCAACGAACCGCCTGTCAGACTACCCATAGCCATTACAAAACTCCCTATGATGATAATAAAAACCAATGCTGTATCAAGATAAGGCGCCCTGCCCCTAATTCTGCCGAGTTCCTTTCTTCTTGACCATACAAAAAATGAAACTAAAAACAAATCAATAAAGACCACATAATACACACTCACTATCTTAATCCCAAAAAGAGAAATCAAAAACAAAGGCAACCCTATTATACATACTGATACGGGCAATGACAAAATTGAAGAATTGACCTCTCCAATCCCATTGAAACAGCTTTTCAAGAAGAAATATCCCGGAACAAACAAAACAAGAAAATATGATACAAACAAGCTGATATTTCCGTGGAAAAACATAACTAATCCAAGGATAATCAGGTTTAAGGATATCGGAAATAAATATCCTGGATAGGAAAAATCACGCAGTCTTCCAATAAAATCCGCATCCCGCATCTTATGCCCGCAGAACCTACAAAAAGCACCTTTCCCCCCTACTTCCTTTCCGCATTCCGGACAAAACATAGATTTACCTTCTTCTATCCCATATTGTATATCACGACCATCGGCTGGGAGCTTTCTGAATAAAAAGCCTTTGCAACTGTCAGGTTGTTATTTACAGGATACTGAAACTCCCACTTATCCTTATCATAATCCTCTGCAAAAAGGACAAAATATTTCAGCTTATCCTTGTTTGGCCAATTATTAAATTCCCCCTCACTTTTTGGAAACATAAATGAGGATCTTGAACTATAATACGAAACAATCGGCTGATATCCCGTGACTATATAATCATCCTCTGATGAATGATCCTTGATCCACAATGCTGTCTCTTTGACATGAGAAAATGAGCTTGCCTTGCCCATAATTATCAAGTTGCCGTAAGTCAGCTGCTGATAGGCTCCTGCACCCAGCAAAATAACTAAAACCAAGACTGCGATTATCCTGCTGAACTTAGAAATCTTAGTGTAGACAAGAAACGCCCCTAATGAAGCAATCATAAAAATTGCAGGGAACAATGGGAGGAGATACCTGTCCTCATCGTGGCCTACCATAAAGCTGAAGTAACATAATGTCAAGATAATCCAAAGGAACAGAAACAAATACTTGTTCAGCTTCTTGTTCTTTTGGCTAAACAGCATGTCCAGACCCAAGAAAAAATCAATGAAATAATAAAAACCTACTATCAACAGGACGAGTATGACCCAGTGAAGATAATGGGGCGGGAACCATGCAAGATATCCCATCAGGCCTTTCTCGTAACCAGGTGATTGCTCACTAATGACACCTTGAGAGCCAATCAAAGGATGCAAAGGATTGCCATAACTGACATAAGACCACATCAGATAAGGCGAAAGAACCAGAAATACAGTAACTGCGCATATCCATAAATCCTTATTCTTGAGGAACCTGAATCTCTCCGTTATCAACAAATACATCAATATAACTATCGCCATTATCCCTACAGTAAACCTTAGCATTATCCCCAATCCCATCGCAGGCCCCAACAGCCAAAGACAATATCTTTTCCCCTTGACATATCCATGCCAGAAAAGGAAAGCTAGAAGCGTAGCCATCGTCGCTGAAGGGACATCCATAAGCAGCCTTGAAGAGTAGAATATATCCAACCAAAATACTGAAAGAAGCAATGAAGAGATTATGGCCACTTTCATATTGAACATGTCTTTTGCGAGATAATAGAGAAGGACTATGCCTGCAATAGAGAACAGCAGCTCCGTAAACCTAAACATAACCTCGCTGCCTATGCCTATCTTGTACATGCCGGCCCAAATCAAAGACATAATCACTGGCCTTATCTCCCACCATTGGCTATGCACCTGACCTGAAAAGACTTTAGCCATACTAAGGTATTCTCCCTCATCCCACCATATTGCCGTGTTCATGTTAAAGTAGATCATGCGAATAACCAATGCAAACAGAATTATCCCTATAACTATCAGATACTCTTTTGACTTAAGCCTCTCGATAAGACCATTATACCTTATTTTTGTCCTTTTTCCCACATCAGAATTCACTATTTCCTGTTCCAGCTTATGGCCGCAGTACCTGCAAAACTTGCCTTTCTCAAAATCTTTTCCGCAATTTACACATTTCATCTTCTATTACCTAATATTTTCTCAACTTCATCAAGCACATCTTTTGCACTTATCTCTTTAAGGCACAGTGCATCTTCACAATGCACCCAATAACAGTCATATGACCTATAGCATGGACTGCATTTGATCTTCTTGTATACTGAAACACTCCTGCTGTTGAACGGAGCATACCTTTCAGGAGTCTCCCTGCCGAATATCCCTATTGTCGGAACACCCATCGATGCTGCTATATGCATCGGACCTCCGTCATTGGCAATAAACAACTCAAACCTTTCAGACAAGGCCGCAAGATCTTTGATCCCCATCTTACCAGCCACATCAATAACACTCTTTTTTGTCTTTTCATCGAGAGATCCCATAAGATGCTCCACTTTTTCAGCTTCATCTTTTCCTCCGACAATCACTACTTTCTTATCATATCTGTTTACAAGATTTGATATCACTTCTGCAAATCTCTCTTTCGGCCATTCCCTATAATCCAAAGCGTTGCAAGGATGCACCCCTACAATACCTTTCGCGCCTCTTATCATTGCCACGGACTTTGCCTGATTATCTTCCCCATAACTCATCTTAACCAATCTTACCTCATCTTCATCAGGATATATCCCTAGAGGAGATATCAGGTCAAAATAATTAAAAACGACATGCCTGCCTATATTCTGCTCCAATGACTTGTCCAACGCCTTATTTCGCATCCTTGCCTTATTATTCTTGAAGCCTATAGAATATCTGCCAGCCATAGAAGCCAATGCAGCAGACAAGTACGCACTCTGTCCTGCATCTATCACCAAATCAGCATGTTCACGCCTGATCTCTTTAACCTTATTAAAAATTGAAATTGGATTGAGCTTCCCTGTGTCAGACAAGATTATCCTGTCTATGAATTTTTGGCCTTCAAAAACATCACAATTCTCTTTTGAGCAGACTACGACTATCCTGCATTTTGTCGCTTCCTTTGCCTTCTTCATCATCGGAAGGGATAATATCGCATCGCCAATCGCGCTAAGCTTGAGGAATAAAACCACATCCACTTTTTTTGGAAAATGCCTCTTTGATACAGAATTCCTCAATGCAAAAACACTGCATAATGCCGAACCAATGACTTTATCAAGATTCCTCTGCATTGATAACTTCTTATACCTATTACCCCTGCCCATGCCCCTAAACAACATATCCTCTTTTATATATATTATGCAATTCTATCATATCATTAAAAGACTATGATAACCAACCTATAATCTCGCATTCAGAAAAGCTTATAATCCATCGAGAATGCCTGATCCTATGAAGATATTAATATACCAGCCGTGGATTTTCATGAAAGGGGGAGGGGAGAAGCTCATACTTGAGCTTGCAAAGCATCTCTCAAAGAAGGGGCATGAGATAGACATATGCACTCATCTCTACAAGCCAGACTCGACATTTGAAGAGCTCAGCCAATTCAATGTGATAAACTTGAGCCCAAAATCAAGATCGAGCAACAAAAAAATATTAAGAGGCTTTTCATTATTCCTTGATACTATCTCGACAAAATTACCTTTAAAAAAATATGACCTCTTTCTGGTCTCTACAGGAGGAATAGGAGAGACGATAGTCCTAAGAAATCATTCGATACCTACTGCATATATATGCTATACACCATTAAGATTCATCCATGACCAAAAGGTGAGAGAAATCACCTTGAAAGAATCATACAGCAGATTAGACAAGAGGATAGCATTTGGCATCGCTACTTTCGCCTATTCTTTCCTTGAAAAAATCTCATGGAAAAAATTTGATTGTCCAATATCAATAAGCTCAAATGTGAAGGAAAGGATAATCTCAGGAAATTTGGCATCTCCTGACAGGATAAAAATAGCTTACCCTGGAATAAACCCTGACGAATTCAAGCCCACTTGGGAATACGGCAAATATTTCCTTGTCCCGGGAAGGATAAACAAATGGAAAAGGCAGGATCTCGCCATTGAGGCTTTCAAGATATTCTGCCAGAAGAATGGGAGCTTCAAGATCGTGATAACTGGGCATGTTGCCGACAAAGACAAGGAATATTTTGACAACCTGAGAAAAGATGAAAATGAAAAAATATTATTCTATCCATCACCCAATGACGAGAAATACAAAGATTTATTTGACAACTGCTATTCTATTCTGTTCACTGCAGTCAATGAAGATTTTGGAATAATACCATTAGAAGCGATGGCATCTGGAAAGCCAGTCATATCTGTGAATGAAGGCGGGCCTAAGGAAACCATAATTGATGGAGAGACTGGATTCTTGGTCGAAGCTGATCCATCAAAATTTGCCGAGAAGATGCTATGCCTCGCAAACGACACAAATCTCCTCCGGGAGATGGGAAGGAAAGCCAGAGACCACTCACTTGAATTCACTTGGGAAAGATTTGGGGAGGAAGTGGAAGGGCATTTGGCTGAAACATTAGAGAAAAGGAAAAATTAGGCTAATATTATGGAGAAGAACAACCAAAATATAGACCATAAGAAAAACATAATATATTATGGCACATTTAGCATAATCTCCAAAATAATCACTTATGTCATCCTCTTAGTATTTGCCAATCTTTATCTTCCATCTGATTACGGAGAAGCAAGGTTTTACCTTTCGATATATTATCTCATCACTGCTCTGCTCTTCTTTGGATTGCCTCAATCAATAGTCCCTTTCTATCATAAAGACAGAACCAAGATGAGCTCTATCTTCACATCATATCTTGTGTTAATAATAATCGCATCCCTCATCGGAATAGGATTATTTTGGAATAAGCCTGCTTTACTCGCTTTAGACTTATCGATGCTCTTCTATTTCCTTGTGTTCTTCTTTTCGGGACTGCTCCAGGCTGAACACAAGCATGGGATGTACCAATTCTTCTTCACTTTAATGCAGGCTTTTATTCTGGCACTGTCTTTCTTATTTGTAGGAAAAAGTTCTGGAGGGATAATCTACTGCTTTGCTTTGTCTTATATCGCAGGAGGACTAATAATTTCTGCAATATATCTCAAGAGGTTCTACAGCCTTATAGACTTCAGGATCGATTACCCATTCCTACTTGAATATGCAAAATATTCAATTGTCTTTGTCGTGATAGGATACTCTTTCATGATACTTTCATGGATCGACTCGAGCATATTAGGGTGGCTCGGGACTTTTGATGATGTTGCAGTCTACAATGTAGCTTCACAGCTAGCCTTTGTCATAACATTGATACCAATATCAATATCCATGTTCTTATTGACAAGGGTGAGCTCATCCAAAGACGAAAATATCTCTATGGGAGTGCTCAAGAGATCATTGAGGATATCATTCTTCCTTTCAATGATATGTGCAATAATACTTGCATCATTGATAGGGATCATAACCAAGATATTCTTTCCGGTATACCATGGAAAGATAGAGCTGCTTTTCATGATGCTCCTAATCGGACTGGCCTCTTACTGCATCTATTATCTGATATACACTTATTATGCAGGGAAGCTTCAGCCAGGAAAGGTGCTAGTCCCTATTGTTTTTGGAACTTTTGTCAATGTCATACTCGATATAATGCTTATACCTAAATTCGGAGTCTATGGCGTAGTGTTTGCCACACTTCTTGCCCATCTCATATGCTTCACCCTGCTGCTGAGCAATGCAGGGCTTCTGAAGGGGTTTTGGATCGCTTATATCCTCTTATTATTTGTTCCGCTTTCATACTATCTTAGGTATTATGGGTTACTGACATTGATTTTTGCTGTCCCATTGTTTTTTGTCTTTAAGCTGATAGAGACTGAAGACATCAAGATAGTTGTTGACACTCTTAAGTCTTTTGCCAGGAGATAATTTTTGTTTGATTGCTTTTTATTAACTCTTACTTAAACTATCAATCCAGTAAGGGGCACATCCCCTTACCAACTCCTGCTCGACTTCTCTTCTCCTTGCTTGAACAGAAAGATATATAAACTATTAATATATATTATAAACAATTTATATATGAAACAACCTCAACTCTTGAGATTGGCGCCTTTGGCGCCTTTCTCCCAATTACCATGAAAAAGAAGCACAAGAACGTCGAAGCATTCTCTTTGCCTCCCTTGATGAGCAAGCAGATAACTTCCCTCATCGATTCTGGATACTACTCAAGCAGGTCTGATGTCGTGAAAGATGCGATAAGGCATCTGATAGAATCCAAAAGGAACCTGGGGATCGCATCTGCTGTTTCCCTTTACAAGGAAAAGCTTATATCCAAGGAAGAGGCATTGATGATATCAGGAAAAAACGAAAAAGAATTTGATAATATCATAAAGGGGAGAAGATGAAAAAAAATAAGATTGACTTTTCCAGCAAGGTGATGCTCTTATGGGCATTGATGAACCTAGCCATGATGCCGCTTGCTTTTGCTGCTCCTGACCCTCAAGTCTCTTCAAGTACTTTTGACGCCAAAAGCATGTCAACAACCACTTTTTCAAAAGTAACTCCTCTTGTTTTGGAGGTCCACAACAATAAATCCCTTTTCTCTTATCCTGACCTAGGATCAGCCAAATCATTCTTTATCTTTATGTGCTTCATGATGATAGCATGCCTCGGACTTTCCCATAAATTCAAGTTAAGCAAGAAAAGCCAGATCACTGTATTCATACTTATAGTATTGGTATTGGGCATAATATTCGGATTCATGTTCTACCTCAAAAATCAGTCGACAGGAAAATCAATAGAGCAGGAAAGAGAGAAGGTATTCACTGAATTCATGGAAGCTTCCGGGTTTCAGGTATATATGCAGAACTGCATAGACAAGACCACTGCAGATGGAATCGAGCTTTTGGGCATGCAAGGAGGGTACATCTACTATAACTTTCCCAATGATAACATCACATTTGACTTCAAATCACCTTATTACGATGTAAATGCAGCTCAGATCACAAGCCCTAACCCTTGGCACATTCCAGACTTAAATGACCCTTATACCGGGCCTGCTAAATATTACTGGCCATATGATGGCAATGTTTACGCTAAGAATTATTTTGGAGAATTGGCTGTGCCTTTTGATTATACTACACCTTCCAAATCATATATCCCTACTGTCCAATATTCAATAAGGGGCAATGGGACATCATATTCCGGACCGTTTTACAAGCCTCCTTTATACCCTTATGGAAATTATAACTCCTCTTTTAAATCTCCTGCAGGCTATGATGATATGCCTGATGTCTTAGGCCTGACCGACAATTACCTAAGCCCCTTATGCAACAACTACTCGATGTTTCACGGGAATGAGCTCCAACAATATTTTGCTGACAGGAATATATTATATCAATGCGAGACCTACAGGGCTGTAGGCCTAGGATATCCTATGGACATGAAACTCGCTGATTTTGTCAGGGGGCATATCGATGACTGCTATCTTGAGCTCGTCTCAAATTTCAATCCCAACACTTCAGGATCAAAACTTTTTGAAGACATGATGATGCTCAACGTCACTGTAAACTCCACTGCCATACAAACTTATGCTGTAATAGGGGAGAATGATGTCACAGTCTTTGTCGATATGCCTATGAACGTCAAAGTAAGGGAAGACACCACTTTTGAGAAGACCATCGAATTCTCTTCCAGAAAGAACGTAAGGCTAAGATACACATATGATCTTGCTGAAGCGCTTATCAACAGGGAATCAAGAGACATATTCTTCATGCTCTCCTCCTCTAGCCTCAACACCAGATTAGGCAACGTGTGCAGAGAGTATATCGAGAACGCCACAAGTTCCAATATTGAAAGGAGAAGACTTTTGACTGATTGCGTGAAAGACAATATGAGAGTCAATATCTCCAGAAATATAGACAAGCATTCCTGCGACAACCCAGGCATCAACTTTTTAGGATATACTCCTGCCCCTGAAATCTCTTTGCACTGCAAATCTGCATCTGTGGTAAGGATAGAAGACAATGCTTCATTTGTGAATGAATATCCTTTTGTCTTCCTTTTTGCCATAGAGAACAGGGCGCCTGCCTTGAACTATATAGATAGGAAGGTCTTGGACAATACAAACTCCACTGGATTATATGACCAAATATCCTATCAATACATCAACCAATACACAGGAGGAACACCAGATCCCCATGCAGTGTACGAAGCCTCTACAATTGGCACCTATATCGAAGATTCAAGCTACACTTCAAGAGATTTCAGGAAAAACATAATCGTAACTGTAGGATATCCTGTAGTGATAATCCCTTTTGCGATAGATCCTGATGATCCTGAAAGCAATGTCTCGGACAATAACATCAACTACACTTACGAAGGGTGGAAAAGCGACAAGCCAATTGACTTGTCCAAGGGAAATCTTTCTTTTGACATAAACAGCACTGATAATCTTCCATTGCAGACTTTGGATCTTTATAGGGAACCATATGCTTTAGGAGTCTTGAATTCTACTGATACCAATTCTTTAGTCAATATTTGGGAAAACTCTGAATATTATAAAGGGAATTACAGCGGTGGATTTCTCCATACAAACTCAAGCTATCTTGAATCAATAAAAACTACCCTAGCATCTTATGGGTTTTACAACGTATACAGGCACAATTTCATATACAAGGATGGATATTATAATACCACTCCTGCAGACACCGGATATCATTGGGTGAGAGTATATGCACGGGACAAGAATGAGCCTGACTCTTTGTATGATTATCAGGATGTCCTGATACAAGTCAGATGCATTCCTGCAGAAAATCCATGCTGCAATGACACCACTGATTTTCATTTTGATCCCAATAGGTGCAGCGGTTATTGTCATGGCGGAACAAAAAGATGCACTTACACAGGTTGTTGCGATGATTCCAACAATGATGGGACAGCGGACAATCCTTTAAATTGCGTATATGATAAATCCCTGGGTTATGATCCATTACTCTGCCCTTAATAATACACAAAATATATTTCACAAAATATACTTTACAGAATATACGTAGGATAAGATAATAAGCGATTTGTATTATACCAATAGAAAAGTTTTTAAATGAGAAAGATAAAAAAACTAGCATTCCAGCGATTTTAGGTATTTAGTGGTATATCAAGGTCTTCGTTAAGACCAAGGCAAAAAAAGAGTGTGGTAGATTTGAGTTACATGGAAAAGCCAAAAAAGAGGAGTTATATTGCGATTCTCATTGTGATCATAAGCCTTGTGCTCTCTCCATTGAGCCTTGGCTATCAAGACGATATGAGTTCTTCGTCGATGTTCTCTTCTGACAATGGGATATCTCTTGGAGGTTTTGCCAAGATACAGCCTTTGAAACAATCTGAGATTTTTGGAAAATCTGAGAAGACCAGCTTGATGCAGGGTCCGGATACTCCCGGATGCTGCGCAAATCCATACATACTCACTACTCCAAGTGCAGGCCAGTATTGCATCGATACTGGGACGATGACTCTAGGAGTCTGCTGTCCTTATGAACCTCCTTCTGCTTATGGTGGTCCTAATTATCCTACTGACCAGAATGACTGTTTAAATAATTATTTCAATAGTACAGGCTGCAGCGCATTAGCCTCCAAGTGTGAATTAGGGTGCTGCTATAAGTCTGGAAGCGAGATCCCTTGCGCAAACAGGACTGCAGATGCATGCTCTGTCTATGGCGGAGATTTTAATGCAGGAACTTGCGATAATTATGCAGCCTTATGCACAACAGGAGCGACTACAACTACATCGATACCAGGACCTTTATGCAATTACAATAATGCTTCTGCATGCGATATCGGCGGATGCTCGTGGTGCAATGGAGACTGCATCGATTCATGCACCACCTCATGCGCGCCATATACTTATAGAAATGATTCAGGATATTGTGTAGTTCCAAGCGGGATAAACTCTCATTGCGATCCTAATTTTGAAAACCCTTGCTGCTTTGTTCCATCTTATTATGACGATACAAGCAACCCTGCGTGCACTTTCTGCCCAGAATCTTATCAGGCAAAATATAATCAGGTAGAATGCCAGGGAAATGTCTGGGATCCTTCAACTTATAATTATAGCACTGCAGGATTTGCCGCATGCTGCAATATTACAATACTTCCAATGCCTATCTGCTATACTGGCCAAATAAAAGGCAACCAAAATAACCTGAGCGGATTCTGCCGCTGCGGGTCGAGCGCATACGACACTACAAACTCTTCTGAAATAAGATACTGCTGCGGGGATTCATTAAGCTCAACTTCATGCATGCAATATAATCTAGCTGTAACAGTCAAATTTTACAATGAGACTAATGCTGAGGTAACTAATCCTGAAGTTACTGCCACCCTAAACCTTAAGAGAGACTCTCCAACTTCATTCACTTATCCACCACAATTAGCTTCTCTTCCTCCTTACGGATACACTTTTTCAGGCCTTAGCGCAGGACAACACACTTTGACTGTAACTGCTCTTGGATATGACTCCAATAAGCAGCAAGGGATAGACCCTTCTTCCATGTCTTCTATAACTATAAACATGAATCAGACCCATGTCTTGCCGACAATGTGCAGGATCGACTGGCCTGTGCCGACTATTGCCGTGACCCCAATACCCTGCAACAAATCTGTAAATGTCTCATGGAGCTATGGATGCAATGATTCATTCTTATCTGACACCAGTGCGTTTGTCATATCAAAATACAAAGACGGAGCATTGCTCAAGAGCTGGTCTATAAACAAAAATGCACCAAGGTCATTCACAGAAGACATATCTTCTGACTTTGAGCCTAATAAAGGCTATTATTATAATATAACTGTTTCCGGGACAATGTTCGCCAACTGGACAGGTTTCACATGGTTTTCGACAGGCCCAAATGAATGCTACAAAACAGACTGCGGAAAGGATTTCTGCTTCGACAACAACAAACAGAACTGCAGCGCACAAAATACCCTTAACCTAAAGATGACCTGCAGCAATGCCAAATGCGTCATGTCCAACGGAAACCCTTACTGCGTCGCGAACGACAGCGACTGCAAGAGCATCTATGTATCGCCTGCCTCTACACTTCCGGCTGGCAAATCAACCCCTAATATATTTGGACTATACTATTATGATTTCACTGATGACTGCTTCGGAAGCGGACCAAACACCAAATACTGCTATTATGACTCATATAGCACACAGGAGACTGAATTTGCAAAGACTCCTACTGACGTATGCATCTCATGCAATAATGTAGGTTCATGCTACGACTATGTATCAGAATCAGCATGCAACGGAACTTATAAGGATAAATGCACGAAAGCATTGAGCCCGCAGGGATGCCAGTGGTATTCTGCCCCTGAGAATTTTGCAAGCCTGGGAAAAGGATACTGCTATGATCCTGCCTTCAATGGGACTAATTTCTGCGGGTTATGCAATGCAAGCAGCACAGACGTATTCAGGAGATCAGGATGCACACCTGACCTGTGCAGGGCACTAGGCTCATGCTTCTCAAATGCAGACGAGACTTCATGCGGATCCTGCGTGCTTGGATTTGCCGAACAGCAGCCTACAACAACATGCTACAATTATACTGACAAGATAGCCTGCCAGGGAAGTGACGTATATGTGGATCCTATGACCCAGACAGGAAAGTTTGATTCGTGCGGCCTTAACGTCTGCAGGTGGCTAGACAATGAAGACATGTGCGTAAAAGACGGAGACAGCAACACTACAGATGACTGCCTTGACAGTGATGATACCTGCTATAAAGATTACGCCAGGCCTTCGTCAAACGCTGCACTACCTATCAACTTCAATACTCAAGATCCTATAATAAGATTTGCGCCTACTGACGCATATCCTGACAATTCATCGATAACTGCTTACTATTGCTATGAGCTTAATGCTGGAGACTGCGACAATATCAACCAGTTCACAGCTTTGACCCCTACCGGAGCAGGCGCAGACAATCTGCGAAATTTCAATTTCAACTCCTCTTTATTCCTTGGAGTTTCGCAGAAAGCCAACTTTACATATTTCTCGATGGACAGGCATTACAACAAAGAAATCACAAGGAGAGCAGAGATATTCATAGACACAATGCCTCCTGCTGTAACTGTATCTGATCCTGCTGTCACAGATAATCTTGACAATCCTTCAACTTCAGACCTTACACTGACAATAACAGCGCCTGCTGATGAGGCAATACTCTGCAGCGACAGCATAGGCGCCGGAGGATATCATAGCAGCAACTTATCCAATACAATAATAGATGCTGATTCCTCAATCACTGTTGCATATACAAACCTTGCAGACAACATGTACGCTTACACTTTAAACTGCAGGGATGGCCATGGAAATCCAGCTGATATTTACCTTAATGGCCAGCCAATCTCAAATCCAATCCCTATCAACGTAGACAGGATACTGATGATTGTAGACCCTCACCCTACATATAATGACCAGGAGGCTGCGATAATCAAGCAAGGCAATAATGTGATATTGAGCGTCAATATAAGCGATACTGTCTTCCAGCCAGGAAATTTTGAATGCAATGGGACTATGGACGGAACCTCTAGCCTTGCTTTCACTGCAGGCGGGAAGAGCTTCACAAAGCTCTTATCGACATCAGCACTCAACAACGGCGAGCATGTCGTCAATGTCTCCTGCAGAAATATATTGGCAAACACTTTCAACGATTCAATCGCACTGAATTTCATAGTCGACAGCCAGGGTCCTACCACCAATCTTTCACGAGGGGCTTTTGTATTTGACAACAACTATAACAATAAAATATATGCCCCTAGCGGGACTGTGCTGTCATTCAAGTGCACAGGCAACAATTACTCATTATATGGGAAGCAGAATGACTGCGCAACAACCTTATCTTGTGTAGGCACTTCCCCAACTTGCCCACCAAACACTGCAGCTCCTTCCTATACTGTGGCAAACAATAATGTCACTTTGTGCTTCTACTCTTTAGACTATTCAGGAAACCAAGAGACACCTACAAAATGCAAGAACATAATAAAAGAGAGCAGCGGGCCTAATCTTATCGTATCCACACAACCTACTACTGTGACAAACAGCGCCACCATAGTCATTAACGGAAGCGCATCTGACTATCAGTCTGGAGTCGATTATGTAGCGATCAATAATGAACAAGGAAACACAGTGATACTTGACAATCCTTCCAATGGGCCTGAATATTATTGGAGCGGAACAATAACCCTTGTTGATGGGATGAACAATATATCAATAGCTGCATATAATTCAGGAAGCTTCTTCACCCAGAAAAACATATTTGTCTACAAAGACGCTTATGGGCCTAACCTGACAAGCATCAGCCTTGTAAATGCAACTGGCGCATTAAACCCATCTGTATTTGAGTATTATTCATCTATAAATGTGACTGCAAACATAAATGACGCATATTATACTGCTTTGACAGAGCAGATGAACAATGCAACCTTGATAATCGATAAGTTTGATCCTAATTCCGGTGTTCCTATAATCTCACCAACATTCCCTAAATCATTCAATATGAACAACCTTACTAACGCCACAACATCTTTCAACTATCAAATCGCCAATGATGCAGATATAAAAGTCGGGAAATACCGCGCCAGCATAAACGCATCTGACAGGTTCGGAAACTATCTTTTAACCAATGGGCCTAATTTCACAGTCAATGACACTGTTGGACCAAGCTTTACGATAAAAGTATTTGACAATTCAGGAGGCCAAGTGAATGTCACTACAAAAGGGATATTATATAGAATTGATGTATCTTCAAGCGAACCAGTAAGCGGGACAGTCGGATTATCCATGTCCTTGAATGGACAATACCCTCAAATAGACTTTGTCATCAGCCCTAATTCCACTTATTTCGAATTTCAGACGAATATACTAAGCGCTGATTATGACAATCTCGATTCGACAATATTCTTCACTGCGACTGGAGAAGATGAGAATGGAGCTGCAGGAATCATAGTCGATGGCGGATACATACCTTTTGACTCAAAAGGGCCAAATCCCCCTGTCATGAAGAGGAACATAATATATTCAACAAGCCCTGGAAATATCAGCATAAGCGGAACTGCCTCCAATGACACTGCATCTGTCCAGATATGCAAAGTCCTTTCGAATGACTCAACTGAATGCAACGCTTCTTTAGGGATAATCAATCCTATAAGGGGCAATGGCGGAACTACTGTAAGCAGCCCTGGAACAATAACTGTGCCTAATCTAGGAAGCATACAAGTAAACACCAATCAAAATCTGATGGCATATTCAACTGGATATTATCTTGCATTCGCCAATGCGGCAGACAATCCTCCTGATGGTTCTTTCTACTCAATCATTGTTTACAGCCAAGGAGGAAACATGTATTCGATATCCTTAACCCCTCCATTAAGCCAGAACCTTAGCAGCTTCACACAAGGAGTGACTATATATAATGAGAGCGCGCCAAACGGATGGTTCAAGACAGACTTTGACCCTTCATCATCAGGAGCAGGTTTCTATTATTTCAGGGCAAACGGAACAGATGCTTTAGGAAATCTAGGGGGCTTATCAAATGCCACAACTTTGGTATATGACCCTGTAATGTTCAATTTTGTGTTTGAAAATCCTTCAAATGGCTCTGTTACCAGCGAGAAAATCCCTACTGTAAGGGTGACGTTGAACCAGACAAATGTGCCTATCAACATCAATTCAATCAACCTATCCTTCAATGGAGTCCAAAAATCATTCCCTCAGTTCCAGACATTCTGCTCTTCTGCGCCAGATGACTGCCAGCTAGCGTATACTCCTTCTGCACAGCTTGCTGAAGGACTATATAATGTAAGCGTCGCTGCAAAAGATATGTTGAACAGGACAAATTCTTATGACTGGAAGTTCACAATCAACTATAATGTTCCTGGAGCCCCTAATGTCTTTGTTGACGGAATGGTCGCAAACCAATCGGCTTATACTCCAAACAGCAAACCTACTATAAGAGTTGTATTTAACCAAGTTAATGTCAATCTAACCCAATTATTGATAGTCAATGACACTACATTCAACTACAATCTTCGAGGAGACTGCAATGAAAGCAGCGAACCTGGAAAATCAGCTTTCAACTGCACTCTAGCCACAGCTCTTCCTTCAAGCGGGCTTTTCAGAGTAATTGTCCATGCGAAGAACGCTTCAGACCCAACTGCACAGGAATATTCCAGCTCTTTCCCATTCTATTATGATGGGGTTGATCCAACTGTAGATTTCATTATTTCTGGAGAAGACCAAGGAATAGTACTGAATCCAAATGTCACTCTTACGGTATCCCTAAATGATAATCTTGCTGTCGATTACCTTATTGTGGAAGGAGACCTGAACATAAGCGGAAGCAGGATAAACTTAACCTCATCCCAAAGCATACCTATCAATGCGATGATCAACCTAGGAGATGGAAATAAGACTGTGAACATAACTTTGTTTGACAAATCAGGAAGGAGCGCAAAACAAAGCGAATCATTCTATCTGAACAGCCCTATGGTGATCCAAATAGTAGAGCCTCAATGGGGAGAGGTCCATGAAGTATATCAACCACCTGTTAGAGTAAACATAACAAATAAAGTACTGGATGCATGCAACTTGAGCTACGACAATTGGCCTAACTCAATACCTTTGACAAAAGATGGCTCAGAATTCTATACTGGAGCCTTGCCTGCTGAGCTAAACCATAACTCACCAACCACAAGCAATTTTATGAGTCTTACCTGCATCAAATCTGACGGAAGCATACACAACGGAACTTTCGTCATAAAAGTAGACCAAGAGAACCCTAACATAACAAACTTTGAGGTTGTCGGAAGCTACCAACCCCAAATAATCCCGGATCCTGACCCTAACACCAAGCATTACCTAATAAACAACATCAATGAAAATGCCAGCGGAAGCGTCGACATAATCGTAAACGCATCTGAACCAGTAATATGCAACTATTCTTTGAGCATCAATGGAACTTCCCAAGGAACTGTCGAGATGAATCCTGGAAATCCTCTGGCAGATATTGTCACGACACAGAACTTCACCGAACCTACATCTTTAAACATAGTCATAAGCTGCAGCGATCGAGTCTATCTTCCTGCAATAAGCACAAAGACGATAAATCTTGATGTAAACCACCTGCTTTCAGTAAGCATGAATCTGGTAAATCCTACTCCTATAGGATATGTCAACAGCCAAACGCCTGTATTCAATGTCACGACCGGAACAAAATCAAAGTGCTTTGCGCATGGCGCCAACGGCACTTATGCCATGAACAATAATTCACTTGGCACAATACATACAATATCAGGACCTCTTGTCGTAGGGCCTTTGTCAGAAAACCAGTTCTATGATGTGAATTTCACATGCATGGACATGAGGGGACTCCCTCAACCATATAAAAATGCATCAAAATTCATAACTTTCAAGACTGACTGGACAAAACCATCAATCAGCATTTTACATCCAAATTCAACAGAAAAGAACATATCAATGCTCAGTCTGGACATCATCAATGGAAATGTACTGGACAACAATGAAGTGACTCTGACTCTTTACAAGGACGGATCCTCATACGGCACTGCAAGTCTGCCTCCGGATTTTGTGAAATCATTTAATTTCACAAGCATACCATTGAATATCGGGTCGAATGTCTTCAATCTCACTGCAGTCGACTCAGCAGGAAACATAAATTATACAAATTTCACAGTGAACGCTTCGCTGCCTTTGGTCATTGTCATGCTGGATGAAAAGATATTAGGGAGCCAAGCCACCTATATAAACAGCAGCAATCCTAACCTCAAGCTCAACTTCACCCTTATGCACCAGGGATATACTTATGACAATATCAATTCATATTATATAGAACCTGATGGAGGATACAATGGAATAACCTTGTCAGATAATTCATTATTCGGAAAAGAAGGAACGATAACTGGATTAGCCTCTAACAGCACGCCTTATACGCTTGTTGTAGGAGCATACGTGACTGGCCCAGTAAACTCCAACTATAACAAAAATTTTACATTCTACTATGATGATGCAGACCCAACCATACAGCTGACTTTCATAGGGAATAACAATGAGACAAACAAGACAGCAATAAACGTAAAGGTCAATGCGACAGACGTAATGGGACTGGACAGCATAGTCTTGGACGGACCTTTAGACATCGCAGGAATACCTATCCCTGTGCCTTCCGGATCAGCACATAGCTATGTACAGACAATATCCTTCAATCTTACCGACGCTGATGATTACAAGACAATAACTGCAACTGCCTATGACAAATCCGGAAGATCAAACTCGTCCCAGATCACTGTCCTTCTCAACAGGCCTACTGAAATAGTATGGACATCTCCTGCAACAAACAGGACAAACACAGAATATCCTACTATAGTCGTAAATACGCCTGGCGAGAACAATACTGACTGCAGCCTTGGTTATTTAAATTCATTAAGTCCACCTTCATCTATCTTTCCCGAGATGGATGATTTCCCTGATGAGTCCCATAGCGTAACATTAACAGAGACAAACAAGTTAAAATCCCAAGTCAACGATACTGTGTCAACCCAAATAACTGTCTCATGCAATGACACTTTCGGTGAAGTATGGAACCAACAGTTCAATTTAGCTGTAGACAAGAAACTGCCTAACATCATCTATTTTAACATAACAAGGTCTGCTTTACAGAAGAAATCAACAATAGACTTCCTGAATTTTACCATACTTGACCCTCAACTTGACAATAAGACCAAGATAACTTTAAATGCAAATGAGCCTGTCAACTGCAGCTACCAACTGAATGTAAACGGAAATGACGAGGGAACATTCCCTTTCAACAACAATTCCTATAATAACACCCATCTTTCAGACTACATAGAATTCCAGAATCAGGACAACATATACATCTATATCAACTGCATGGACATGGCGGGCAACACCATCCCTAACCTGAAGACAATCTACATAAATGTAAATCCTGACGATGTTGTGGACATATACGCATACTCGCCATCTGGAACGATCAAAAACAATAAACCTATCCTTAGCGCCAACACCACTACGGATGCATTATGCAGAGCAGACATAAGCTCAGTCCAACCATCATGGCTAGCGGCCTTATGGGCCCTTTTCACAACAGCATTCCAGCAGACTGGCGCAGACATGAACACAACAAACGGCAATTATCATTACCTGAACTTATCCGGACAGATGAGCTTCCCTTCAAACCTTTCTGACGGAAGTTACACATTCAACATCACCTGCACCGACACTTCAGGACTTCCGCTCAAGCCAGGAAGCAGGATCGTCAACTTCAAGATAGACACGACGCCTCCGACACTAAATATCAACAATTATCCTTTAATCCCTGTAGAAGTAAATGACACTTATTATTATGTCTCAGGAAATGTCTCTGATGCAGACACTGAGATAACTGTAAATGCGTCGATCAACGGAGCATTATTCAATGAGAGCAACGGATCCAACAGGTCTTTTGGATACAATATGACCTTGAGGGGAGGATCAAACCAGATCATAATATCAGCAGTAGATTCTGTCGGAAACAAGGCAAACAAGACGTTCAATGTAATATCAAATGCACCTATACCTGACATAAGCGTAGACAATATCTGGCTTTATGAGAGCAATATAGTCAAATATTATATCGATAATCCTGAACCTACGATACTGCTTCAATTCCCTACCGTCTATGATGTCACGATAAATTCAGTCAGAGTGACCGGGCCTGGAGGTTATAACAATCTCATTTTGGATACACCAACTCCTGCAACACTAAACAGCAATTCCCTTCCAGGATGGGAAGGCAACCTTTCAGGAATGAACATGACTGCAGCAGGGGCATATAATATAACTGTGAATTCGACAAGGATGGTCGGCGGCAATCCTGACATAACTGCAGTCACATACGCAAGATATTATTTTGACAAGGATGCTCCGGAAATAAACATAACTGGACCATCATCTGTAGCTAACATGAATGCTACATTGACAGTCACTGCAAGTGATGATGTCAACATCACTTATCTGGAGGTTTCTGGAGACATTTCTGGAAGCCCGATAAGAGTGGACTTGAACAAGTCAAGCTATTCAAACAACAGCTTCAAGATCGTATTATTGGGAAATGACGGATACAAGCAAATAACTGCAACTGCTTATGACAATATGGGACACTCTGGAAGCGCCAATATCTCTATACTTCTCAACAGGCCAACCAACATAACTTGGGTGATGCCTGCATCGATGAGGACAATTGACCCAATATTGGAAATGATTGTGACGACTGTCGGAGAGAATGACAGCTCATGCACCTTAAAACATTCGACGAATTTAGGATACACTTCCCCAGTCCTTATGACAAAAGACACTCAAGACGGAACTCTTCACCATTTTACAAATACAGTCAACCTTAACTTCACTGCTGAGAAAGAAGTCTCAAACAAGATAATCATAAACTGCACTGATGCATACGGAAACAGCACTTCAAAGAACTTCACAATAATCGTCGACCAAAAAATACCTAACATAACCTCATTCACATTAGGCAATGCCCAACCTATGGATTATAACAGCGAATATATCCACTATTATGTACTGTCCGTTGCTGTCGAGCATACATTGCATGTCGAGACATCTGAAGAGCCTACAGACTGCTATTATAATGACACTATAGACTCTGTGGATGGATCTGGGTCTGAAGGGCCATATTCCCTCGGAGAGCTTGGAGTCCATACACATGAAGCAGATGTCCAGGATAAATTGTCCAACGGAACAAACACAACATTCCACATATGGTGCATAGACCAATCAGGACTGATTTCACATACAAAAACAATACTTACAGAAGTCCCTGGAAGCCCTGTCGTTGCAGTATTCAATACATTGCCTACAGGCATCGTACGCATGAACAATCCTACCTTAAGCGTAAAGACAATAGTCCCTGCAAGATGTAGGATAGTAAGGAATAGTGTCGAATATCCAATGACACAATACTCTGGAAAGACCCTGCATAACATATCAGCGACTGCCGCATTAAATGGAAATACCCTTGATGACAACACTGATTACAGCTTTGATGTAGTATGCTCTGATGACGGATCCGGATTAACTCTTGGAGACGGAAATGGACTAATATCATTCCGAACAAAGTTCTATGGGCCTGCATTAGAGATATATGAACCTTTAGAATGCAATGATGACGGATATCTAGACACCTCAGTATTATCATTTAAGGTAATGGGAAATATCACTGACGATTATGATCCTGGAGACTCATTCGTCAACGTAACAAACGGTTCAAAGCAGATGGGGACATACTTAGGAGAACAAGGTCCATTTGATGTTCCTGACATGATACTGACAAACGGCGTAAACCATATCAATATCACATCAAAAGACAGTTTAGGAAACAAAGGAGACTGGAAGACCTGCACTGTGAATGCCTCTTCAAGTCCGTTGCCTAATGTATTTATCAATGGGCAGCCTGTCGACAATAATCTATACATCAACAATGCAACATCTACTGGATTAATGCTTCAATTCCCTAATTCAGCGAACCTGACAAGCCTCATCTTAAAATATAATGCGATGGAAACTCATATTAATGATGCCGAGAAAGCTTATTCTGCCGGCGGAACCTATGAAGGAGTATTAGGACTTGGCGCAGACGGCTATTATAAGCTTAACGCGACTGCAAGAGAAGTAGTAAGTGGACAGACAGTCGGACCAATAAGAAACCAGGTATATGGCTTCTATCTTGATACGACTCCACCTAACATGACAGTCAATGTTGTAGGAGCATCTAATGGACAAGTAACAACATCAAATGTCAATCTGCAGGTCGTCGCAACAGACCTTCTCGTAAATCAGATAGACTTCTATGTTGATGGAGTCCCAGTTGCAAGCAAGAGCGGATTCACCAAGAACCAGAACATCAACTTCATGCAGACTGTATATCTTGGAGAGGATGAGGGAGCTAAATCATTAACAGTCGTTGCAACAGACATGGCTGGAAATTCAGCCCCTATAGATAAGGCATTGATACTGAACAAGCCTACTCAATTCCTATGGATGTCTCCTGACAGCCCTACAACTTCAATAACTCCAACAATAACTGTAAACACTCCAGGAGAAGAGGAAAACAGCTGCAATATCACATACCAAATCCAGAATGGATCAACAAACACAATACCTATGGATACAGAGTTAGAATCGCATACTGCTACGATACCTTCATCTGCTCCAATAATATTTGCAAACGGAGCGAAGAAATCAAGCACTTTGACTGTAAAATGCCTAGACAAATTCGGCTCTGTCCAGACATCACAGCCATTCGTATTGATGATCGATAATGATTATCCAGAGATAACTGCATTCAGCCTTGCAAATGGGACATTAAAAGCCAATTATCCTGACTTCAAGAACTACAGCATAGTAAATCCTACCACCCCAAATACGATAAGGATAAACGCGTCAGAACCTGTAAGGTGCGAATATGTAAAGATAACACATACAGGCGGAGTAGATGTAACTGAAGATCCTGTCGAATTTACATCAACAGGATATGGATTATATGCTGAGACCCCAATATCTTATACTGCAGGACTGGACCATAGCTATAAAGTATACTGCTACGACCAGTCAGGACTTGTATCTATAACCAAGACACTGAATGCAAAGATTGGAGGAAACGCTTCAGTATATGTATATAATCCAAGACCAGAAGGCGTTGTAAACAGCAGCTCTAATGTATTCTTAAGGGTCAGCACTGCACTTAGGGCAAGTTGCAATGTGTCTTATGGAGGAGTCGCAAATGAATCGATGACTCCGACATCCAATGGGCTTAATCATACTGCAGATGCAAGCCTTGTCACACTTGAGCATGGAAAACTATACTTATTCGATGTAGTATGCACTGATGGTTCAGGAAACTATCTTGATCCAAGCGCTGCGCAGATATCTTTCACAACTGACTTTGAAGGGCCTGCAATGGACATAAACTGCACAAATGATACAGTATATCAGGTCAACTCATTATTGCTGACACTTTCAGGACACGTAATTGACGCCAAGGATGTCGGAGGAGACTTCAGCGTACAGGCAAAGAAAGGAGCAACTGTATTGAAAACAGCAACTGCCAACGGAGAATTTGTACTTGCAGACATGATACTAAACAACGGCCTTAATACTCTAGTCATATCCTCAAAAGACGCTTATGGGCATCCTGGAAACAACCAGACCTGCGTATTCAATGTATCATCGAGTGGGCTGCCTGACGTGTTCTTGGCTGATCAGGATGTAGACAATAACCTATTATTAGGAACTTCAAGCCCTGAACTGAAACTTTATTTCGAAAATGATGCAAACATAACAAGCTTCATATTAAGATATCCAAATGGAACTTCAATGCATAAGACTACTTATGAGCAGACATATACTGGAGGCCAAAATACTTCACTTGGAAACTTGCAGCTAGCCGGAGATGGAAACTATCAGATAGGGATCACTGCAAAAGAAGATGTTTCTGGAGCAAGTTCAAAGACACAATGGTATGGATTCGCCATCGACACGATAGCGCCTGCATTAAACGCGCATCTAATTGGAACTGACAGCAGCGGATTCATCGGAAATCCATATGCAACATTAGATATAGTAGCATCTGACGCCCATATGGCTGAAATAGACGTCATATTTGGAAATGATACAGTATACTCACAGACCGAGTTTGCAGACAGCAAGAATATCAAGCTCGATCCTCAGATATATCTTGGACCAGATGACGGTACAAAACTGATCTATGTCCATGCAGTAGACATATTCGGCAAAGAGAAAAATATTGAAGTCAATGTAACTCTTGACAAGGCAACTGAATTCACATGGATCGAGCCTCCTTTCCAGAGGACAAAAGAAACATACGGAGTAGTCATCACAATAGAAACAAATGAAAATATGAACTCTTGCAACCTGACATTCGGCAGCCAGAACATAGGGATGACTGGAACAAATATATACTACTCTGCCACGCTTAACGGACTGCAGTCGTCAGCAACTGTCGACACTGTAAATCCAGTATCAATATCATGCTTGGATGAGTTTAACAGGGCACAAAACAGGAATTACAACATCACTGTCGATATGAATCCACCTTTGATAGTCAACGCAACATTCGAGAACGTGTTCAAGGCAAGCGAAGACAATGTGACAAAATATTATATGATGACCAACATATCCTCGCCTGTAACATTGAGAGTAGATGCGTCTGAACCAGTGAACTGCACTTATTTATTAGACATTAGCGGAACACCAGGATCAACCAATATTGAAATGTCTGAAATATCTGCAAATCCTACTTCACCTATCAATGTAGTGAACGGCCAGAGCTATATAGTCAACCTAACATGCGCAGATGTAGTAGGATGGCAATCTGCACAGATAAAACTGCTAAGGCTTGATGTGAACAGCAATGCAACTGTGATAATCACTTCGCATACACCTAATTATGTGAACACCTTGTACCCTATGCTGAATGTGTCAACTATAACTGCTGCAACATGCTATGCAAAGCTAGGAGCTGCGAGTGAAGTAAAGATGAACAAGACAACAAACTCATTATCGCATTCCTTGAACGTGTCTTACCTAAATTCAGGAGGATTGACGCAAGGAACACAGTACAACTTCACGATAACATGCTCCAATAATCAGTCTGGAATAACTCTTGGAGATGGAAACTTGAATTTGCCTGTCAGGCCTGATATAACTCCACCTATCTTAAAATCAGGCCTCAACAACCTAACTGTTGGTACTGATGGAATATACACTGTAATCACAAGCTCTGCAAGTGCATGGGTCTCAGCCACTGACAATCTATTAGGATCCATGACATTGAGGATATACAATAATGGAACAGAGATATACAATCAGACCATCAATCACGGCACAACATATCCATCAATAAACATACCTTTGGCTATGGGACTGAATAACATAACATTAAGAGCATATGATGGCGCCCAGAACCCAAGCAATACTATAAATTTCAAAATATTATCCCCAGGACCCCAGGCATGCATAATAATCGATGGAAGAGTAATAACCTGCACATCAGAGTTTGTTGATATGTACAACATACTAATGCACGTACCAGACCATTGCCTGCCTCCTAACAATGCAATAGACTGGTCTGAGACTGACCTAAATTGCGGAGGAGATTGCATAGGGTGCGTAAGCACACAGAGATGCCTATCTAACAATGATTGCCTTGGAGGAATATGTGTCCCTGAGACAGGAAGATGTAAATAAAAATGGATAAAAAAATAATAGCGCTAATCTTTGGAATAATGCTGCTAGCTACAGCGATGGCAGGACATGCTGCGGTTCAGGTCACTGAGATATCAAGCTCTATCCCTAAGATTGTAGTTATGTTCACTGAGCCCATTAACCTCTCCTCTTTGGATGTCAAACTGATAAAGGACGATGGGAGTGAAATCTTACTGACTTCTCCTAAAAATAGCTATAACGAGCAATTCGTCTATTATCCTCAAGATGAGCTTCCGGAAGGAATGTACAGCCTTGTCGTAAATGCCACAAACCTCCAAGGAATACTACAAGGGCAGGTAGCAAATTTTGAAGTCAAGTACGGTGACCTGGAGATAACTCTCGAAGAACCTGCTTATAGCATGGTGCCTGACAGAAATTTCAATGTAAGCATCAGCACAAATAGGAAGAGTGAATGCAAGTGGATGAACTCGGCAATCAATGTCGGCGGCAATCTTCAAACTTATTTTGGTATCTGGAATCCATTCAATATCACTTCAGGGCAAGGTTTAGGGCATAAAGTGCTTAACCTTAATATGCTTGCTTCTGCAAACTCATATACTTTCTCTACTATATGCAAGGATAATCTTAAGGGAGCCTATTACAAAGACACCTATTCAATAACCTACGATCCAGTCGGACCTTTAATAACTTCTGCATATACCAATTATCCAAACAACGCAATAATAGATGCAACAAGCACTTTCAAACTCACTGTGGAGACAAACAAAGAAACTATATGCAAATATGATCTTAGCGACGCTTTTACAACTAACTTCACTCTTGGAAACTACCTGAGCGCGCTATATTCCATGAAATCCACCGGAAATGTAGCACTATATAACATTAACCTAATCAATCCAGAAGACCAACAATCCATAATCATAATGTGCAAAGACAAAACTGGAAGGCCCACCAATATCGCAACGCTTGGCGTAACATATTCACCAAACGTGCCTATAGCGATATTGAGGACGAATTCCCCTGTCTATACAACGGGCTCATCAGCGAAATTAAACGTCACAACAAACAAGTATTATGCCGAATGCACATATCAAGAGGCATCACAAGCAGCACCTACTGTAATGTCAGGAACTACCCCTACAAATACTTATACTGCCTCCCTATATGGCCTTTCAGAAAAGACCTACAATTACCACATAACATGTCACGACTTAATGAACTACAATAATGCGCCAGCTGAGGCTGACATTGCTGTAATAATAGACAAGACTGCACCTATAATGAAATCTGCAAGCCTCATCTCTCCTTTAGACAACAATCCTACAAAGACCTTCAATACTGACAAGCTGAAAGCCACAATAAGGGCCCAAGAGAACATCAGCTCTGTAAAGAAATTCAACTATTATGTCATACAGACGACATATGCTACCAACAAGGTAGTCGCAAGCGGAGCAATAACAAGCGACATAACAAATCCTGAATCAAAAATATTTGCCTGGACAGGATGGATATACGACCTTTCACTTTCCAACAGCACCTATAAAATCATATTCAATGCAGTCGATGGAGCAGGACTTGTCTCTGCAAACATCACATCAAACAACAGCCTGACTGTAGACTCGAGCTTAAGGCCAATAACATGCAACAACGGCGCAAAAGACGGCCATGAAACAGGAATAGACTGCGGAGGATCTGACTGCACAGGATGCGATCCTGGAAACCCATGCCTAGTCGATGAAGACTGCAACAGCCTGAATTGCGGAAGCGACAACAAATGTGTAAAAGAGTCATGCTCTGACAAGATGAAGAATGGAGCTGAAACTGACACTGACTGTGGGGGGCCTACTTGCGATTCCTGCAATACAGGAAAAACCTGCAAGCTAGACCGCGACTGCGATTCAAAGAAATGCGATTCCTCGACAAAGAAATGCCTTGAGCCTGTGAACCCATGCACCAATGGTGTCTTGGACACAGGAGAGGCTGATATAGACTGCGGAGGCAACTGCTTACAATATGCAGCATGCGAAGACGGACATGACTGCGATTATAGCTCAGACTGCAAATCATTATCATGCAAATCAAGCAAATGCGCTGTTGCAACATGCACTGATGCCATAAAGAACGGGAAAGAGACTGATGTCGACTGCGGAGGAGGCGACTGCCCAAAATGCGCAAACAACAAGAGATGCAAATCAAGCGATGACTGTGATTCAGGAAACTGCGCAAGCGGATACTGCAGGACAATAACTACAACCACTCAGGCTGGAGGAGATTCTGACGGCGATGGCATGCCAGATGCATGGGAGCTAGCGCACGGACTTAATCCAAATGACCCAAGCGATGCAGCCCAGGATGCTGATTCAGATAAACTCACTAATATAGAAGAATACAAGCTAGGAACAGACCCTAACAATGCAGATACTGACGGAGACGGATACAGCGATTATGAAGAGAAGGCTGCTGGAACAGACCCTCTTGATCCGTCGAGCCATCCTGGCGGATTCCCATGGCTATTAGTGATAATAATCATAGTATTACTGATACTCCTTGGAGTTGGAGGATATTACGCTTACATGCAATACCAGAAATCACAGGAAAAGAAATCTTTTGGCGCAGGTGAAAAGAAAGGACCTATGAGGCCAGGAATCCCGGCAAGGCCAGGAATGCCTAGGCCAGGAATGCCAGCAAGACCTGGAGTGCCTGCAAGGCCAATGACGCCTGCAGCCATGATCCAGAGAAAGAAAGAGGAAGAGAAGCCTTCAGAAGAATACGTGCCATTAAGCGCATTGGAAAAGAAGAAAGAGGCTGAGAAAGAAGAGGAAGCTTCTGACGTGTTTGACAGGCTATCAAAGATAAGCACGGTCACCTCCCAAAAAGAGAGGGATGACATCTTTGGAAGGCTGAAGAGCCTTTCAGGAGAATCTGTAAGGCCTACCCATATAAGGAAAGTAGCAACTTCACATAAAGTCGAGGATGAAGACAAGATAAAATCATTGAAGATCGTAGCTGGAAAGAAAGTAAGCGATGACACAAGCAATGAGATCAGAAAGAGCTTAAAGGAGCTTAGTGAAAGCGTGACCACCGGCAATAGGGCAATCACTGACGAGCTGAAGAAAATGACTACACATCTTCAAGAAAAGCCTGAAATGGTGCTTGCATCAAAGAACGGAAGAAAATTCCATAAGCCAGGATGCGTAGTCATGAAGAATATTGGCAGAAGAGAGACGTTGTCATTCCCTGACAGGAAAGATGCGATGAGAAAGGGATATAAGCCATGCTCTGTGTGCAAGAGTTAGTTTCTTTTTGGTTTATTATTTGATTCAAAATAAGGTGTATAAATGAGCAAAAGAGGGCAGTTTATCGGTCAAGTGTTTGTATATGTTCTTATGGTAGTTGTCTTTGCAGGCGTGCTCTTATTCGGGTTTAAGGCCATCAAGGGACTTATGGACAGAGGGAGCCAGATAGAGCTGAAGAACTTCGAGATAGAGATGAAGAAGCTTGTAGATTCGAATATGCATTATGGCAGCTCTGAGACAAAGATACTTTCAATACCTGGGGAGTATAAGGAGCTCTGCTTTATTGATAAAGTCATCATTGATGCCTGTGGAGGTTCTACTGGGTGTCCTGGCGATATTAACGGCATTGACGAAAGCACTACTTGGGATAAATACGGATCTGGCATCAAAGGATATGCGCATGGTTCGATAGTTGATTCTTTAGAGGGAGGATCAAAGAACAATATATTCCTTTATCCAAAGCAGAAGGATGACGAATTTCAGGTGGGGCCTTTGCAGGTGTATCATCAGTGTGAGATAAATTCTGGGGCTTGTCCTGATTATGACCATATTTTTGATGGCACCAATTATGCACATAGCAATGATCCAGGGATCAAACACAAGAACTTCAACTGCATGCCTATAATCGACGGAAAGGTAAGGCTGAGGTTCAAGGGATTGGGGAATAGGGTCGAAGTCGTGCAATTGCCTTTGATTTGAGATCTAATTCATCATGCCAATAAAAACAAACAAAAATGCGCAATTCTTAGGACAGGCATTGGTTTATGTGCTGATGATAATAGTATTTGCTGCAGTGCTTCTTTTTGGATATAAATCTATAAGATATATTGTCGTTGACCTGATGCCGCGCTTGGAAATCCAGGCCCTTGAGAAACAGATGGATTCTCTTGTCAACTCTAACATTCAGTATGGCACTTCAGAGGCTGTTGTGATGTCTTTGCCCAAAGATTATGAAGAGATATGCTTTATTGACAGCTGTTATTTTAGTAGGACTTGTGATCTTGGAACCGAAGGATTAGACGAATCCAGTTGGAACAAATATGGGACTAACTCAAGTGCCCCTAATGGAAAGACTCACAATTCAATAAAGGACTCTATCGAGTCCGGTTCAAAGAACAATGTGTTCCTTTACCCTAAACTAAGGGACGATGAGTTTCAAGTAGAGCATTTGATTGCATACCATCAATGCGAGCTAAATAATGGCGCATGCCCTAGCATGAATAATATGATAAAATACCCATTTAATCCTAAACATATAGATGCTCCCCATAAGAACTTCATATGCATGCCAATAATCGATGGAAAAGTAAGATTAAGACTTAAAGGCTATGGGGACAAAGTCGAGATAGTGCAACTTCCATTCTATGACTAAATTACATCGAAAACATTATAAACTTATAACCTATATTTCTGAGGATAACGATGAAAAGAAGGCTCAAGAAAAAAGGGATGATGGAGGAGCAGTTCAACTGGATATTCATACTGATAATAGGGGCAGTGATCATACTTTTCTTCGTCAAAGTCGTCTATAACCAGAAGACAATATCTGAAAGGAAGCTTGCAGCCAAGGTATTGAATGAGCTTAATCTCCTTTCTGTGGGCGCTGAAGTAGCGACTTCGACCTCATCAAGGATAGGCATATCAGGCAATCCAATAGCTTTCGAATGCAGCGAGGAATGCAAGTGCGAGTATTATATGAAGGATTTTGGAAATACATATACTGTCTCTTACAACTCAAGAGCCCTGTTTGCGCCTTCTGTCGTCACAGCTGATCAGGATGCCATCGCATGGGCGCTTGACTGGAACATGCCTTACAAAGTCACAAATTTCCTTTATGTCACAAGCCCTGATGTGCTTTATGTGTTCTTAGACGAAGGAGTCTCCCAGACTCCAGATTATCTTCAACAGATAGTAAATGACCTTCCTGATGACATCGACAATGGGAAGAAGGGAGACATGATATATGATGTAAATAGCGCAAATGTGCCTTATGCCAATGAGTATGAAGTGAGGATTGTGGCATATAATTTTGCTGACATCCATGATATTTCAAAAGTGATTGATGGGCCTACCGGGTCTTTGAAGGATGTCGATTACAGAAAGATATCTGTCCTGGAAGTAAGCCTTCCTCAAGGATCTTCTGATTATGGTACTTTGAGATTCTATAATGTCGCTCCGGACAGGTCTTTGATCCAGAAGCCAGACGCTTCAACATCAACTTACTACGCAGGCGAAGCATCTCTCATAGGGGCGATATTGACTGACAATTACTACAATTATGTCTGCCCTATGGAGGCTGGTTTCATGAGGCTGAACCATGTCAACGACATTTACATGACAAGAAACGGATATTTGGAGGGACGTTACTATAATGCAGCCACACCAGACAAATGCTATTTGACATATCACGATGCTGAAACCCCATTATCTACAATACGCTCCAATTCTGACGGATACTTCTCTGAGTCAACTGGATGGGACGGCAAGATAGGACTAATCTACCAATCATCATTTGGCTTAACTTCATTATCATCTCAAAACGAAAAGGCATTGCTTTTCTCATGCCCTGAGATATTTTAAAATGGCGAAGAAGACAAACAAAAAAAGGAAAGGGCAGATAAGGATCGGAGAATCAATAGCAGTAATGATAGTCTTCTTCTTCATGCTAATGTTTGGGTATGCATTCTATGGAAGGATGCAGCAGCAGGATTATGCTGCTACGATAAAGGACAACAGCGAGAAAGAGGCAATACAAGTCGCACAGAAGATATATTTCCTTCCTGAACTCCAATGCTCTAAAGGGACCAAGCTTGTAAGGGAAAGCTGCTATGACAAGCAGAAAGTCGAGAGTTTCATAGCTCATCTTGCAACAAACTCATCTACTCCAAGTCCGGAGGCTCAAGAGAATAGGGCCTATTACTATGACATACTTGGGACAAGCAAGATTGAGTATTATCCTGTGTTTCCGCCGCCTATCCTATATGTACCGCTCCCTATAAGGCCTAATCCAGTCTACAGTAATTTACAACAGCCTGACCTTCACCTTGAAAAGGGAGACCCATTATATATTATATATGATTACAGCGAGGCTGCCAATGTACAGCAGAAGGCGTCATTTGAAGTGTTGCAGATGCCAATCTCATTGTATGATCCAGTCACAAGGCAATATCAATTTGGGTATATCCAAGTGACAATATATTACAGGAGCCTGGAGTCAACATGAGAAAGAGAAAATCGCAGATGGAAATAATGGGATTGGCGATAATAATAGCCCTGCTCATGCTTGGAATGCTTTTTGTGATCAAATTCTCTGTCACCAACAAAGAAGAGACTGTAAAGAAAGCCTTTTCCGACAAAGAGCTCATTGCCAACTTCCTCAACGCGATGAGGCTTACTACCATATCTGAGTGCAAGGGCGCCACTATTGAGCAACTGCTGATCGATTGTGTGAATCATAATGGCCGTATGAATATCAGATGCGGGATAGACATACCTAACCCACAATGCAATGGAGATACCGACAGCCTTCAATATTTCATCAAATACAGGTTCTTGAACGAGACCCTTGACCAATGGGGGATAAGATATTCCTTGACTTTTGCAACAGACCCTGAGGTTCAAGATATAGTAATTCAACTGAATAATCCTGATCATGATGATAATGCTACAGAAACATATATGTGCAATGAAGCGAACCAAGCAGCAGGACATTACAGCAAGATCGAAAGCGACCTGAAGCCGATGCCGCTTGGATCAGGCGTCAATATGTTTGTGGAGATAAAGATTTGTTCTTGATGTTATTTTGATAAAATGATTAATTTTGTCAGTATCTTTTTGGTAATTAAGAATTAAATATGGCCAGTATCTTTTTGTAAATTTAGTAAGGGGTTACCACCCCTTACCAACCCCTTGTCGATAACCTTACTTTATGCTTTAAGTTGCGTTATCTCAATCTTGCATTAAATCCATAGCAAGATTTAAATATTACTTATTCCAAATATCGAGTATAACCTTAATATAGGCAATCTTAGAAAGAGGTGAACAATATGTTTAAGAAAGGACAATCAATGTCTATCAATGTCATCATTGTGGCTGCATTGGCGCTTTTGGTATTGGTACTGCTGGCCTTGATCTTCACAGGAAGGATAACCTTCTGGAAATCAAGCACAGAGATGTGCGCATCACATGGCGGAGTCTGCAAACCTGCATGCGACACAAGCGCAGGAGAGACAAAATCAGTGATTGCATACAAATGCGACACTAAGACAGACGACTGCTGCATGTTTGTATCTCCAACCACTTAATTTTTTATTTTGACATATTTATTTTAGCTTTAAAACATAATATACTATAAAATGGGACAAAGAAAAAAAGCACAGGGATTATCCCTCGAGGTAATCATAGTAGCACTTCTAGTACTGCTAGTCCTCGTAATCATCGGATTCATCTTCATGACGCAGAGCAATAACTTCAGGAAAGGGCTGGTCAACTGCGCAGGGACATGCAGCCAGTCAATAACCTGCTCAAGCGGCTTAGCGACGCCTATGGCTGGATGCAGGGACTCAAGCGGAAACACAGGATACAACTTCTGCTGCCCTCCTCCGACAACAGCCGGATCAACTGACTGATTCACTTTTTATTCTATTACTTGATTATTGCCTATAAGTGGAAAGTTTTATATAATCACTTCTCTAAAAACTTATTATGGGACGCGCAAAAAAGAAGGGGATATCGAGCAACCTACTGATAATACTGATAGCTGTGATCTTTGTAATACTCTTCTTGGCGCTTGCCGCAAGATACATCATGAAGAACTTCAAGTTTTGATATCAGGCCAATGATATAAAATGAGACCAATAACCAAGATAAGGGCAAAGAAAGGCAATGACTATCTTATGAGCATAATATTATCTCTTCTTGTGGGAGTACTATTACTCTCTTTAGGATATACCATATACTCAAACATGAAATCTCTCAGCGACAGGGAGACATGCAGACTTAGCGTAATCGCAAAATCCAACACAAAAAGCCCTATATTCGCGGGAGAAAGCACTATAGTAAAAAGCCTGAAGTGCAAGACTCAAATTGTCCAGATAAAGGTTGATGGAGTGTATAAGAACGGAAAAAAGATAACTGACCTCAGCATGAAGGACATAGACAAGCCTGAAAACCTAAAGATAGTGCAGGACAAGGCAGAAAGGGCCATTGCAGACGAGATGTACGACTGCTGGTATGAATTCCAAGGGCAGGACCCTTTTGGGCAATACAATGCCAACAGAAGATGCGTGCCATGCGCAAGCATATCATTCTCTGAAGAATTCCAGAAAAAAGTAAACACTCTTCCTGATTTCATGACGCACCTTACTGAGTTTAGGGATGAGAAAGGCGTCGACTATATGACTTACCTAAGCAACGGGCAAGTGAAAGGCGATTATATCGATGGGGATTTCCCAACGAACAACAGCTATTCAGTAGTCTTTATCACGTCTAAAGATAATAATCTTTGGAAGGCAGTATCCCTTGGACTTGTCGGCGCTGCTGACACCACTGCCGGAAGAAAGGCAGTCGCTTTTGTCGGTGAAAAGGGGATTGCCCCATTAGCTGAGAAATTAGCATCTGGAGCTACAAGTGGGCTTGTCAAGGCTGCCCCAAAAATAATCAAGGGGGGATTAAGGATAGGGGGAAGTGCGCCTGCCCTTATACTCACTGCAGGATTCCTCGTGTATGACCTTGCTAATGAAGAAAAGCCAAATATCTATGGAGTACAGGTGATGCCTACCAGCGATACTGTGACATGCCAACAGTTCTATTAGATATTCCAGATAAAATGAAAAAAAGCCCAAACAAGAAAGGAATGGAACAAGAGACAATCATGATGATAATACTTGGTTTGCTCATATTTGCCTTATTTCTTGTATTGGTATATATAATCGTAAATGCACAGAAAGAAGAAGGCGACATAAGGCAATGCAAATATTCTGTACTTGAGAACGCAAATGCGAGACTTAAGATAAAAGGGACTGACTTATCCTCTTATCAGGGAAAAATCGCAAAGATAAACTGCGAGACAGAGTACAAGACAATAACCACTGATGATGAAAATGCTATGAAGAGGACTGTTGCAGCTTCAATCGCCACCTGTTGGGACATATATGGAAAAGACGGCTATGAGCTGTTCGACACAAGAGATGGTAATTATTGCGTAGTCTGCTCAAGGCTTGAGTTCAAGAAGCCAAAGACACTCGGAAACTTCAGCAAATATCTTAGAGAAACTGCATTCAGGGAAGACATGACTTATTTTGAATTCCTGAACAAAAGAAAGCCTACTCCGGGGAATGAAGTCTCTGACCCGACCTTAGCCAGGTACGATATCATCAATACAGATAAGCCTGTCGGGATAGTATTCATGATGGCAAAGAATTCGCATTTTGGAAAGCTTGCAACAGGGCTTGGAGGAGTAACTGCCGGAACTGCAGTCTCTGTTGTCGGAGTTGTCTTGACAGGAACTGGAGTGTTAAGCTGGGTAGGAATACCCACTATAATCGCAGGAGCTGCGTTAGGGGGATATGGAGGCTATGTCCTAGGATCTGATGTAAGCTCGAACTTCAAGAGCAGAATCGTGGTATTCCCTTATGATGACCTAAAATCACTGAACTGCACAAGACTTGAAGGGAAGAGCAATAGCGGAGAGCTTTCTGTCACAGAATAACAATTAATTATTTAAACTATAAAAATAATATCACATCAAATCACAAAAATGAAAAGGCAAAGGAAACAAAAAAAAGGGGAATTTGAAACTGAGACCATACTAAAAATACTTTTTATGCTTCTTCTTCTTGCAGGCCTTGCATATTTCTCTTATCTTATGATAACGTATGGCGGATCGATATGGGATTCTATCAAAGCCTTCTTGTGGGGAAGATAAAATGGAATCAAAAACTATAGGCCTGATAATCTCGATTGGCCTCGGTATAATAATCATAATACTTCTTGGATATTATGGATCAACATTGCTTACAAATGCAAAAGAGATAATATTTGGCATGTCTGGCAATAAAATCAAGGAGCAGGACCCTAATCTTGTGACTCTTATGAATGCAGAGCCAAGCGCTGAGATATTAAATTACAAAAATTATGCAGTATGGCAGGGGTCAAACACAAAGGCCAATGTTGCAGGAGGGTATGTATCATTAAAGCTGACTTTTGACAAGGACCTTACTCCACAGCAATTATACGATGCAATTGAAGTGTATCAGGAGAAATGCAATGGATATGAATATGTTGAGGACCCAACAGGCATGGGGGGAGGAGCCCTCACAAATGACTGCGCTGGAACTCCCTCTGGACAGGATAAATTTTTCTTGGTTGAAAATAGGCCTGTCAGATATTCTATCGGCTACTTAAACCCTGATGACAAGAAAAAGTTCTATTTCTCCATGAGCACAATGGATTATGACGGCCTAAATATCATGCTAAGGTTCAAGAAAGACTATATAGAAGGCTATTGCGGAGATTCCTGCAAAGGCCTTGATTCAAAAGGGCATAAGCTCAATCCAAACACTGTGATAGTGTCATTCGAGACATAGGCAAAATATTTAAACAACAAAAATAAGGATTGTAAAATGAGGAAAAAAAGAGGGATGACTACAGTTGAAGTCATAATTGCATTTGTCTTAGGCATATTAATATTCATCATAATAGGGTTCATAGCGAGGGATCTTGGATTCAATCCTTTGAACTGGACAGGAAACAAGTTCAATATAGAGACAAGGTGCACTGACCTGTATAGACAGAATAACCTGCTTGTCATCGGATCCAGCAATGTCAAGACCTGCCAAGGGTCGCTTGACCCGAGCGGATGCCCTGAAGAAAAAGTGTGCTGCGACATAATTCCTGATGACAACATCAAGGATGGGGACAAGAACTTCTTTGGATGCTGCATACCAAAAGAGCTTCAGGACACATTATGCCCTAAACCTAAGACTGCACAAAAGAAAACCCTTAGCGGGGCAAAATCAACCAGTTAGGACCAATAATTTCTTGCTAAGCCAGATTTGCTTTTCTGTTTATGCTATCCTCTAAATAGCAACCTTTAAATAAGCAATTTCTTATAATTCTGCCATGAGGCAAAAAAAGAGCGGTAGCTTTAAGTTTAGTCCTAAGAGCGCAAGTAAAAGAGGCACAACTACAATAAAAGAGATAATCGGGCTTCTTCTTGCACTTGCAGCAATCATACTGCTTCTTCCATTAATAACAAATCTCCTTTCATTAATAATGCCCTCATCTGACCAAGGATCACTTGACTCGCTGAATTATCTTGATAAAAGCATGAAAGCATTGATGAATTCTTCTGATCAGAAATGCTTCATCCCCCTTTATGTCCAGCCGAATCTGGCTTTTGTCGGGTTTGACTCTGGAACAAAGAACTCCCAAGAGTCTTGCGGACTGATACACACGGAAATAAAGAAGCCTGTCAACATGTGCGGGGTTGATCCATGCATATGCCTCTGCGACGGAGGAATGGGAGACTTAGGATCAGAAGACTGCCTAAAATCAATACAGTGCTATACTTACAAGAACATAATGCAACTTAGGACAAGGGATGACAAAGGAACGATACTCCCTATGGTGATATATGGGGAATCATGCTGGCTTGGATCTAATGAAGGGGTGTCTATGGCTATACTTGAAAAGAGCAGCAATGCTGCAGGAAAAGTCGATACTATCCATATCTACAGGACTTCTGATATCAAAGGCGTCAAGCTTTGCGATGAACTCATGAAACCAGAAGACTTATCCCAAGTATAAAAATGAGAAAATCAAGAAAAAAAGGAGCTTTTGAATTCGAGATGATCTGGTTCATAGGCCAAGGACTCGTCTTGATGCTAGTGCTCACTTCCGGGTTAATGTTCCTGAACAACGCTTTTTCAAACAGCGGAATCGAGAAGGTATATCTTACAAGGGACTTATCTCTGCTCCTTTCGATATCCTTATCTATGCCAGGTAACCTGTTTTATGTATATCCTACCCAACTCGCAAAATATGATTTTGCCTATGACATAAACAACGGAGAGGTCAGGATAAAACTGAAGAAAGATACGATGTGGGACTCGTATCCTTATGGGATTGACCATAACATAAACGTGCCTCAGTTCACGTCCAGCGGATTGTCTGCATTGTTCATATCAAAAAACGGCAATGAAATAAAGCTTGCAGGAACCGGGATCAGGAAAGGAAATGCAATGACCTGCCCGAACATCGACAGCAATAACCCTTCCTGGCAGTCGCAGAACATCTATGTGAACATGTCCAAAGTACTAAAGGATAACTTATACCCTTCATTAAAATACAAATCCTCGATATTTTCTGACTCTTATGATGCATCACTCCAGAAGACCACTTTGATATTAAATTCTTCGAAGAGCATAAATGGTGATGACAAAGGGGTCACTGTATTTGTAAGATCTGATTCAGAAAAGACATCATACTCACAAAAGATGGGATGCTTCATCGCAAATGAGATATCAAACAACATCCATCTTGATTATCTAAGCGTAGTCTTGGTGGACTCAAAGGACTCGACAATCGACCCTAAGGTCCAAAAGGCATTGTCATTGTCTGAGAACTCCCTGTATATCACTATAACTGACAATATCAAGGACTACAACAAGCTGTCTGATTCAATATTCAACGGAATAAAAAAGTATTATGAGGACAATAAAAAATGAGCTCGAAAAAAGCAGGACTTTGGACTTTTGACGTAGCTTTTGCCACTCTCCAGCTCTTCTTTGTAATACTTGTAGCTGTGACAATATATTTTTTCCTCACGATGATGGTGGTAAAGGACGTCGAGATAAAGCCCCTTGAGCTTGATGTCCTGTCTTACAGGTTCCTGTACTCAAATAATGGGATAAACTATGTCAATCCAGACATACAAAGGAGCTATCCTGGAACAATAGACATCAATAAGTTCAATGATGAGCAGATAAAACAATTTTTTGATTTCAAGAAGAGCGAGAGCTTCTCTGCAAAGCTCACCCTTACAGACAAGCGAGACAAAAGCGAGAAGGTCGCCTATTTCAACAAAGAGTGGTTTGATAGATACAAGCCGCTGGCTTTCGGAGTATCAGGAACAGGAGGAGCAAAGATCAACACAAAAACAATGCCAGTAATAATCACTGACTCTAAGATGAGCTTCAGGGACCAAGGAGTATTGATGATTGAGGTCGTAAGCCCAAATGAATAGTCACAAAACAAACAGGAGAAGGATGATAAATTCAAAAAGAGGGATGATATCTGAGGCAATAGTATTTGCAATCTCTATAATCACTTTCTTCATCACTGCTTTCATCTTCCTGATGATACTAAACATCCCTTCATGCTCCAAACAGACCATAACAAAGACAATAACTTCGACAGAGTCAATAAAGCCCCTGTCTGACTACAGCATGACTGTGCTGATGAGGATACCTGTCGTCGCTGACGTAAACAATGACGGATTAAATGAAACTATGGACTTTTCCGATCTTCTGGTGTATTGTGCAAACAAAAAAGACTTTTCCCTTGCTGAGCCCAGGATAGACAAGTTTTTTGAGAATACTAACTACTATTTCCTGATATCTGTAAACGAGAACGACCAGAATGGGCTAAAGGAGATAGCCAAATTCAGAAGGAAAGGACTTGTCCGAGAAGGAAAATACAATTATGGCGAGATCACCCTTCCAAACTATCAAGAAGGATCAGGCGATATAATAATCAAATATTCGATTGCGACAGGGGTTGAACCTGAGACTCAGGCATATCCGATGCCGCCTGTCTAAATAAATGGAACTAAATAAAAAATGATAAAAAGAAACAAAAAAGGGATGATACTCACTCCAGGAATAGTCTTAGTGTTCTTCATAATAATGATAACTGGCATAGCATTATTCACGATAAAATACAATAGGATTGCGAACCAAAGAAGCTTGGGAGAACTGCAATTCGAGCTCATCTCCTTTGGACAGAGCACTGAGCAGCCCCTGATATACATAGACAATTCTGCCAAATATTCTGCAATAAATGTAGCCTATAACCTTTCCAGCAATGGAGGGATTGCAGGCGAATCGGCCTGCGGAAGGATAGGAGAATTTAATCTGTGGACAAACAAGGAAGGCAAGGAATGCGTACCTGATGCGAAATCGAACTACAAGACAGCCTTTGCCAGAAGCTTCGGCAAATACATATCTGGGAAAAAGTTCAACATCTCCCAGAATAAGACGATGCCTGAGGGAAACTACAATTACCTGATAAAGTCAGAGTCTGGAAAGACCAAGATAGAAGGGTTTTCTTCATATGATTTATATTTTGAGAAAGGGGGGTATCAGTACACTTACAAGCCTTCATTTGCAATTGCAATAGATTATGACCTTAATCAATATGAAATAATGAAGAACAAGGCAATCGGAGTCATGTATATGTGCTTCAACAAGACTTCAAGCGACCTTGACAATTGCGTGAAAAATGAATTCATATCCCCTTACGAAGTAAATCAGATAGAAGACAGGACTTACTCCCTGACTTATGAATCCGGAAGGCTTTTATTCCGTGAAGAGCCTATAAAATATAAGTTTGCTTTCTATATATCAAATAACAAGAGCAAACTTCCGAAGATGACGGGAAATAATCAGCAGATATTCAATGTGGATGCCAATACAATCAATTCGATATCTACCATTTACTCAATGAAATACTCCCAAGTTGAAGTCGCGCCTTTGGATCCTGTTGTCAATGATCTTGTATATAATATTCCTAGAGAAGAGATTGCTGTTGCTCCAGTAACTCAACCCACACCTACCCCCACACCAATTCCCGCACCTTCACCAGAACCTACACCTCAGCCAACTCCAGCGCCTACACCCGCGCCTGAACCTACTCCAATTCCTACTCCAACGCCAACATATCAACCTGAACCAACACCTATTCCTGTTCCGCAACCTACCCCTACACCTTCACCAGAGCCTACACCAACACCTTCACCAACTCCTGTCTACACAGGATCCGGAATTGACCCTAAAGTAATCCAGGCAATAATAAAACAAGAAAGCAACAACAATCCGAATTCCATTAAGTGCGAAAAGTCTTATGAGAAAAGATGGAAAGAACTTGCTGAAAATATGAAATGCACTGGATATGGGTGCGACCAGACCTTTCTCCAGGGACCATGGCAGGGTTTCCACAAGATATCATGCAGCTACGGCCTTATGCAGCTGATGTATCCCACTGCACTTGAGAGCTGTAAAAATATTGTGACGACTCCTGAATCCCTATCTGACCCTAATATAAATGTAGAATGCGGAACAATATATCTCAAAAGGATGATAAATTACTGCGGAAGCCTCCAAAGAGCCATATACGCATATAACCATGGGCCTGCTAACTGCAAGACTGCTGATGTCGCAAATGACGTGTATGTCGCTTCTGTGACAAGGAATTGCAGGGTGCTGGGATGTGAGATAACAGCATGATTTTAGATAGATAAAATAAGCTATAACCCTACCCTAAATATGAGAAAGAAAGAAATACACAAGAAGGTTTCAACAAGATATATGATCTGGGCTTCTGGGCTGTTCTTAGCCGCATTATTATTTATCATTTTCCTAATATACTCAATAAATTACAGACACGAAAGCATTGCAGGAATGGCTGCGGAGGCGCCTGAATTAGGAGCAACAACTTTAGAGAATGAGAACTCTTTGTATGACCTGCAGCTATTTAAGGAAGGTTTTCCGCATGGCCTTGTTTTCAGGGGAAATCTTGAGAATTTCTTTTATTATGTGGGCGTCAGTCCAGATCCATATTATAAAAACTTAAGGAGTATCCTTGGCAATCTACAGGATAAGCATTTTAACGAGACTGTTTATAATTATTGGGCTGCAAATTTCAATAATTACAGCATGCTAGACGGAATTGAGGGCGAGGCAAATAGAGCAACGATTGATCATCTCAAGTATTTTCCTCTTATCGATTATTACAATACGTATAAACACAGGAATCCAGGAAAGATTGTCATAGCGCACATCAATGGAGATGAAAGGGACCCTAGGTACAATAGCTCTAAGTTTTTTGCAGGCCATTGGCTGTACAAACCTGGCAGCAATATAACCCAAGACCTTGCTTTGGCAAGCCCTGGCGATGAATCATGGGTCTATGTCAAGAATCCTAAATCTTTTAGGAACGTGACATGCGGCAATACTGGCTGCAGGGCAACTGAGATGGTCATCTGCTCTCTGGACAATGGTGCCATCAACTGGAGCTATTGCGAGCAGGTCCAGTTTATTGCAAATGATACTGCTAACAAGAGGATAAAGGTCAGAAGAGGATATTTGGCAAGCGATCTTGGCTTACCGCCCAAATCTTTTAGGGCTAATGAGTCTTACATGGCTAGCCATGTCGGCGATGTCTGGAGTGGGAATCTATTATGGTATTATAATTTTGCCACAACCTGCCCGAGGGATGAATCTGGAAAGACAGCATCTGACATCTTTAGCGATGAGATTGCAGGATGGTTCTCCAAAGAAGGGATTATGGAAAACTTTGACGGCATCGAGTTTGATCTAGGATACTTTAGACTTTTTAATGATGCTGATGTGGCAGATGTCAATGGCGATGGAATTGCCGATAGGGGATTTATTGGAGACGTAAATGTTTATGGATTGGGTGTTTATGATTTTTATCGGGAGCTGAGGGAGAAGATAGGGCGCGACAAGCTTATCTTTGCTGATGGAGGCTGGACTTGGACCACCCAGAGGTCTCCTTTTGTCCTGAATGGAGTTGAGAATGAGATGTGGCCCCCTACTTGCAATATCGCTAGCTGGTCTTCTGGAGTCAATAATCTGCTTTTCTGGAATACTATGCTTGTCAAACCTTCAATGAATCTTGTCATATACTGTTTTTCAGGATATCCTTCACAAAATTATGCTGTTGATTATGAAGTGAGGAGGCGCACCCATCTTGTTGTTGGAACTGCAACTATCACTGATTCTGCCATTGAGGATCTTGCGCCTATTGATATATTAGTCAAAAATGGCAAGGCAAACTGGCTTGGCTTTCCTGTAGGAGATGTTAAAAGGCAGGGGATGATGTCTCCTGACCTGTTGGATGGCGCTGGAGTCAGGATGGACCAGGAATTCATTCACAATTGGAGCTCGGCTCAGGCAGATGTTTATCCGCTTGGGCAAGGTGCCGGGATGGAGATCAGGCCCAGGGGTGCAAATATCATACATACTTCTTTTAACGAATATGCTAATTTTATTGTTGATTCCACTAGCTTATATGTCCCAGGCACTGACTTGCTTGTGTTTTATAACGTCTCTGCTGAGCCTGGTTTTGGGATGCCTGAATCACTGCCGAGGAAAATCATCCTTTCTGCCAAAAAAGGTGCTGCCACTCTTGGGAGCGCAACTACCTTTGCAAACAACAAGACTTTCTTGGCGAGCGCTTATTTCCAGAATGTAGGGCCTGGCTATGTCAATTTAAGCATTCAGATCGAAGAGAATTCTTCCGTTTATATCTCTGGCTTCACTGCCCACAGCGCTGTTGACGCTTTGGCAAGGGAGTATGAGAACGGCGCTGTCCTTGTGAACCCTTCGAGCAGCAGCTATACTTTTGATTTATGCCAGATCTTCCCTAATTCTTGCCTTGAGTTCAATGAGACAATAGTCACGGTCAATGGGATTGATGCTGCTTTCATCGAAAAGACATTTATCAACAGCGACAAGCTAAATTCAGCAGGGTATGATGTCGTTGCAGGGGCTGATAATGTCATGATATCCAAGAACAGTAAACCAGTTGTTGAATTCAGACATGATCTTACGACTGGACCGGTAGACCTTGAAAGCACAAGCATAACCAACCAAGACAGCTCAAGCACTTTCGGCTTCATCGAAATCAAAAGCATTGATTTGCCAGCAGGAGAGAAGAAGACAGCATATGTTGATATTATAGGAGATACAGGAAGGATATGCATCAAAGACAATGAATCAGCTTCTATAGGAGATATGAGCAATTATTGCGATGATACAGGAGAGATACTAATAACATGCCCTGGAAGCAGCCAAGACTATAATTGCACAATAGAAAATAGCAGATATAAAATCGAAGGATTATCACATTCTGTCGTGAAAGAAGTTTCAGAATCCCCTGCTCCAACTACTACCTTATCTGGAAACAGTGCAGGCTATGGGAATAACGTGCCTGGAGGGAGAGGAACAACAATAACTGCCACTACCCGAATTACAACCACTACTATTATTCCAGAGACCACAACCACTACTAGAACAACAACCATAAGAACAACATCAACAACTGTTCCGGCAAGCACGACGAGCACGACAATTGAGCAAATCACTCCAACAACAAAAGAAGCAATTATTGAGATGCCTTATTCGGGAGATGAAGGCTCATCTCAGATGCCATTATACTTAGCAATAGCAATGTCATCCATAGTTCTTATAATCAGCATAGGATTTGCATATCATATATATAGCGCGCATGGCAAGAAGAAAGAGCAGATTAATGTACAGAGACCAATGACCTTAATAGAGAGGCTTGAGAAAGAAGGAAGAGACTTGAATAATGAGATATGCAATTCACTTAAAGTAAGCCCCGCATATGCCCAAAGAGTGATAGACTTAAACAAATGGATAATCATGCAGCTGAATATGGGTCGAAGTGAAAATGAAATCCGAGAATATCTTTTAAAATATGGGTGGAATAAGAAGGTACTTGACCTGATATTCATACATTAGCTTGATTATTCTGCAAAAGCTAAAACTATATAAATGCGTGAAATTGATGTTTTATTATGATAAAAATACCCTATGAAGACATACTCAGGAAGATAAATTCTGCCACTGGCCTTTCTGAAGCTGAGATTGAAGAGAAAATAAAAGCGAAGCTTTTGCAACTTTCCGGACTTGTATCAAGAGAAGGGGCAGCGCATATAATCGCAAATGAGTTGGGAGTAAAATTATTCGAGGTTGTCTCTGGAAGGCTTGAGGTCAAAAATATCCTTGCAGGCATGAGAAATGTTGAGACAGTAGGAAGGGTCACAAATGTCTATGAAGAAAGGGAGTTCCAGACTGAGAACAGGAGCGGAAGAGTCGGATCGTTCATCCTTGGCGATACTTCTGGGACTATCAGGATAGTATGCTGGGGAGACCAGTGCAACAACCTTAGAAAGCTCAAACAAAATGACATTGTCAGGATAAGCAGTGGATATGTCAAAGAGAACATTGGAAGGAAGGAAGTGCATCTTAATGACAAATCCGGATTTGTGATCAATCCTGCTGGAATCGATGTCCCTATGATCGGAAGAGGATCTGCAATCCGGAAACAGATTAAAGACTTAAAATCAGATGATGGAGATGTTGAACTGCTTGCTACGATAGTACAAGTATTTGAGCCAAAATTCTTTGAAGTATGCCCTGTATGCAACAAAAGGGCAAAGCCAAAAGACGACAAGTTTGAATGCCCTGTGCATGGGCTAGTAAACCCTGATTTCAGTTATGTAGTAAACTGCTTCATAGATGATGGAACTGACAATATAAGAGCAACATTCTTCAGGGACCAGGCTGAACAGCTGACTGGAAAGAACAAAGTTTCAATGGTTTTCTTTAGAGATAACATGGACTCATTCAATGAAGTCAAAAATGAGCTTCTTGGAAAAATGGTCATGATGAAAGGAAGAGTAAAGAACAATGAGATGTTTGACAGGCTTGAATTAATAGTAAATGATATAAACCTGAACCCTGACCCAAATCAGGAGCTCGAGAAGCTAAGGGGCAAAGTCGAGCAATCCAACAAAAACATGATATCTGCAACTGAGGAAGACATTATAGAATAAAAAAGAAAAATGATGTTCATAACCCATCTTCTGTTTTCTATGCTTGTCGGCCTACTTTTGATCAAGAACCAGCTTCTTTTTACAACCAACAGCAAGTTTGATGCTTTTATCATATTGCTTGTGATGATGTTCGGAGCGATATTTCCTGACATAGACCATCCTGATTCTACTATAGGTCAAAAGGTGAAGTTCATATCAAAACCAATCAATTGGATTTTTGGGCATAGGGGATTTCTGCATTCACTGTTTTTTGGAATTCTGATTTATGCATTGATATTCGTATTCTCTTTCCAGATAGCAAATGCTTTTATGATAGGATTTTTGACACATATACTTCTTGATGGATTGACTAAAGAAGGGATTGAAATACTAAGACCGTTGACCGATTTCAAGATAAGAGGGCCGTTCATCTCAAATGGCTTTGCTGAGATATTCATTGATGTAGGACTTTGTGCCGGGCTTGTGTATTATTTATTATGACTTAGTATGTCTGGTTTGAATTAGATTGTACATAATTTCTGATCATCGCTGCGAACTCTTTTGGATCACAAACAGAAAGCCCAAGAGATTCAATTATTGCAGCAAGATTTGGGAGATGTCTTTCTGCATCAGGTGTCCTACTCTTATGCTCAACTTCCAAGATATGTGCAAAGCCAACAATATCCTGGATGCAGACACAATACTCAAATCCACCATAGATAAATTCAAACTCGTCCTTATGCTTTTTCCATGATGGAGCAGCAACCAAGCCTTTCCTTTCAAATGCCTTGGCCATATTGGATAATTTATCCATAGATTTCAATGGCGCAACAATCTCCCTTCTACATACGTCTGTCGGCTCTCCATCCTTATACACAAATTCTATTATCCTGTCAGAGTGCCTTAACCTTAAATCTCCTGGCATATAAGTACCATCAGGCGCAATTGCCCTGTATCTTGTTGTAAAAATGGTATCTTCGCATGTCTGATGCATCATCAATGGCAATTGTTCAGACAATATATCATATTGGGACCTATGCAATACTGATTTGAGCTCGATTTCGTAGAAAAATTCGATTTGAGACATATTTGGAAGGAATTTAGCATCAAATATAATGTTTTTGTTGAAAATCTTACGGAAATCCGAAAGAAATGGCCATTCAAAAAGCACTGGACACTGGACATGTGCGCGTGAGCTATATAAATAACCTTCTTCAGAATTATAGATAGCTGGTCAAACCTCACCCTTTGCGGGGCTGAAATAAAATGGGAAAACCAAGAGGTAAAGAAAATGGAAAAAAACGAAAAAACTGAAAAACATATGCCTGAGAAGAAATTCAAGGCAGGCGCTATAAGCGCCACAATCTGGATGAATGATGTCCAGACAAAAAATGGAGAGACCAGCTTTGGAACGGTGTCTTTGGAAAGAGTCTATAAGGACAAAGACGGAAGCTGGAAGACAACAAAAGCAATGAGGATTAATGATCTGCCAAAAGCAGCGCTAGTTCTATCAAAGGCCTATGAGTATCTTGTCCTTAGCGGACAAGACCCTTATGCCTTAGAAAGCGCTTACTAAACAAAATGGAAGAAAAAGAGGTTGAAAAAATGGAACAAGAACTAATACTTGAGGTAAAGCCTAAAAGGTCAAAATCAGAAAAGACGGAAATTGCAGCTGAGAAAGAGGTTGAGAAGAAGGTTACTTCTGTCAAAGACTTGCCAGGAGTAGGGCCTGCAACGCTTGAGAAGCTGGAGTCAGTAGGATACACAGACATAATGTCGCTTGCAGTAGCAAGCCCTGGAGAGCTGATAGAAGCTGCCGGTGTCGGAGAAGCTGTTGCAAAAAGGATAATTGCAGTGGCAAGAAGCTCTCTTGACATGGGATTTGAGTCTGGGGAAGACCTTCTAAAAAGAAGGGAACAGATAATAAAGATAACAACAGGGAGCAAAGAAGTGGACAAACTGCTTGGCGGTGGTGTTGAGACAGGATCAATCACTGAATTCTTTGGTGAATATGGATCTGGAAAGAGCCAGCTTGCATACCAGCTTGCTGTGACATCGCAGATGCCTGTTGAAAAAGGAGGGGCTGGAGGAATATCTGTATTCATAGATACAGAAAACACTTTCAGGCCTGAGAGAATACAACAGATAGCTACTGCCATGGGGCTTGATCCTTTGGAAGTGCTGAAGAACATCAAGGTTGCAAGAGCGTACAACTCTGACCATCAGATGCTTCTTGCTGAAAAGATTGAAGATCTTGTAAAAAAGCAAGGGTTTAATGTCAAGATGGTGGTTGTTGACAGCCTGACGTCACACTTCAGGGCAGAGTTTGTCGGAAGAGGAACGCTTGCAGACAGGCAGCAGAAGCTTAACAAGCATATGCATACCTTAAGCAAGGTTGCGAATGCATACAACCTTTCTGTATATGTGACAAACCAAGTCATGTCAAGGCCTGATGTGTTCTTTGGGGATCCGACTGCCGCTATCGGCGGACACATTGTCGCACACAACTCTACCACTAGAGTATACATAAGAAGGGGCAAGAAAGGATCAAGAGTCGCAAAGCTTGTTGACAGCCCATCATTGCCTGATGGAGAGGCTGCTTTCATGTTGACTGAAAGGGGTGTCAGCGACATATAAAACCTTTTTCGATTTTCTTTCTTTTTTCTTTATTTTTGGCAATAGTTTTATAAATAATAGGGAAATAATGACATATAAGCATCTTAGGATGCAACAATTAAATACAATAGGTGAAATACATATGCGAGACAATAGGAGAAACGGTGGCGGTGGCGGCGGATTTGCTCCACGAAAAAGATTTGCGCCAGTCAAAGTAGGAGATATATTAGATGTTAAGATAGAAGCGGTTGGAGAGAAAGGAGACGGTGTAGCAAAGAAAGACGGATTTGTCTTGTTTGTTCCAAACACCAAAGAAGGACAGGAAGTCAAGATCAAAGTCACAAGAGTCCTTAGCAAAGTAGGATTTGCTGAAGTTGTTGGAGCTGGAGAGGCTTCATCAGAAGAGGGCGGATCTGAAGAGCAGCAGGAAGAGTCAGCAGGATCAGAAGAGTCATATGATGAAGATTCTGGTTCAGAAGAAGCTGCTCCAAGCCCAGAAGATGGAAAGGATTCAGAAGATTTCGGGGATGAAGACCAGTAAGGCCTTTGTTTTCTTGTTTTTTACTTTTTTAGTTTATTTCTTCATTTTTTGCAAAATTATATAAAATTGAGAGAGTTCTAGATTAGAATGAGACTATTTGTCGCAATAAACATCCCTGAATCTGTAAAAAACCATCTTTCTGAGATACAGGAAGAGCTCAAGAAGGAAGAAGCCAAGATCACATGGGTGAATCCCCACAATATGCACCTTACCCTTAAGTTTTTGGGAGAGATTGATGAGAAAAGTACAGAGAAAGTCAAGGAAATACTTAGTAAGATCAAGTTTGGCAAGTTCAAGCTCATCCTTAATGAGATTGGCGTTTTTCCGAATGAGAATTATATCACAGTAATATGGGTCGGGCCTAAAGAACACAATGAACTGTTTGAACTTCATAAGATGGTCGATCTTTCATTAAGCAAGTTCGCGCCTGCTGAAAGGCAGTTTTTGGGGCACATAACACTTGGAAGAGTAAAGTTTGTAAAAGACAAGAAAACTTTTGCAGAGAAGATGCACATTATTAAAGTAGAGGAGATGACTTTTGATATCGACAGGTTCTATCTTATCAAGAGCGAGCTAAAGCCTACTGGTCCTGAGTATGAGCATATCGCTGAATACTTACTAGAATGATTTCTTAGACTATCTTAAAATATGATAGTATGCACAATATCCCAAAAGCAGCGACAACTGCTCCTAAGACTCTCATATACAACAACATTCCTTTTGTCTTTCCGAATTCTTTGATATGCTTCTCTCCAAATCCTCCTTTCCTCATTACTGGCTTTAGAGGTTTTTTAGGATTATAATAGAAATTAGTGTAAGGCAGAAGGAAATTATCTGGATTTATCAAACAAAAAGCTCCAAATGCCAACAAAATCAATCCTATTATTAATGATATCATAAACTATCATCATTAACCTTTATTTATAAAACTTTCTTAATAATCAGAAAGTGATATGACTAATCATAAGCTTTATAAATAAAAATGCATTTCTATGCCCTATAACCGAAGCTTATGCGACGCTAGTCTTTGCATAAGGAATGCAGCCTGAGGTAATAAAAACGGCTGAGCCAGTAACGCTTTATGGTTATGGAGGACAAAATGACAGAAGATACAGGACAGTTTTTAGTCGCACAGGATTTATATCTGAAATCTGGAATACACATTGGGACTAAATTCAGGACAAAATATATGGAGCAGTTCATATACAAGACAAGGCCTGATGGACTTTCTGTACTTAACATACAGAAGATTGACGAGAGGATAAGGGTTGCAGCGAGCTTCATGGCACAATTTGCACCTGAAGAGATACTAGTCATCTCAAGAAGGGAGAACGGATGGAAAGCTGTAATGGCCCTGAAGAAGACTACAGGGATAAGGGTCTATGCAGGAAGATATCCTCCAGGAATCTTGACAAATCCAAGATTAAAGACCTATACTGAAGCAAAGCTCATTGTTGTAACAGACTCTTGGCCTGACAGGAATGCAATCTACGACGCAATGAAAATTGGAATACCAGTAATTGCATTATGCGACACAAACAACCAGGCAAACAAGATTGATCTTGTCGTTCCTTGCAACAACAAAGGAAAGAAGAGCATCGGACTGATATTCTGGATAATCGCAAGAGAATACCTGATGAAGAGAGGAGTGATCAAGTCAGCAGAAGACTTTAAAGTTCCTTTAGAAGACTTTGTTGACGAGTAAAGTCGTCCATTTTTATTCTTTTTTACCTGTCTTTTCTCAATTTTAACTATATATTTAGAAACCTTTTATCCCATCTGAAACTATCCTGAAATGCATATACTTGCCTTCTGGAATGCTCGGATGCTTCTTTATTATTGCTCTCCTGTTGTTGAGATTGAGCTTCTGGATCTCGATAATGCATCTGCACCTATTCTTGAAGATAGTCCCTCCAATCGGAATGACCTTATCTTTTTCCTTGAAATCAGCATAGACCTGGCTTGTGACAACAATCGGGATATCAAACCTCTTTGCGATTGCGCTTAGATTTCCAATGAGATCTGAGAAATCTTGGTTCAGCTGCTTAAGATCTGATTTTCTCGCTATCTCTATCCTATATGGCGCGCTGATTGTGTCTACAATTATCAGGCCGAACTTATCATTAACCAGCCTGTTAAGGTCTTCACAGACCTTCTTCAGCTCTGGGAACTCTTTTTTCTGGAATATCATCAAGTTCTTCAATGTCTCATTGTAATCTTTTGAGACCTGCTTAACACGCTCAAGATCAAGGCCTTTTTCTGTATCAATATATATAATCTTTTTTCCTTTCAGATCCTTTCCTAACATTGCAAGTATGCATGCAAGTGTCTTTCCGCTTGCTGCCTCTCCATAAATACCTGTAATTATGCCTTTTTGGAACCCTCCTTCAAGTAGCTTATTGTAGTCTTCTGAGAAAGTCGGCAATACTGACATAGGACCAGAAAAAGAGATTATAGTTATAAATCATTCGCAATTGCAAGCATAGTATCCATAATGCCTATCTGTCTCTTTTTATGCCGATTTTAGGCATAACTTTTTAATACTCTAGTCCACTAAACAATACAAATGAAGGATATAAAGTATGTAAAAACAATACTTATAGCTGTCTTCTTAATAGTTGTACTTATTAGAATAGATTTTGCCATGCAGACTAACCAGTTCAGCTCTGATGAGGCTTACTTCAACCTTAGACAGATTGAACATATCAAAGAGACAGGCGTTCCACTTTATGATGATCCTTTGAGCTATTCTGGAAGAAACTTACTATTCATGCCCCTATTTCAATATATACTGAGCTTCTTTGCCTTATTTCTTCCTCTTATCTATGTAGCCAAGATAATCCCAAATATCTTTGCTGCTTCACTTATTTTTGTAGTTTATCTTATAATCAATAAAATAACAAAGGACAGGACTGCAGCACTTATAACAGCAATCCTTTCAGGATTCATACCAATATATTTCAGCGAGACAATCAATACATTATCCGTATATTCATTTGTCATCCCCCTAGCTTTCCTTCTTGTGTACTTCTTCATGACAATTGACCAGAAGAACCATACAATATATTTCATTCTCACTTTTGCTGCCTATCTTTTTACGCATCCTTCAATAATAATAATCATAATCTGCTTCCTCGTATACCTTTTCTTTGCCAAGATTGAGGCATTGAACCAGAAGAAAGAAGAGCTTGAGATAATCTTATTTAGCATGTTTGTATGCTTATGGGCAATGATGATATTCTACAAGAAGATCTTCATTTTTCATGGCATATCTTTCATATGGCAGAATGTGCCAACACAGCTTTTCAACCAATATTTCTCCAATATCAGCATGTTCACAATAGTCAACAAGATAGGGCTTGTCTCTTTCCTGGTCGGAATATATGTCATCTATCAGTATATATTGAGGAAAAAAGACAATGAGATATATTTCCTCATAAGCATGACCATAACCCTTTTGATACTGATCTATTCAAAGCTTATGACCTTGACTGACGGCATGCTTTTCCTGAGCGTTGTCATGATAATGCTTTTAGGCATATTCATAAAAGACTTCATCGATTATGTGAACAGGACAAAGTTTGAAAAGTATTTTGTAATAATAATATTCATATCTTTTATCCTTGTTTTCCTGACAATGATAACTCCTGCAGTGATATATGCCCAGAACAATGTAGATTCGGCATTCACCCAAGATGAGGTCAATGCGCTAATATGGATAAGAGACAACACTGACAAGGATTCTGCTGTTGCAGCTTTTCCTGAGCAGGGCAACTTCATCACTTCAATATCAAAGAGAAAGAATATCATCGATTCGCATTATCTCCTTATCCCTGATATCGATGAGAGATATTCTGACGTAAACAGGATCTATACAACAAAGTCTGTAATCGAAGCGATCGACTTATTGGACAAATACAGCGCAAAATACATATATTTCTCCACTGACAGGCTCATAAAGAACTATGGGATTGTCGAGATAAAATATCTTGATGACAAGTGCTTTGTTCCTGTTTATGTAAAGAATAAAGTCATGGTATATGAACTAAGGTGCATAGTGAAACAAACATGAAAACCGAGATAGACAACAAGACTGCATTGACATACTCTATCATTCTGGCTTTGGTAGTTATAGGACTATTGACTACTGTAAGAATAATGAATAATCCAAATTATCCTGGCGATCAGGCCTATTACCACCTTAATGTCGTTGAAAAAATGCATAACAATGCGATCGCATCCTCATTTGACAATGAAAGGCCAATACTATTAAGCATATATGATCTATCCCTTTATGGATTATCTTCCATACTTGGCATTAAGGCAGCATTCTTTGTAATGCCTGCACTAACCGGCCTAATCCTCCTTCTAGGCTTTTATCTAATATTGGCAAGACTAGGAATCAAGCCTGAAAACATCCTGATTTCATTAGTCATGCTTGTATTATCCCCGATATTCATCTATTCTTCATTTATAATAAATCCAATATCATTTTATGCAGCATTATCGGTCCTGGCATTCTATCTTCTTATGCTTGAAGACAATAAATGGCAAATCCTATCTATAATAATATTTTTCTTCGTATCATTATCCTCTTTATTCTGCACAATACTCAACCTGATAATATTTTTGGGATACTATCTGCATCAGGGAACAAAGAGAAACAGGATAATCAATGTATCAATAGCCTCTATTGTAGGGATGATAGGATACTCTGGATACATGCTTTATTTCTACGGGCTTCCTGAACTGCCTAACTTTGTAGCAAGGAACATCGTACAGGATTATTTCAGCGAACTTGGGGGCCTGATATCTTTTTGCATATTCTCTTTGGTATTATTCTTTTTCGGGTTTTACTTCATGAGAGAGGACAAGGAAAAATATGCGCCAGCTGCAATCACTGTGCTGCTCTTATTCATAGTATCCTTGTTTTCAGACAAGGCTAACATATACACGAACCTTTTTGTTGCAGTAATTGCAGGATATGGATTTTATAAGTTCCTTAAGATGCAATGGTCAAGCGCCCTTATGAAGATAATAATGATAATGACGATAGTTGTAGGGATACTATTCACTTCTTTCACTTTTGCATCCAGCCTTTCGGACGCGATGCCAAGCATTGAGATGGTAAAAAGCCTTGAATTCCTAAATGGGCATTCCAAAGGAGATGGAATTGTGCTCTCTTATTATACCAAAGGCAATATCATAAGGCAGATATCAAAAAATGATGTCTTGATCGATTCACAAATCTATCATTACCATAACCTCAGCGGCACCAATAAAGATGCAAATGGCATATTCAAGTCAAGCGAACTCAAGAAGACAAAGATGCTTCTGGACAAATATAATATCACCTATATCTATATTGATTCAGATATGAAAGCAGATATATGGAAGAACAATAGGGATGGACTGCTATACCTATTCACAAACAACGAAACCTTTAATAATATCTACAATAAAGGCGATATAGAGATATGGGAGGTAAAAAGAGGACAATAAGATGAATTTCGAGATAATACTTTTGTATACAATAACCTACTTTGGATTATTTACAGCCATATTTTTTTTACTCACTTTAATTGAAAACCGTAAGAAGGTATATACAAAGCCATTGACTAAATTTCCTTCTGTAACTATTGTTGTTCCTGCTTTCAATGAAGAGAACACTATAGGAAAAACAATAGAATCTTTGCTTAATCTTGATTACCCTAAAAAGAAGATTGAGATAATCGTAGTTGATGATGGGAGCAAAGATGACACCCTGAGAGTTGCGAGGATGTACGAGTCTTCGCAAGTAAGGGTATTCACAAAGCCAAACGGCGGAAAAGGGTCTGCATTGAACCTCGCCTTAAAGGAAGCAAAGGGAGAGTTTATCGGAGCATTGGATGCTGACTCCTTTGTGCACCATGATGCATTGAAGAAGATAATGTCCCATTTCACTGACGAGAAGATTGTTGCTGTAACACCATCATTGAAAGTCTATAAGCCGCACACTATACTCCAGAAAATCCAATATATAGAATATCTTATGGGAGTGTTCTTGAGAAAGATATTCGCATTCATGGACAGCGTGCATGTAACTCCTGGACCATTCACCATATTCCGAAAATCCTTTTTTGATAAATATGGGGGATATGATGAAGACAACATAACTGAAGACATAGAGGTTGCATTAAGGATACAGACACATGACCTTAAGATAGGAAATGCTATAGATGCTTCTGTATATACTGTCGCTCCAAAGAAATTCAGAGAGCTTATGAACCAAAGAGTAAGGTGGTATTGCGGATTTATGCAGAACACCTACAATTATAAGCATTTGTTCAGCCCAAAATATGGTGCACTTTCAATGTTTGTCCTTCCTTCAGCAATAATATCTGTATTTCTCGTCATAATAGCATTTTTCTATTCATTCTATACTGTAATTTCAAACTCTTATACAAACATAAAAAACCTAATCGCAATAAATTTTGACTTTGTGAGGATGATATCTTTTAGGATGGACCCTTTCTTCACTGATTATGGGACTATACTGTTCTTTTCAGCAATATCCCTAGTCCTTGGAGTCATAATAATCCTGCTTGCCAAGAACCTTTCAAAAGAGCAGGATGTCAAGATAAAATCATTTTACGTATTTTACCTGCTTTTCTATTGGATGCTCTATGGCTTCTGGTGGATTGTAGCTTTTTATTATTTCATAACCAACAGAAAAGTGCGCTGGAGACATAAGTCAGAGGCTTGACAAAATGGGCAGGAACTTTCCAAAGATGAAATTTTTGGCTGTATTCGCCATCACAACACTGATATTTGTATTCGGAGTATTGATAGGACTCTTCATAACAAACCAGAAATTAAACAACCTTAATGACCTTGAGCAAGGGCTTAAGACAGACGTCCTTGACCTTGAGACCCAATTTTTGATATTCAAGGAAGATCCATGCTATATCGACTTGGCTCCTCTGACTGCCCAGTTATATGATGTAGGTTCAAGACTTGACTATATGGAAAACCGGCTTGGAGAGAATAATAAAGATATAATAGCAATAAAGAACTACTATTTCCTGCTTGAACTCAGACATTGGCTAATAGTGAAGAAAGATTCGCCTGGATGCGGGCAGCAGAGGATACCTATACTTTATTTCTATGCAAAGAGCGACAAGTGCAAATCATGCAAAGAGCAAGGCTTCATACTTGACTACATCAAAAGGAAATACCAAAACATATACATCTATTCTTTTGATATAGACCTTGGCGGAAGCTCGATAAATGGAGTGAAGAAGATTTATGGCGTTGAGTCAACCCCTACAATCGTGATAGGAGATACTGCATACCATCATTTCATGACAAAAGACAGCATAGAAGCTGTCCTAAACGAGCAGAATGCAGTCCCTGTCTCAGAAGAATAATACTCTTTTTGACTTATCTTTTGCAAAACATATAACTTTATTTACTAGTTTTCTGCCTATTTTCATATGGAAAAGAGGATATTAAACGGAAACGAGGCGATAGCCCTGGCCTCTTTGAATGCTGAATGCGACTGCTATTTTGGATATCCTATAACTCCCCAGAATGAGATACCCCACATCCTTGCAAAAGAGATGCCTAGAAAGAACAAGACATTTTTACAGGCCGAATCTGAAGTCGCTGCAATAAATATGGTGTATGGGGCGAGTTCTGCAGGTGCAAGAGTCATGACATCGTCTTCATCTTTAGGGATAAGCCTTATGCAGGAAGGCATATCATTCATCTCTGCTGCACACCTTCCTTGTGTCATTGTAAACGTGATGAGGGGAGGACCTGGGCTTGGAAACATTAAGGGAGCACAGGCAGATTATTTCCAGGCGACAAAAGGAGGAGGGCACGGAGACTATCATATGATTGTTTTAGCTCCAAATTCTGTCCAGGAATGCTATGACTTCACTTTGGACGCATTTGACCTTGCTGACCATTATAGGATTCCTGTGATGATACTTGTTGATGGCATAATGGGACAGATGCAGGAGATAATGGATGAAAAACAGTATAACATGCCTGAGGTCATTGATAAGGAATGGGCAGTGTCAGGATGCAAAAGAAGAGAAAGAAATCTTATAAGGACATTGTTCTTAGGAGATGGAGTTGAGAACAATAATATCCTTTTGCAGAGGAAATATGAACAGATAAGACAGGAAATGTCCTTATTCGAGGAATATTTCACTGATGACTCTGATGTAGTTGTTGTTGCTTTTGGAATAGGGGCAAGGATCGCCAAAGAAGCTGTCGATTCTGCAAGGGAGAATGGAGTCAAAGCAGGACTTTTTCGCCCAATATCATTATTCCCATTCCCTTATGAAGAGCTCAGAAGATATTCTGACAAGAAGATAATTGTCATTGAACTAAGCGCAGGACAGATGCTTGAAGATGTAAAACTTTCTGTGAAAAAAGATGTTACATTTTATGGTTTTGGCGGAGGGTGGTGCCCTAAGCCAAAGGATATACTTGATGTGATTGAGGAGACCTGCAATGAGCAATGATAATACTGATATAATGAACAAAAATCTGCAGCATTATTGCCCTGGGTGCGGGCATAGGATAATACATAGGCTTCTTGCTGATGCAATAAATGAGCTGGGGATAAGAGAAAGAATTGTTTTGCTTGCTCCTGTCGGATGTGCAGTCTTATTATATAATTATTTTGACTGCGATATTGTCGAATGTGCGCATGGGAGAGCGCCTGCTGTCGCGACTGGGATAAAAAGATTCAGGCCAGAGACAATAGTCATATCTTACCAAGGAGACGGAGATCTTGCTTCGATAGGCATGGCTGAGACAATACACACTGCAAACAGGGGAGAGAACATCACAGTCATATTTGTCAATAATGCAGTCTATGGAATGACTGGAGGGCAGTATGCGCCTACTTCGTTACCAGACCAGGTGACTACAACTACACCTTATGGAGACTGCTACAAGAATTATGGCATGCCTATAAGAGTCTGCGAGCTTCTAAAAGATTTTGACAAAGTCAAATATCTTGAGAGATGCGCTGTAAATTCTTCTGAAAATGTAAAAGCTACCAAAGAAGCAATAATGACTGCTTTGAGAAACCAGATCGATGGAAAAGGATATTCCTTAGTTGAAGTGATTTCGATGTGCCCTGTCGGATGGAGAATGAATGCTATTGAAGCATGCAAATATATTGACAATAAGATGATTGCTTTTTTTCCATTAGGGAGGGTAAAATGAAGATATCTCTGCTTGCCATCGGCATGGGGGGGCAGGGGATTGTGACCATTGGAGATGTCCTTACGAACACTGCCAAAGAGCTTGACCTTAATCTTACAAGAAGAGTAAATTATGGGATACAGATGAGAGGAGGATTTGCTTCCACTGAAGTGATAATATCTGACAAAGAAATAAGGTCTCCAATAGTGGACGAGTTTGACTGGATACTTGTCATGGACAAGAAAGTATTTATTGATAACAAGCCTAACGGGAAAGTGATATTGTCTGCTGTCGACAATGATTCCAATTATTTCATCCCTGCAATATCTATTGCAAAAGAAAAAAAGTTAAGGGCGAATATGATACTTCTTGGATATTTTCTCAAGATCTCAGGACTATTTTCTCTTGAGCAGATAGAAAAAGGTATATCACAAGTATTTTCTGGGAAAAAAGAGATATTTCTTGATGAGAACATAAGATCTCTTGTTGAGGGATTCAATTATGAAGGCTGAGATATTTTTTCTATTGTTCCTGATCCTTATTTCATCATGCTCTTCATATGAACAGAAGAAAGAGGCGATTGTGAGCTTTACATTTGATGATGCTTATGAATCTCAATACTACAATGCTTACCCAATATTTGCCAATGAGAATGTCCCTGCAACTGTATTTGTCATCGCTAATCTGACCTCTTTTGAAGGCAAGAAACTTATGGACGATAAGATGCTTAAAGAAGTCTCTTCTGACTGGGAGATAGGGGTCCATTCTTTAAATCATAAATATTGGGAAAATGAAGATGAAATGTATGCTGCTAAGCAGATCATGATTAAAAGGGGATTTAATGTGAATGGATTTGCAGTCCCTTATGGAAAATATGATGATAATAGTGTCGAGAATGCCAAGAAGTACTTCAGCTATATGAGGACATCTGATTATGGCCTGAATGACCCAAGGAATACTGATAGGTATAGGCTTAAATCAAAATGGATATTGAATAATACTACCTTTGACGAGATGAAGTCATGGGTCGATGAGGCTGACAGGAGTGGAGGATGGCTTATCATAATGGTGCATATTGTAGATGAAAATAATCTTTCTGAAGATTATACTGCAAAGCCGTCTGACTTAAAAAGGTTGATCGGTTATATTCAAGAAAAAGAAATACCAATAAAATCTGTGAATGGTGTTGTCAGTGGAATGGAAAAGGCTTGATTATGTAGATATTTTCCGTGGATTTGCATTATTTGTAATGGTCTCGATACAGATATTCAGCTTCCTTTGGATCTATGACATATATCGCGATTATCCTTATTATGTAAAAGCGATAGATTCTGTCACATGGATACCTCCTTCCTTGCTTTTCACTTTTGTCTCTGGCATGAGCGTATACCTTCTCATCATGAAGAGGAAGGATTCTGACAAATCAGGATGGCAGATATTGAAGGAAGTTGTAAAGAGATATGGGATATATGTCCTGATATCCCTTCCTTTTACATGGATCATGTGGAATCTCAATACTTATTTCGCATGGGACGAAGCGATACAGGGAATAGGATTAGGGGCAATCTTTACAGCCATGATTGTGCTTTTGTTCGGGAAAAGGATAAACTGGGCATTTGTTTTAGTGCCGATATTTGCTTTTTTCCAGCATTTCCTCCTTAGGCATTACCAGTTTGCATCTTCTATCCCTGTGGATTCACAAACTATAACTTCCTTCCTACTTAATGTAAGCTATAGAGGATGGTTCTCGCTGATAAACATGATACCTTTGATGATTTCTGGAATAATATTCTTCAAGATGATACAGGAGAACAGACCAAAAACGCAATTATTGCTGTTCAGCTTAGGCAACTTAATGGTAGCTGTCTTATTGCATTTTACGATAGTCCCTATTGATTATTATTTCAGGTCTTTCTCATACATGTTTTTTGCCATCGGAGAAAGCTCTTTGATATGCATTGCGCTTTATATGGTATACCTTAATAAAAACAAGATATTTGAGGCTTTCCTATATCCTTTAAAGGTATTTGGAAAACTGAGCTTTTTCTTATATGTCGGGCATTATCTTTTGATATTGAAAGTGCTGCAGGTCACAGGACTATCAGACCGACTTGGAGAGATTGCATCATGGATGGTGACTGCAGTCCTGATGCTTGTGGTATTTGCTGTTGCAAAGACTTATCTGGAATATAAAGAAGCTAAAATGTCAGGAATTTTCCACTAATCTAGGATTGGTAGCGTAAAGCGATGTAATTCCAGAAATAAGAAAATTCCTGAGCACTAAGAACCACCGAGCAGCATATTATGATTGCGGAATCTCATTCATATTTAATAGGTGGTTCTTTAGAAGCGAGAAATTGATTTTTATTCTTTCTTTACCCTTCTTTTGATTGTGATCATATCTCCTATCGTAAGGTCATCAGAATTTGATTTTATCGGGGCTTCCCTCTCTAATGTCCTTTCTTCGATAAGTGTTATCTTCAATGCCCTTTCAAGCTTTCTTGCAAGATTGACATCTGGTTCAGAATGGCCTGTCTCTATGTTACGGATATGGTTCTGCTTTTCATTGATCAGTTTTGCAAAGTCTTCCTGCTTAAATCCCAGCTTTTCCCTCGCATCTTTCACTTTTTTTGCAAAATCCGGCACTATGATCTGGATTGTTTCCTTGGTTGATTTAGGAACCTGGACTTTTGATACGATTCCCTGGGCTTTTTTCTGCTCGACTCTTGGTTGTTCTACATATACCTTCTTTATGACTTTTCCATGAGAAGAACACTTTTCACATACTTTCATCTGAGAGCCCTCTATCTCTGTTATGAACAGATCAGTGTCTTTTCCGCACATCTCGCATTGCATAATGCTCACTAAGAATATATTATTTTTAAATCTATTGTTTAGGAATATCTTCTACCCTTTGCACACCATAATAATTGCAGAGTAAATAAGACCTATCGCTGTTGAATATAGCTTCTGCGACTGATCTACAGTAGCCATTATCAAATGTAGCTTTAGGATCTTTCAGATGCCATATTGAGCTTTGCCCATCATTTCCGCATGCAATCGGGCCATCTTTTCCAATCAAATACCAGAACACCGGCTTATACAGTTTCATCCCAGCTTCAACATCAAACTCAGGATATCCTGACATTATCTGGCTCAAAGGCTGGTTTATGCCTTGGGGATTATTTCTTGCTGCAGAAATCATGCCTTCAGCAATCTGAGAAAGAATCACCTTGATCTGATCGTCGATACAAGGCTGTTCTGTTTCTGGCATAGTATTTTTTGCTTTAATCGCATTTTTATGCTTTTCTATCCTGTAAAATATATATTTCCGGATTTATCCGGAATACGTAATTGCTACGATCATCTATATTATTTTAATTTCTTGACTATCCCATTGTTAGCATCAACTTCAACAAGATCCCCATCTTTCAAGACCTCTGTTGCGATCTTTGTCGCAATGACGCTTGGGATACCTAGTTCTCTTGAAACAATGGCTGCATGCGAGCATATGCCTCCCTCGTCTGTCACTATGGCTCCTGCCTTGTGACATGCTTTTATCATTTCAGGGCCTGTCGATCCTGTGACCAAGACCTCTCCTTTCTCCATCTTAGCTATTATTGGAGACAAGTCGATTGAAGTGTCAAAAGGGACAATCCTTACCTTACCAATATAGTGCCCTTTGTTTCCAATCATGCCTTTGAATTCTGTGACATCCTTATTATCAATCCTGTCAAATGCTTCTGCAATCCTGGTTGCATCTTTTCCTACAATTGGATTCCAACCATTGAATTTTCCATAAGCAAAGCTGCTCCTATCTATCTTCTTTATCTCTGATTTCTTTATATTAATGAAATGGATAATCTCTTTGAAATGATAATCCTCTATATTCTTTATTCCTATCCTTTTTGTTATCTCTTTTATGAATTTTGACATCAATCCATTTTGTGTAAATATGGTCTTATTGACAAAACATCGCAATACAAACTTTAACTCTGCCATCTCTCTTATTGCTTCTGCAAGGGGATGATGCTTTCTTGCCACAATCACTTGGGCATGGAGCGATTCTGTTTCACTAATGACTTTCCGCGGATCTTTCATCTCTTTAAGCAATGCTGAAAAATTCTTTTCTGTTAATGTCTTCCCTCCAATATTGTAAAGGATAAACCTATACCTCTCCACATGCTGTTTTATCTTATCTTTCTTTGGACCTAATACAAGCAAAGCACGTTCATACTTTTCTTTAGAAAGGGTAGTCTCTTTTGGAGAGCTTCTTAGATAAGAGTCATTATTTATCCCTAACTTATCCGCTTTTTCCTGAACTTTGTCAAAGTTAAAGTATTCTGTGTAAAAATACTGAGAAAGAATTTTTTGAGTGAATCCTACAAATATCGCAAATTCTGATGCAAGCTGCTTATTACTTAGCTTCTTAAGGTCTTGGTCCTCTATCTTTGGAATATAGACCAATGCCTCTTTCATCAGAACACCAAGTTCTTTCTTGAAATCAGGCATGCCTTTCTCAATAAGCTTAAGACCTGCAGTCCCAAGCTTTTGCCGCGCTTTCTTTGCGATGTAAAACTTATGGATATTGTCCTTATAAGTTGTTATGCAGTCAATCTCTTTGAAGTGAACATGCAGCCAAATTGAGACTGAAAGGAAGCTGAAATTATGGACCTTCCATAAGAAATCATAATCTTCTGGGTTTATTGTGAAACCTGGAATATTCTTTGTTTTCATAACCTTACTTTATTTGCATTGTATTTAAAATTACCTTTTCTATCAAATCATTGCAAAAATGACCCATAACTTCAACTCCAATAGAAGTAATCATAACGTTTTTAAATATGGTTACAATTAACATATATTATGGCAAAGAATTCATTTTTACTTGTAAACCTGCAGGATGATGAGACAAAGCATCTAGCGCAAGTCATAACAAATGACTCATGCAGAAGGATACTTGACCATCTCGCTGAAAAGCCTGCAACTGAGACTGACATAGCTAAATTGTTAGGATTGCCTCTTTCTACAGTCCATTACAACATACAAGCATTAGTCAAGGCTGGACTTGTGGAAGCAGATGAATTCCATTACAGCCCTAAAGGGAGAGAAGTCAATCATTACAAGCTTGCCAACAAATACATAATCATCGCTCCTAAGAGCACTTATGGAATAAAGGAAAAGTTGAAGTCAATATTGCCTATTGTCGCTGTTGTAGGAGTTGGAGCTTATGTTATCCAATTCCTAGCAAGATCATATACTGGGACTGGAAAGATGATGGCTGTAGGGGGAAACCAGTTACTTGCATCAGAGATGACTGATGCTGCTATCAGGACAGGAGCTACTGCAACAACTCTTGCACAGGAAGCTGTGAACTATGCAGCAAATACTGCAGCACCTTCTGCTCAAGGATTGACAAAAGTTGCAGCTAGCAGCGCTGGTGCTGTCACAACTACAACTATTCAAGCCGCAACCACTACTTTACAGACAACCACTACAACTCTTCAGAGATATGCTCCTGTGCATCCAAGCGAGCCTAACATTGCTTTATGGGTCTTAATCGGAACAATCTCAGCATTTTCACTTTACTTACTAATAGATTATCTGGTTTATGTAAAGAAGAACAAGAGAAACTAAAACCCATCTGGATTATTCTTATGCCAGTTCCATGCGTTCTTGATTATGTCTTTTATGTCATATTTAGGAGACCAGCCAAGCTCTTTTCTTATCTTTGAATAATCTGCAATAAGGAACGCAGAGTCTCCTGGCCTTCTTTTTTCATCTACTGACTTGATTTCCTTTCCTGTTATCAATCTGGCCTGATCAATGACTTCTTTAACAGAATACCCTTTTCCATTTCCAAGATTGTATGCATTGCTGATATTTCCTTTGAACAATGCCTCTAATGCAAGGATATGGGCATCTGCAAGATCCAAGACATGGATGTAATCCCTTACGCATGTGCCGTCTTTTGTGGGATAATCTGTGCCAAATACCTTGATTTCTTTTCTTTTGTCCAATGCAACTTGCAGTACTAATGGGATAAGATGAGATTCTGGATCATGATCCTCTCCAATCTCTCCTGAGAAGTCTGCTCCTGCAGCATTGAAATAACGCAATGCGATGAATTTCAATCCATGAGCCTCATCATACGAACTCATGATCTCTTCTACCATCAGCTTGGTCATGCCGTATGGATTTACAGGATGCTTTTCTGAATCCTCTTTAATAGGCATCTCTTTTGGCTCTCCATATACTGCAGCGCTTGACGAGAATACGATATGCTTGACTCCTCTTTCTACCATTGCATCCAATAGGTTAATGGTGTTCACTACATTATTATTGAAGTATTTTGAAGGGTCCTTTACAGATTCTCCCACTTCTATGAACGCTGCGAAATGTATGACTGCATCAATCCTATTCTCATTCAACACTTGAGATATCGCTTCCTTATCAGAAAGGTCTACCTGCATAAACTTAACATTTTTTGGGATGCTTTTCTTGTGGCCTTTTGACAGGTTGTCCAATATCAGGACATTGTATCCTTTCTTTATCAGCTCTCTTGTTACATGGCTACCGATATATCCTGCTCCGCCTGTGACTAATATTGTTTTTTGCATTTATTCGATGAATTATTTAATCGGTATAAATAGATTATCATAATGATTACGTAATCTCTACATCAAAAGGTTTTTATAATTATGGACAATATAATCAAATAACATATTGATGAGGTAATTCAAATGAGAAATGTGATGATAATATCTTTGGCAATTATTTTGATAATATTTTCCGGGTGCGATTCCAAAAATAATGCGACAACTACTACTATAAGCCAGGCTGATTACTGCACTGAAAATTCACAATGTGCACCTGGAGGATGCTCTTCGCAGCTCTGTGTCAAAAAGACTGGGAACGTAAGCGGAGGACTATTTACGACTTGTGAATACAAGGATGAATACCAATGCCTGAAGGAAACAACATGCGATTGCATTTCCAATAAGTGCCAATGGAACCAGAATGACGCTTATCTAAGCTGCATGAATAAATTCAAGAAATAAAATGAAAAAAATTGTGATTGTGACTGGGACTCCTGGAACTGGAAAGACTTACATCGCAAAAGCTGTTGCGAAGGCTTTTTCTTTGAAATATATTAATGTAAAAAAAGTGATCTTAAAGGATAAGCTTAGCGAAGGATATGACAAAAAAAGGAAGACGAAGATAATAGATGCAAATAAGCTCAGCAAATCACTTGTTTTAGTGTTAAAAAATCCTGACAAGGGAATTGTGATTGATTCTCATATGTCTCATTTCATACCTTCAAAATATGTGGATCTTTGCATAGTCACAAAATGCGATCTTAAGGAACTGAATAAAAGGCTGAAGAAAAGGGGATATCATAAGTCAAAGATAAGAGAGAACCTAGATTCTGAGATATTTGATATCTGCTATAATGAGGCTAAGGAAAGAAAGCATAAGATATTAGTGATTGATACAACAAAGAGAATGAATATGGTCAATATCAAGAAATTAGTTGTTCTTTGACTATTGTCTTAATCCAAGATTTCTTTCAATTTCCTGAACTTGTTCTACTGAGATATCATACAAGATTGATAAGCCTGATTCCATCATCCTTAAGCCATTCTGCGGAGTACAATGATAATTTGCACAAGCTCTAGTTAATAACAAAGCTATATCATTAGAATCATATTCTGATGATCCAGGGTCTTCAAATCTCATCAAAGGAACCCTTGAAGCAACAAACGCAATTGCAGGCTGATACCTTCCACTTGCCAAAGACTGATGGACAAATTCAACTGCGCTAGCTCTAGAATCAATCGTGTTAGGGTCTATTTCATTCCCTAAAGTAATTCTTGCATATTCCATGAATATTAGTAATCACTGATCTGCTTGTGATGTCTTTTGCGCTATGTAACCAAGCATCCTTTCCACCAATGTCATAGGCTCTTGGGATGCTGATTCATGTGCATACTGTCTAAATACTCTTCTCTCATAGCATTCTGCAAACTGCTTTGCCAACCCATCAGTTACAAACCTCATCCCTGCCTGATCCAATGTGAGGTTTTCACCCTGCATAAGCAGGTGCACATGATATTTAGGAATAAGGTGCCTTTGCGCATTATTCTTTGTTTTAAGATGATTTAGATATGTTGCTGTTTCCATAAATCTAGCTTTGAGCTCTGGCTGCCTTGTCTCATAGATAACTTCTGTTCTGGACTGAATGCGTTCCTGCCTTCTTGCCTCAAGCCCTGATGCAGCGACATCATGAACATATTCTCTTGCTCTTGATGCAATAGAACCAATATCTGGCAAAGAATAAGGGATTGCTTGATCGATGCTGTCTGCTTTGATGATCCTTGCTGAATATCTTACTGCGTCGTCACTCATAGACATACTTTAATCGTGTTCATTTATATAGTTGTCCCACCAAAAATAGTTTTTTTGTGTGTTTTCCATAAGTTTTATATAGAAATCCGTGATAATAATGGCATGGACGAGATTTTTGAAGAACTTAGAAGCGGATTCGGATTAAGCGACAAGCATATCATAATCCTTGAGAATCTCTATAAGCAGGAATTAGATGCAAACCAGATATGCAAGACGACAGGCATACCTCATGGGAGGATATATGCTTACCTAAATGAGCTTGTCGACCTAAAGCTGATCGAGAAGTCTGAGAAGAAGCCGTATAAGTACGGGATGAAAGACAGCGACCAGAAGATAATGAAATTCCTGAAATATAAGTTTGACAATCTTGTAGGCAGGCAGCAGAAGGTAGTAGATCTTCTTGAGAGGAAGTCTACAATCCAGGACTTGGAGATCATCCATTCTGGAGATGAGTATGCATTCAAGGTCATCCAGCTTATTGATGAGGAGAAGTTCATAAAGACCGTAATAAGGCATGGCTCTATACCATTTCCTCTCTATCCTGAAAGGATAAAGGACTTTCTTCGTGTTAGGAAAGTAATTGTAACTCATAGACAGACTATGGCGCATACAAGCCCTAGCACGACTTCTATGCTCTATAGGGCACATATAGACGCCTATCAGCAAGGCAAGAAGTTCTATGCGATTGTAGAGAGGAGCGCCTTAGACTATAATTTTAAGATAATCGAACAATACCTAGGAAAACAATTCTTGAAGGCCATGATAAATGAGATGAAAGAGAAGATAAAGAAATATGACATGAAGATATATGTAGTCGATGAATACATCCCTATGCAGATATTTGTCACAAGGAGAAAAGTCATGCTCTCAATAATACATTATGGCGTGACTACTGGTACAATAATCCAAAGTGATAGGCTTGTCACATTGTACAACAACTTCTTTGATGATATGGTAGAGAGGGGAGAGCCAATCACAAAATATCTTGATTCTTTTGAGATCTAGAATATCATTCAAGAATATCAACTTCGTCTACAATGCCGTCTGAATCGGTGTCTATGCCTTCAACGACTTTTGCGAATATCCTGCTATTATAGTTGTTGCCTTGGCATATCTTGTCAAAATGCTTTATGAAGGATATTATTGTAGCTCTTGTACCTGAAAACCTTTTTCCTGCCACCACTAGGAGTGATTTCTCGATGTTGAAAGGATTTTTTGCCTTCACTATCAATCCTGTCTCTTCTGATGTGTATTGCTTTCCTGTTATAGTTGAATAGATGTTATTCTCCTTAAACTGAACAGAAAGCTTATTGTTGACTTGCGCGGTTATTGAGTTGACTACAGGCCCCCCTATAAGGATGATATTATTGTCTTTCAAATCCTCTGTCCTTGCTTCTGTATCAAGCTTGACATTAAGTTTTGGGACATAATTAAGGTAGGTTCCTAAGAATAAAGCCAAATCAATGCCGTAATAGCCATCCCTTGACCTTGCTTTTTCAGGTCCATGAGGATCAGGAGATCCTACTATAATTATTGTGTTAAGGACACCATCCTGGATAAATGGCTCAAGAAACCTCTTGTGCTCTTCTTTCAATTGGAACAGCTTTTGAGTCTCTTCAAACTGCTTGAATGGTATATAGAAACTAGGCTCTGCCAAATCATATACTTTTGCTTTTCCGCCTTTTGCGACCTCTTTTCTTATGACTTTGATAATTCCGTCTTTTTCGAGGTTGTGGATGTGATAATAGACCTTCTGCTCATCAACTTTCAATGCCTTGGCAATCTCTTTAGGATACGAAGGGTTATTTGCTATATGCTCTATTATCTTATGGGCGAGGTCGCTGCCTAAGCTTTTTACTTGTCCTATCTTCAATTGCTTTGAAGGCAATGAGAGTGTCTTCCCTTCCTTGTATTTTACGACAAACATTTTGATTTTTTTTATAATTTAAGGCTGAAATAGGCCTTTTTATGTTGAAAACATGAACTATTATAAATATTTTTTTAATGGTATTATAAAAATAATGATAATATTTATAAAAGGAGGGTTCACTCCTTACACCATGGCAAAACTATTCGGAACTGATGGAATCAGAGGGAAGGCAAATAGTTACCCTATTACACCTGAAATGGCTTTGACTATAGGCAAGGCTGCTGCAAAGGTATTCAGGAACCATAATAAGAAGCATAAGATCCTAATAGGCAAAGATACAAGGCTTAGCGGATACATAATAGAGACTGCCCTAACATCAGGCATATGCTCAATGGGTGTTGACGTATTCCTGGTTGGACCGATGCCAACGCCTGCTGTAGCCCATCTTACCAGATCTTTGGGAGTTGATGCTTCCATCATGATAACTGCTTCACATAACCCTGCTGATGACAATGGGATTAAATTCTTCAATTCTAAAGGACTAAAGCTTGATGATGAGGTTGAAAAGAAGATCGAAAAAGAAGTTTTCTCTTCAGGAATAGCATCAGACCATATCACAGGAGATCTTTTAGGGAAGGCAACAAGGATAGATGATGCTTCTGGCAGATATATAGAACATGTAAAGATGAGCGTAGGGTCAGTCGATTTGAGTGGAACAAAAGTGGTTGTCGACTGCGCAAATGGGGCTGCATATTCAGTAGCTCCAAAGATACTGAAAGAATTGGGAGCAACTGTAATTGCTATCAATGCAAATCCTGACGGATTGAATATCAACCTGAATTGCGGATCAACGCACCTCGATTCTATCAAAAAAGCAGTTATTGAGAACAAGGCAGATATAGGAATAAGCTTAGATGGGGATGCTGACAGGGGACTTCTTGTCGATGAAAGAGGAGAGGAGTTTGACGGAGATTTCATCATGGCCTTGTGCGGAAAAGACCTGAAAGACAAAGGATTGTTGAAAAAGAACACAATTGTTGCGACTGTGCTCAGCAATCACGGATTAGGGTTATTCTGCAAAAAGAACAACATTAAACTGATCAAGGCAGACAATGGAGACAGGTATGTTTTAAGGGAACTTGTTGATAATGGATATAATTTTGGCGGAGAACTTACAGGACACATAATATTCCTTGATCATGGAGCAACAACAGGCGACGGCATAATGACTGGTGTCCAAATATTGAAGATAATGAAAGAATCCAATAAAAAACTGTCACAGTTGAGGCTTTTTGAGAAGACCCCACAGCTACTTACTTCTACAGATGTGCAAAACAGAAAAGACTATTCAGCACTTATCAAGCCGACTATAGATAAGATAGAGAAAGAGATGGGAGATACTGGAAGGGTGTGGGTAAAGTGCTCTGGAACGCAAAATTTATGTAGGATACTAGTTGAAGGACAAGATAAGAAGAAACTAAAGCAGTATGTCGATGAACTTACTGCTGCAATCCAAAAGGTGGATAAAAAATGAAAGCTGTCATACTTGCTGCAGGAAAGAGCACCAGGACATATCCTTTGACTGCGAATACACCAAAGCCTTTGCTTAAAGTTGCGAACAAGTCTATTCTTGAGCATAATCTTGACCAACTGCAAGGGATAGTTGATGAGGCTATTGTGATAGTAGGATTTGAGAAGGAACAGATAATCAGCGCTTTTGGAAGAAAGTACGGCAAGATCAAACTCACTTATGTCATACAGAAAGAACAACTTGGAACAGGGCATGCACTTATGCTCGCGAAAGATTTTGTGAAAGACAGGTTTATAGTCATGGGTGGGGATGACCTTTTTTCTAAGGAAGACATAAAGAGGTGCGTGAAGCACAAATACTGCGTACTTGCACAAAAGGTTCCTAATCCTGAATCCTTTGGCGTATTTGTCGTGCATGGGAAGTCTGTCAACAAGATTGTTGAAAAACCCTCTAAATTCGTTTCTAATCTGGCAAATACTGGACTTTATGTCTTTGACAAAAGCATATTTGATTTCAAGCTTGAGAAATCTCCAAGGGGAGAGTATGAGCTTACTGATTATATCAACAAGCTGATTGAGAAAGGAGAGATGATATTTTGTGAAGAAGTCAAGGATTATTGGTTGCCTATTATTTATCCGTGGAGCCTGATTGAGGCAAATGAGTTCTTGCTTAAGAGGATCAAGGTCAAGAAGATTTTGGGAACTGTAGAAAAAGGAGTTGTGATCAAAGGCAAAGTGATAATCGGGAAGAACACTCTTGTCAAATCTGGCGTCTATATTGAAGGGCCAGCCATAATCGGAGCGAACTGCACAATCGGACCAAACTGTTATATCAGGCCAGGAACAAGCATAGGAGATCACTGCAAGATTGGACAGGCTGTTGAAATAAAGAATTCTATAGTCATGGACCATACAAATGTACCTCATCTTTCTTATGTCGGAGATTCTGTAATAGGATCCAACTCAAATCTAGGAGCAGGAACAAAGGTTGCAAATCTTCGGCATGATCATGGGAATGTTAGATCTGCTGTTAAGGGAGTTCTAATAGACACAGGAAGAAGAAAGCTTGGAATGATAATCGGCGATCATGTCAAGACTGGCATCAATACTCTAGTCTATCCTGGAAGAAAGATATGGCCGAACAAGACCACTTTGCCTGGAGAGATTGTGAAAGAGGATTTAGAGTAAACTAGTTGACAATACCTTTTTATATATCAAATTATTCTTAGCATAAATGAATATTCTCATCACTGGGGCAAGCAGCTATGTCGGAGCAAGCATATATTCTAGGCTAAAAGACAAATATCAAGTTCATGGGACATATATGAACAATAGGCTTTTTCCAGAATTAGAATTTCTCGATATCACTAATGGTCGCAGCGTCCTTGACTATGTGTCCAGAACAAATCCAGACTTAATAATCCATGTTGCTGCATATGCAAGCGGAAATTGGGCTGATAAAAATCTGGAAAAAGGACTAGAGATAAATGAAAAAGGGACAAGAAACATTGTAGATGCTGCAAACAATAACAGATCCAAGGTACTTTTTATATCATCATTTGCTGCTTTGGATGCCAAGAGCCCTTATGGAATGAGCAAAGCCAATGGCGAGCAGTATGTCAAAGAGGTCAAGGCAGGATATGTCATACTAAGACCATCACTCATCATAGGATTAAGCCCGAATACTAAAAATGACAGGCCTTTCAATAGGATACTTAGGAACATAACTGAACACACTCCTGCTGTCTATGACACTTCATGGAGATTTCAACCAACCTGGCTAAGGCATATTGATGAGGTCATAGAAGAAGTCATTATAAGGAAAATCACCAATGAGACTGTTGAGATAGCTGTGCCTGAAGCCAAGACAAGATTTGACCTTGCCAATGACCTGCTGTCTGACATGGGGATTGATGTCACTCCAAAAGACGCGCACGACACTTCTCCTTCATTTGTAGATGATCTGGAAAAACTTAGAGAATTAGGCTTACCTCAGTATACATACGCTCAGATGATTGAGGGAATAAAGCAAGAGATAAAAGATTATCTGAAAACACGCTGACTCTTTAGAAACAATTTTAAACTTCTGTCTATCTTAGTATAATATGAAGAAAGACCTATCATCCTTGGAGATACATTATCTTGTCAAGGAGCTGAACAAGAGCGGAATAACTGAATCAAAGATAAACAGGATATTCCAGCCTGAAGAGAAAACAGTCTTGTTAGATCTCTTTGCATCTGGGAAAGGGAAGATACTTCTTAAGATAATGACTCCTAATTTCATGTTCATATCTTCTGAAAAAGGAGAGAATCCTCAGAATCCTTTCAATTTCTGCATGGTGCTTAGGAAGTACATAACAAATGCCCGTGTGGATAAGATAGAACAAGTAGGATCTGAAAGGATTGTTAAGTTTTCGATCAGGACAAAAGAGAAGAACTTCCATCTTTATGTCGAGCTGTTCTCAAAAGGCAATATTGTTCTTTGCGATGACAAGGATATGATAATATCTGCAATCGAGAAACAGATATGGAAGACAAGAAGCGTGAAAAAAGATGAGGCTTACATAGTACCTTCAAGGGGATATAACTTCTTTACATTGAACGAAGATGAGCTAAAAGATGTTGTTGAAAAGACCACCAAAGACCATCTCATAGCGATACTTGCAATGGACCTTGGAATTGGAGGGACTTACTCTGAAGAGATATGCACTATATCTGGACTGAACAAGAATCTTGAGACAGGAAAGATTGATGTCGTAAAGATAAGGAAGATAATAGAAGCGATAAAGGATGTCACAAGCAGGAAAATGAAGCCTTTTGTGATAAAAAGAGATGATAATACGATAGATGCCATTCCTTTTGAACTTGAACTCTATAAATATTATGACAAAGAAGAGAAGGAGACCTTTTCTTCTGCGATTGATGCATTTGTGAGCACTTCATTTGACAAGACTGCAATACATAAAAGATCAAAATATGAAGATAAGATAAAAGAGCTTGAAAGGCTGATTGCAAAGCAGGAAGAGCAGCTGAAGAGAATAGAAGAGGAACAGGATGAGAACAGGAAGAAAGGAGAACTGATGTATGAACAATACCAGCTCATCAATGAGATCCTTGTTGAGATAAGAAAAGCAAGGGAGAAGTATTCCTGGAAAGAGATAAAGGAGAAGCTGAAAGGACATAAGATAATCAAAGACATAAATGAGAAAGAAGGCAAAATAACAGCCGAAATTTAAACGAACGGACCGGAAAAATTCAATAAAAAATCACTTTTTCTGCAACGCTTCCGGATTCTCTGGAAGGCTTACGGATTTCTCGAAAATCCTGCAATTTTCCGACGGAAAAGCATTTTAATATGCTATCCTCATGATATCCCATCAAATACAAAAAGGTGATTTAAATGGGATTAACGACAAAAAGAGAAGAGCAGTTGAAGAAGATGCCGAGGATCGATACGATTATCGAGAAGATCCCTGGCAAGAACTTGATCAGGCACAAGACAATCATCACAGATGTCAAGCCGATACAGTATTATAACGCTGTCATCAAGAATGCGGAACCGGAAGTTGCTGCACAATAAGCAGTTTTTTCTTTATTTTGTTTTTTTATATTAGTTAAAAAGAAAAGGTGGACAGTTTTCCAGGGTTCCCGCACATCAGTGCAGTACTGCAAGGAACGTAGGCTTGCTTGACTTCTGAGTTCGAGATGGGATCAGGTATGACCAAGCCACTGTGACCGTCCTAGGGATAGGGAATCAATAGGGGTTTAAAAAGCTTACTGTTAAGGACGATTCGAAATATTGATTTTCGAAAGTATCTTAATGATAATTTAGCCCCTACTTAACTAAATCCATCGTATTAAAATCGTGGATTTTAAAAACGATAAACTTGCTACGCGAGTTTACGTGATGCGGCGCTCACTCGCTGGTTGTCCTATCACAACTGACTCTTTTAGGGTTATGTACATGCCTATCTCTATCAGACCATTAAAACCTGTTTAGAACCCAAATAAAGCCAATTTACCTTAGATTTGAGATAAACCTATTAGCCCTTGACTTCTTCTTCCTTAGCTTCTCCCTGACTGTGCCGTTAAAGCCTTTCTTCTTGAAGCCAAACTTAAGGAATCCATCGATCTTCCTGTCATTATCCATCTTGAATGGATTGTCATCTGGAGGCTCGATAGCCAGTATCTGTTTGACTCTTTCGTCCACTCTTGACTTGTCTTTAGCCTTTGGCTTTACTTCCTTATTCTTTTTTGCCATTTTTGTTCATTTTTAGTAAATAAGTCAGGGTTTATAAAATTTTTGAATTTGGGGATGAATTACAGGTTATTTACTGATTATCTGTAGGTTAACAATAAACTTTATATAATAAGAAGCTAAATGATATATAAATCAATCCAAGAGGTGTTTTGATGCAAAAAAGAAGTATTGTTTCTATCTTAGGAATAATGTTATTAATTTCTTCAGTTGTGATCATAGGGTGCGGTCCGGCAATACCTTGCAATCAACTCGGTGCTGCTGATTGCAATGGGAGAGATGATTGTGATTGGATATATATAGGTGAAGATGGATATTGTGTGGATACTACAACAACCACTTATCAGGGGGCAACTACAACGACCCAACCTGATGCTTCATGTACTGGTCCTAAACCAGTTGATGTAATCCTTAAGTGTTTAAACCACAGTCCATGTATTTGGGCATGTAATTTATTAGAAGATGGAATAACCTATGCATGGAGATGTATTTGCAGATAAATAAACAATTATTTTTATCTTTGTTTTTATTTAATCTATTTTCAGAACATCCTCTTTAGTATGTATATGCACTTCTTTCTCGCTGCTCAAATATCCTTTGAGGAGCTTCTGCTGAGCTATCTTTGGAAAGACGTCGATCTCTAGGCTGCTGCCTTTATACTCGAATATCTCTGGAGAACATACGAAAATAGGAGAGAAGACAAGATATATATCAGAATCCTTGGGCTTCTGGACAAATTCAAGGATAGTGTTGCCTTCAACTCTCACGATGCCTTTCTTTGAGGGATCATTTGTCGTTGTCAGAAGCAAGGTCGAGACTGAGTTCTGCTTTATGTGGAAGTTCCAAAGCTCTTCTATGTTTATCTTCTTGAAGATTATATCTGAGAACACTACGAGGAAATTGTTTCCGATCTTCCCTTTTAAGAGTTTCAAGGAATCAGCAGACCCTTTAGAGTCCTTTTCCTCCACATAGATCATCTCGACGCCATAATCTGCGCCTTCTTTCAATACATCAAATATCTTTGTCAATACCAGATGACGGGCTATTATGAATATTCGCTTGAAACCGTCTGACCTGAGCTTTTTTATAGCCATCTCGATGACAGTTGTTCCATTTATTTTTGCCAGCGGCCTATACTCTCCTTTTGAGATAAGTAGGCCATGTTCAGGGCCTCCTGAGAGGATTACAGCAGTCTTCCTGCTTCCAAGAGAGTTGCTAACAAGATATTCTATAGCCTGGCTTCTATTCCTGATGTAGATATTATCTATAATTGAGTCTACATCATGTATAATATTCTCATTTATTGTAATACTAATCTTCTTTTTCATGCGATAAGGTAGGATAAAGGTAAGATATTTATATATTTAATGGAATAATCGGTTAGATATGGGTTTTGTTTATATTGCCAGTATACTATTGATAATTAAGTAAGGGGACACCCCTTACCAACCCCATTCGATGAATTTATTCAATTGCTTGGGCTAATATGGAGGGATAAGATGAAAATAACAATGATCGGAACTGGATATGTCGGACTCACTACAGGGACATGTTTTGCAAACCTTGGAAACACTGTGATCTGCCTTGATATTGACGAGAAAAGGATCTCAAACCTTAACAAAGGAGTACTGCCATTCTATGAGCCAGGGCTTAAGGAGATGGTAGAACAAAACACAAAAGAGAAAAGGCTTGTCTTTACTACAGACGCAAAGAAAGCAATCTCTGAATCTGACATCATATTCATAACTGTAGGAACCCCAAGCTCTGATGACGGAGAGGCTGACTTAAAATATGTCTTTTCTGCTGCTGATACGATCGGAAAGAACATGAACAGCTACAAAGTCATCGTCGACAAAAGCACTGTACCTGTCGGAACTGCTGATAAAGTCAAGGCGACAATACTTAAGAGCCAGGCAAAAAAGGTTGATTTTGATGTCGTATCAAATCCTGAATTCCTGAGAGAAGGGCAGGCAATAAATGACTTCATGATGCCGGACAGAGTTGTTATAGGAGCTGAGAGCGAGAATGCAAAGGAAGTCATGGTCAGGCTCTATAAATCCATTGAAAGGACAGGGAAACCTATCATAACTTGTGATGTGAAAAGCGCAGAACTGATTAAATACGCATCAAACGCAATGCTTGCTGCAAGGATTTCTTTCATGAATGAACTAAGCCATCTATGCGAAAAGGTCGGCGCAGACGTCAAGATGGTTGCCAAAGGAATGGGATATGACACAAGAATAGGGCCAAGATTCTTGCAGGCAGGCATCGGATATGGGGGAAGCTGCTTCCCAAAAGATGTGAAGGCGATGGCTTTCACACTTAAACAATATGACTGCAGCGCAAAACTGATGGATTCCATCGATGAAGTCAATGAGATGCAGAAAAACTATATGGCTAAAAAAGTCGAGTCTGTGATTCCTCAGATAAAAGGAAAGACTATCGGAATCTGGGGATTGGCATTCAAGCCAAGGACTGATGACATGAGAGAGGCGCCTTCGATAAACATAATAAATTCTCTCTTGAAAAAAGGCGCAAAGATCAAGGCATTTGATCCTATCGCAAAAGAGACTGCCCAGAAAATATTCACAGGTATTGAATATTGCGAAGATCCTTATGAAACCATCAGGGGATGCGACGCATTAATCTTATGCACTGAATGGGACGAATTCAGGGAGCTTGACAAGGAGAAGATGAAATCTTTGATGAAAAAACCTTTGATATTTGATGGAAGGAATGTTTATGATCCTCTTGAGATGAGGCAGGCAGGATTTGAATATTACAGCATAGGGAGAAAGTAAAAATCTAAAAAGGTGATATACTATGAAAGCAATAATTCCGGCAGCAGGATATGCAACAAGGATGTACCCTCTGACAAAAGACAAGCCAAAGCCATTATTGCCTATTGCAGGCAAACCGATGGTAGAATATATCATCGATAAGATAAAAGAGATAGGATGCGTTGACCAGATATATATAGTCACAAATGATAAATTTGCAGGAAATTTTGAAGCGTGGACAAGAAGATACAAATGTAGCATACCTATAAAGATAGTGAATGATAATACAAAATCAAATGAAGACAGATTAGGCTCAATTGGAGACAAGAACTTTGTCATGGAACGCGAGAAGATAGATGACGAGATAATTGATATTGCAGGAGACAACTTATTTAACTTCGATCTTAAGGAGATGTATGATTATTTCAAGAAGAGGAATGCGATAACAATATCATTATATGATGTAAGGGAGGAGAGTGAAGCTAAGAAATTAGGGATAGCTGCAATTGATGGGAACGATGTTGTGATTGATTTTGAAGAGAAGCCTTCTGTCCCAAAGTCTACACTCGCTTCGATCGGGATATATATGTATCCAAAAGGGGCCCGCAAATTCTTCAAGCAATATCTTGATGAAGGCAATTCTCCTGACCATGCCGGAAGCTTTATAGAGTGGCTTCACAAAAGGCATAAGGTGTATGGATTTAAGTTTGACAAAGAAGATGAACATTGGTTTGATATAGGCAGCTTAGAGAAATATAAGGAGGCTGACGAGCTTTATATTAAGGGAGAGGAATGAATAAAAGGACATACAAAAGAAAACCTTTTAAAATAGCTTATCTTTCAATAAAAAATAACAGGGGGGAGATGAATGAAGACAGTTCTCGTAACAGGAGGAACAGGATTTTTAGGCAGCCATCTTTGCGATCTGCTGATTAAGAAAGGGAATAAAGTAATCTGTGCAGACAATAATATTACTGGAAGTAATGACAACATCAAGCATCTACTGAACAATCCGAATTTTGAGCTAGTGCAGCATGATGTGACAAAGCCATTCTTTGCAAATTGCCATATCGACCAAATATACAATCTAGCATGCCCTGCTTCTCCAAAGCATTACCAATTTAACGCCATCAAGACAATAAAGACAAATGTCCTTGGCGCAATAAATATGCTTGGGCTTGCAAAATGCCATAAAGCGCGAATATTACAGGCTTCTACTTCAGAAGTTTATGGGGATCCGTTAGAGCACCCTCAAAAAGAGACTTACTGGGGCAATGTAAATCCAGTAGGAATAAGATCATGCTACGATGAAGGAAAAAGAGCAGCAGAATGCCTTTTCTTTGATTATCACAGGCAGCATAAGGTTGACATAAAGGTCATAAGGATATTCAATTCATATGGCCCAAATATGGCTCTTAATGATGGAAGGGTTGTCTCTAACTTCATTGTACAGGCATTGAAGAATGAGCCTATCGAAATATATGGAGACGGCATGCAGACAAGAAGCTTCTGCTTTGTTTCTGACACAATCGAAGGCATGTACAAAATGATGGAGTCTGAGAACTTTACAGGGCCTGTAAACATCGGAAATCCTGAAGAGATGACTGTCAAAGATATGGCTAAACTCATCATCAAGCTGACAAATTCAAAGTCAGAACTGGTACTTAGACCATTGCCTCAGAATGACCCTAACAAAAGGAAAGCAGACATAACTTTAGCAAAAGAGAAATTGAAATGGGAACCTAAAGTCCCTCTTGAGGAAGGGCTTAAGAGGACAATTACGTATTTCAAGAAGAGGCTGGAAGAAACTGAAAATGGAAAGTAAACTTGCAATCGATGGAGGAAAGCCGACTGTCAGCAAGGCTATCCCTATCGCCAATATAGATGTCGGAGAAGACGAGATAAAAGCCATATCTGAAGTGATAAGGTCAAAACAGATATCAAGAGGACCAAAAATAAATGGAATCGAGTCGCGCATCAGTAATTATGTCGGATGCAAGGACACAGTGATAGTATCAAGCGGAAGCACGGCACTACACCTAGCACTACTTTCTTTAGACCTTCCAAAAGGTTCAGAAGTCATTGTGCCTTCATTCACTTTTGCGGCAACAGCATTAACTCCAATATATTGCGGGCTTAAGCCTGTTTTTGCAGATATAGACGAGAAAACCTTCAACATCTCTCCTGAATCAATAGCTTCGAAGATAACTCCGAAGACAAAAGCTATCATTCCTGTACATTTTGCAGGGAGGGTTTGTGAGATGGACAAGATAAGAAAGATCGCTGATGAGCATAATCTTAAGATAATTGAAGATGCTGCACATGCGATCGGACTTTCTTATAAGGGTAAGAAAATAGGATCAAATGATAATCTTGCATGCTTCAGCTTCTTTGCTACGAAAAATATAACAAGCGCAGAAGGAGGGGCAGTAAGCTCAAATGACGCTAAGCTGCTCAATAAGATAAGACTTATGAAAGGGCATTGCGTAGAGAGATTCTCATCTCCAAGCGCTCCTGGGTTTTATGATATCAAAGGGGTTGGCTTTAATTATCAGATCAGCAATCTTAACCTCGCAGTTTTAGATATACAATTAAACAAAGTAGACGCTTTTAATAGGAAAAGAAGGGAGAACGCAGAACTTCTCAACAAACACCTAAAGAATATCAGAGGGATAAAGACTCCTGAGATAAATAAAGACCATATTTTCCATCTTTACAATATCCTGCTTGATAAAGATTCCTTTAAAGCCTCAAGAGACAAGATCATAGAAGCGTTGATTGCAGAAGGGGTAGGCGTAGGACTATACTATCCTCCTGTGCATTTATTTACTTATTTCAGAAAGGAATATGGCACAAAAGAAGGAGACCTTCCTGTGACAGAAGACATATCAAAAAGGACAATCACTCTTCCACTCTATCCAAGCTTGTCAGAGGAGCAGATAAAGGAGATGGCTCTTGCTGTCGATAAGGTTATATCTTACTATAGAAAATAAATTATTGACCAAAGAAAATGAAAATAGCAATACTCACTCCAAACTATCCAAGATTTAAAGGAGATGGCGCTGGAACAGCTGGATTATTTGTAGAGTCTCTTGCAGAAGTCATGAGGAAGAAAGGCCATGAAGTCTATATTCATACTCAGGAAGTGAGCGGATTTCAGGAGGTGGACGATGTTGTCTGGTTCAAATGGATGGGTGAAAAGGATGGCGCTAAATTAAGCACGTTTAAGCTTCTTAATCCCATCTCTTGGGTAAAGACACTTAGCTTGATATCAAACGGCAAGAAATCTCTTTTGAAACTAATAAAAGAGAAACAGATTGAACATTGCATTTGCATATGGGCTGTTCCGGGTGGCTTCTATGCGCGACATGCTAAAAAGAAATTAGGAACACCTTATTCTGTCTGGACATTGGGAGCAGACATATGGACATATCCTAAATATCCAATAATAAGAGGAGAGATAAAGAAAATACTCAATGATGCTGATTTCCTTTTTTCAGATGGCGTCAAATTGGCAGAGGACACTGCAAAACTTGGAGGAAAAGAATGCGAGTTCTTGCCGTCTTCAAGGAATTTGAGAGATGCAAAAGACATCAAAATAAATCTTGACAAGAAAAAGAAGAGTTTCCTATTCTTGGGAAGATACGAGCCTGCGAAAGGGCCTGACGTATTGATTAACGCGATATGCCTATTGAAGGAATATGAGAACGATTTCGAATTTTATCTTTTTGGGGGAGGGAACCTCAAGGAAGAACTTCTTCGGAAAAAGACAGAGAATAAACTTGAGAATGTCCATATAGGAGAATTCGCAGACCAGGAGAAATGCAAGGCTTACCTCAAGGAATGCGATTATCTTGTGATACCTTCAAGGATCGACAGCATCCCCATCGTGCTTTCAGATGCCATGCAGATGGAATGCCCTGTTGTCGCTACAGATGTAGGAGACACTGGCGGACTTGTGTCGAAATATGGAGTGGGACTAGTGATACCTTCTGAAGATTCTAAAAAACTGAGCGAAGCGATTATTGAGATGTCGAAGAAGGAGAGAAGCGATTTTAAAGAGAATTGCAAAGAATTGTATTCTATGTTTGATTTGGAGAATGTGGCGAATAAATATATCGATAAATTAGATTCTTTGAGGAAGGTTTGAATAAGAATGAAAAATCAATATTTTGGAAAACCAAAGAACAGCATAAAGAACATATATCGTAGAATATTTTATAGATGGATAATTAAAAAATATCTAAATGATTGCCATACTGTCTTGGATATTGGGGCTGGGACAGGAATATTCTATGATGTTGCTAAAGAAACTAAGAGTGTTGACGGGATAGACTTAGATAAAAGAAATATAAGGGACAATATCAGGTTACAAGATTATAGGGAAATTAAAAAACATTATGACTGTTTTTTCAATTCACAATTTATAGAACATGTCAATCAGTTTGAATTTATGGAAGTTAGCCAAAAGTATTGTGACAAGATATTAATAACAATAACTCCAAACCCAAACAAAAAGTTCTGGGATGATCCTTCGCATATAAGACCATATACAATTAAATCTATTAAAGAACTGTATGAAAGTTATGGATTTAGACCAATATTCTCGATGAATTTATTTCCTACTGGAAGTTTCATTGTTATAGGTAAGAAATATTAAGAAACTAATTTTTATCCCATACTAATCTTCTAATTGCATTATTGAGCTTTAAAACTCTTCTTTGCCCAAATGTCAATCACTTTTTATAGTATTTATCATCTCTTTGAGGTTTATCTTTTTTATCAAGATCAGCAATATAATACCTGCTAGAATATAATTTACAAAGTTTATCAATAATGCAACGGTTGCACTCGCTGCATAATCAATCCCGACAGCCCCATAAAGATATATCTGTACTGCCTCTTTTGTACCCAATCCGTTTGGCGTCAATGGGATCAGCCCTACAACTGTCACTATACAACTTATTATAATGATGTATAAGAATGGGACCTGCACTCCTATCGACAAGAATAAGATGAATTCAACAGTTGAAGTGAGAGTCCATTTTATCAATGTCACGATAAGATTCATAAATATCACTTTCTTATCACTCAATATTTCCCTAAAACTCCTGTAGAAACCCTTGAACCTATCCTCATACTTTCTCAATATCTTACTCCTAATAAAGTCCCTTACCTTTTCGTTTGATATAGCTGAAATAAAGATAATCAACCCAATGATCAAAACAGCTGTGAGGATTAATGAGGTCTTGAGATCAAAGAAAATAAAGAACCCAATTATGGAAATTGAGCCTATGACAACGACCGTTATTATCTTATCGATTAAGCTTGCTGCTACACCTTCCCCTATTGTCAAGCCGTGATCCTTAAGAAAATAGACTATCGAGAATTCACCGATCTTTCCTGGCGCAAATAATCCTATTGACCAGCCATATAAATAATAACAAAATATCTTTGTTAATCTAATCTTTTTTATCTTATCGATAATAATTTTAAGATTAATAGCTGCTAAAATAAATGAGATAAATAGCACAACAAGTGCACAAGCAAATATTAATAGATTTATATTCTTGAGATGTTCAATCACCTTATCAATACCTATAAGATAATAGATAAGGACAATTATCATTAATCCTGTGAATATCTTCAACACATTGACTATATTCTTTCTCATTTTCTATTCATGTCAGCAAGAAATCCGAAAAGGACTATCTGCAGACCTGTCATTATGAATAGTGCTGATAATACCACTCTTGGGATTCCTCCAACACTTCCAGTCATAATCAATGTTATTGATGCCCAAGCTCCGAGTATTAGGCCTATTAGAATAAAGATTCCTCCAGTAATGCCAAAGAACTTCAATGGCTCATAATCCCTGTATATCCTCAATAGGTTTATCCATGCTTTCAGTGCATACTCAAATGGATTTGAGATAAGCCTGCTTTTTGAATCTCCTCCTCTCTTCAGGAAATCTGCAGGGACTTCAGTTATCTTGAACTTCTCTCTCGCAGCCCTTATTATCTGTTCTTGCGTGTAAGTGTGATTTGAAGTGATTATTACTTTTTCTGCAACATCCCGTGTGAATGCCCTAAATCCAGTCTGGGCATCGCTTATATTCACTTTTGAGATGTTTGATATAACTCTTGAGAATGCCTTGTTGCCGAATCTCTTTATGAATGACATCTCTTCGATCTTGCCTTTGAACCTGCTGCCTAAAACCAAGTCGTAACCTTCTTCTACCTTTTTTATCAGTTTTAGGATATCGGATGCCTTATACTGCATATCTGCATCTGTATGGACAATTACATCAAAATTCAATTTTAGGCATTCCTTCATCTCTGTCCTGAATGTCTCTGCAAGGCCATAGTTCCTTGGATGAGAGAATACATGGGCTCCATTTTCCAAGGCAATCTCTTTTGTCTTGTCCTTAGACCCATCATCAACTATGATAATCCTATACTTGTATTGTGATGAGTCCATGATTGCCTTGATATCTTTTAAGACGCCCCCTATAGTCCTCTCTTCGTTGTATGCAGGTATTGTGATCAAAACTCTCTCAACTTTCATCATATTCGAGAATATTTGCTGGTTTAAAAAGGTTTTGCGACAATTGTATATAAATTATATATAATAGCCAAACAGCAAATTACTTAAATAAAAGTCTATTTTTTCAGGATATGTGGGGTAGCATAGCATACTTTTTTATTGTCACAATAGGACTAGGATTCTTAATAGACCTCCTTCTAAAGGAATGGAAAGCAGACTTTTTTGAGAAGATTATAATCAGACTTGGAACTGGAATAGCAATCTTCACTGTCCTTGGAATAATATTCAACTTAGTACATATCCCTCTCGATTGGAGGATATTTCTTGCGGCTGCTGTGATAATAACCTGTGTCGCATTCTATTTCAGGAAAGATTCCATAATCTCTGACTATAAGTTTGACTTCAAGAAGATCGGAAAGAGCCAGATCTATACTGTCCTTGTCCTTATCATGTTTGGAATAACTGCCTATATGTATATCCATGGAAGCTTTGCATATCCTTGGTTTGAGGATGGGGATCCTTATGGATATGCTATGGACTCAAAATATATCGCTCTTGAAAAGACTTTCACTTCAGAAAACCATTTCAGCCATTATGTCGATCCTTATCCCCAGGGATATCAGATCTTCATGGGTATGATGTACCAAATCAATGATTCCCTTTATTGGAGCATGAAGTTCTTCAATGCCCTAATAATATCCTTATCCATATTGTTTTTCTACTATTTTGCAAAGACTTTCACTAAGAATAAGGATATCGCTCTAGTCTCTACTTTTGCATTGTTTGCCATGCCTTGCTGGGTGGGACATTTCGTCTTTTCACTAAACTTCAACATGGCTTTGATCCCTATACTACTTTATGCACTCTATAATATTGAGAGGGACAAGAATTGGATGTTTATCACTAGCATTGTCTTAGGTTCATTACTGATCAACCATTCGAGCACGTCAGTCACTGCAGTGATGCTGATCATAATATATTATGTCAACAAAGTATTTGTCGAAGAAGATGTAAACAGGAATATAATTCATTCTGCGCTCATCGGATTGTTCGTCGCTTTGCTATTTTTTGTCCCTGCTTATTTCAAGTACAAAGGAGCGTTCACTGAAGGCGGTGGATTGGGAGGACTTGACATAGCGCTACTTATGTTAAGCAAATTACACCCTGTAGTCCTCTTAATCGGATCAGCAGCCATTATTGTAGCAATCCTTGCATATTACTTTAAGGGCAACCAAGCCTTGCTTCTCTTCAGGAGATATTCTGAATCAAACAAGAAGATCAAATATCAGATTTTCTTTGTATTGTTGGTTTTGATAATGATATTCTTGATCTTCTCCCCTAAACTAATAAACATCGGCGGAACTGGAGACAGAGATTATAAGATAAATGATTTCTTTTTTGCCCAACAGGGAAATATGACAAATAATCCTATTGGGGTAGGGATAGTGTTGATGTCCTTATTTTGCGTCGGTATTTTTTTCATAATCTACGGAATATCAAGCTTATTTGATACTAAAAGGTTCTGGCTAAGCACTACATTGCTCTGGATGCTTTTCACTCTTTTGATAACATTAGGCACTTATTTTTCCATAGTATATATCCCTTTTAGGATGTGGACTTTCTTTGCTTTGTTTGCTGCACTCATTATAGGTTATGCGACAATATCAATTGCAAAGTTATTCAATAATAAATATCTGGCAATTGCTTTTGTAGCCCTTGTCGTAATCTTATCAATACCTACATCATTCTCACAAAAATACTGGCACAACACTGCGGAATGGCCTGAGCACCAGATATTTGTGCCTGAATCAAGGGACCTCTACATCTGGATGAGAGATGGAGGAATACCAAGAGATTCCAAAGTCTATCCACTTTGCATGGGGCCTGATGTAATGTACGGATACGATATGGATGCACAGACATGGAAACTAGACGATAAGGAAAGGATATACTATTCCCTGTCCTTGAATGATACTTTAGCAGGCAATTACAATTTCCTCAAGGAGAATGGATATGAATATACGATTGCCGGAGCAAGCTGCATCGCTTCAGCAAAAGCTGATCCGAAATTGGTAGATGTAAGGATAAACCAGATGATTAACTCATCTTCTTTTGTTCCAGTCAAATCAACTAAATCAGAGATATTGTTCAGGGTAGCTTAACATGAAATTTGAGAAACTATCAATCGTGATTCCAGTCTATAATGAGGAGAAAACGATAATCGACATTCTTGATAAGGTAATCTCTGTCAACCTTCCGATCAAAAAAGAGATAATCTGCATTGATGACGGATCAAAGGATCGGTCTGGCGATCTTATAAATAACTTCATCAAGAACAATAAAGACCTTGACATCTCTTACTTCAAAAAAGATAATGGAGGTAAAGGGTCTGCAGTAAGGCTTGGATTTGAGAAGGCACAAGGAGATATAATCACTGTACAAGATGCAGACCTTGAGTATGATCCAAATGACTTTATCAAGCTATTAGAGCCGATTCTGAAGGGCGAAACTAAAGTCACCTATGGTTCAAGGTATTTATCCCAAAAAGGGCATCTAAAAGAGCATAATCATCTTACTTACAAAATACATAGGTTAGGAAACAGCGGGTTATCTTTAATCACTACGATACTTTATTGGCAAAAGATAACGGACATGGAGACATGCTACAAGATGTTCACAAGAGAGGTATATAATAATCTTAAACTTGTCTCCAACAACTTCAATATCGAGCCTGAGATCACTGCTAAAATCCTAAAGAAAGGATATAAGGTAACTGAAGTTCCGATTAACTATTACTCAAGAGACTTTATGGAAGGCAAGAAGATAACCTGGAAGGATGGGGTCAGGGCAGCATTCTGTTTAATGAAATGGAGAATAATAAACTAAATCTCTTATGGCTATGAATAACATCTCTAAAAAATCAATTGATTTTGCGAAAAATCATTTCTTTGTAATCCTCTTCTTATTATTCTCTATAATGTTTCTTGCTCGGTATTATCAGGTAGGGTATGGTGTTGGAGGGGATGGTGAAGGATATTACATGTACCTCCCATCTATTGTCCTTGATCATGACCTTAATTTCACCAATCAATATTTTGAAACTCCTTGGATGAACTCAAACAACAAATATATTTCTGTTTCAGGAAACTTGACTGAGGTAGATAAGAATAAAATTCTTCAAGAAAGAATAGGGACTCATGGGGCTATCAACATCTGGCCTATAGGGACTGCCATATTCCTGATGCCTTTTTTCCTCTTTGCCCATCTTGTCGTACTAATCTTGAATGTTTTTGGATTAAACATAATCACTAATGGATATTCTTCTGTGCATCAGATAATCACATTATTGGGCTCGATATTTTATGGTGTCTTAGGGCTATACTTATCCTATCTTATTGCCAGAAAGTACGTCAAGGATGAGATTGTCATCAAATTAAGTATATTTATTCTAGCCTTTGGTTCTTTCTTGATACAATACATATCAATTGAGCCTTCAATGAGCCATACAGTGTCTTTTTTTATCTCAACTTTATTTGTTTATATTTATCTTGAGAAAATACATCTTAAGAATGATGGTTTAGGATGGTATCTTATTTTTGGCTTGGTTGGAGGACTGATGATATGTGTCAGGCAGCAGAACTTCATACTCTTCTTGATACCTATGATATTATTTGCTTATGAGATTTTTCACAAGAAAATTAAAATGCGAAAAATATCCTATCTGTCTTTCAGTGTAGTGATGTTCATAATTGGATTGATGCCTTTGCTGATCTCTCAGCAGATGATGTATGGCAATCCTATCTATTCTCCGCAGACACCTTATATAGGGTTATCAAACCTTAATCTTATAGGGGAGATGTTTTCATTTAAGCATAGCTTATTTGTATCCACCCCTTTACTACTTATATCCGCAGTAGGACTTTTACTATTATTCCATAACAGAAATCAACATTGGATCGGAATCACTTTGGTAATGACCTTATTTGCTGCAATCTTCCTAAACTCTTTGATAACTTCAACAGGATACGCATTCGGCGCGAGAAGATACGACGATGTGTTCTTTATCTTTGTAGTCGGATTCTCCTTATTGGTTGATAAGATCAAGAATATGAAAATATGGAATATCCTCTTTTTTATAGCTATCTCATCATTGTTGATACTTAACATGATGTACTTTGTCGATTATAACCTAAATATAATATCAAGGGGCGGCGCTGTAACTTATTTTGATATAATAAAATCTTTTATTGGCTTATTATTATAGAAATCATAATTTCTTCGCATACAAGGTCATCTTGTACTTAGGATCAACATAAATAACCTTATTGTTGATCTTTATGAAATCTCCAAACTTGACCAATGCGTTAGACAGATGCTTACTGTTTGCCTTAAGTCTGCTAAAAAATGACCTGATCTGGAAATATCTTCCAGCCGTATGGCTTTTAACCACCTTAAATCTGTTCTTTACGAGCATATCTGTAAGGGTTTTCCTTGAAAAAAAGAAGATATGCTCCCTTGCCCTCTTATACTCTTCCCATCTCTTACTTAGCAGTTTTGCAACAACGCTTCCTGAGTTTGGAGTCGTTATGACAAGCAACCCATTCGGCTTAAGCAATCCGTAACACTGCTTGATCAATAAATCAGGATATTCCACATGCTCAATAAGGTCAAACATAGTGATGACATCGAATGATGCTCCCTTGAATCCTGCCTTGTCCAACGAAGTGCATCTCACATCATAATTAAATCTTTTCTTCGCATATTTGATAGCCTCTTCAGAAAGGTCTATGCCTGTAACTTCCCAGCCATCTTCTTTTGCAACATTTATGAAGAATCCCATTGCACAGCCGATGTCCAATATTTTGCCTTTATCTGGCATCAATTTGTCTATTATCCTCATCTTTCTCTGGAACGTCCTGTTTATCTCTATCTCATCTTGTGCGTAATCCTGATAACCGAAGAAATTGTCTTTTTTAAATCCATTAAAGTATCCTTTTTGATATATCTCCTGTATATCTTTTTCTTCAAGGATTGGGTTGACATACTCTAATCCGCATTTCCTGCATCTCACTATGCTAAAATCATTTATCTTGAACCTGTTTTTCACTTCTTCAGACCCACATAAATTGCATTTTCTGTATTTCATATTCTCATCTCATCTGATTTGTGGAGGACTTTTAAATGTTTCTATGGTCTTTTATAATCAAGTATTATAGCTAAACTTTTAAAGAATATAATCTTCTTGATATCTTGACATGCCTAATAAACTTAATTTTGGGTGCGGGAAGAAAATATTGGATGGTTTTACTAACGTCGATATCCAGAAAGGCCCTGGAATTGACAAATCCTTTGATTTCAATAAGTTTCCTTATCCTCTTCCTGATGATTCTTATGATTATATCTTGCTTGATAATGTATTAGAACATCTGGATGATCCTAAAAAGATACTTAATGAACTCCATCGTATATCACGGAAAGATGCTCGAATAAAGATAATTGTCCCGTATTATCATTGCAAAGGAGCATATAATGACATAACTCATAAACATTTCTTCAATGAGACTACATTTGATAATCTAATCTATCCCGAGAAACATTATCATAACCAATCATCCGGAGAATTTGAGATAGTATCTTTGAATCTTGTACCAACAAAGATGGGCAAGATGATATATCCTAGATCTTTGAGAAAGAATATGAGCTTTATTTTTGGGGAGATATTCTCATCAATTGAAGTTGAGCTTAAAACTCTGAAATAATCATGAGATATATTCATAAAATATCGTAATTTTTGAAGGACAATGACTAAAAAACTAAAAATAATGATGGTACACGACACCCACTCTGATTTTGGAGGGGCTGAAATATTCTTAAGAAATACTATGGATGAACTTAGCAGAAGAGGATATACTGTTTCTTTGTTCAGCATAGGTCCGAATAAGATTGATGAAGACAATATTGTTGTCGTGAAAGAATCAAAAAATAATCTGATCAAGAAATTCAGCCAGGCATTCATTCATTTTAGGGCACATTCAAGACTTAAAAGAATGATAAAAGAGTTTGATCCTGACATAATCCATCTGCATAACCTAGATAGGTATATGTTGACCTTGTTATTGCCAATCAAACATAAAAGAGTGATGAGATCAATCTATGATTATGGAATAGTATGTCCTAGCCTTTGGGGCATACACAAGGATGACTCTAAGGTATGTGAACAAGGAATCGGGCTTAAATGCGTGAAACACAAATGCATAAGTCCTATTGCTTACCCAATCCATTGGTATCTCTTTAAGGCAAAGTATAATCTACAGAAGAAAAAAGTGAAAAGATATGCTGTCGCTACCAATAAACTATCTAATTTTATGAAGAATCAGGGTTTTAATAATTTTGATGTATTTCCTTACTGCACAAATAAGATATCTGATAAAGTAAAGATGAATGATGAAAAGATAATACTATTTATCGGCAATCTTGAGAAGAATAAAGGGGCGGAATATGCAATTAGGATGATGCCTTCTGTATTAAAAGAAGTCCCTGACGCAAAACTTATCCTTCTTGGTGATGGATCTGAAGGGGAGATTCTTAAGGCCCTGTCAAAAGAGCTGAAAGTCTATAAGAATGTTGTATTCCAAGGAAAAATACCTAATAAAGAAGTTGATTCATACTATGAAAGATCATCTATTGTAGTCATCCCTTCAATCTGGATGGAGAATTCTCCTCTTGTAATCTATGAAGCCCTCGCTTTTGGAAAGCCAGTGATCACTTCTGATCGAGGCGGAAATCCTGAACTTATTGATGATGGGATCAATGGTTTTGTTACAAAGGTAGGCGATTATGGAAAGATGGCTGAATGTGCTCTAAACTTGCTCAAGGACAAGAAGATGCTGATGAAATTCTCAGAGAATGCTTTACTTGCATCTAAGAAGTTCACCATGAAGAATTATGTCGATAATATTGAAGATATGTATACTAAACTAATGAAGGACAATCCTTAATATATCTCGATCAAATCGACCTGTCAAGAACGCTTTGCCACCATTTCCTATTCTGCTTATACCATTCAACTGTCAGGTCTATTCCTTCATCAAAGCTCACTTTAGGTTTCCACCCTAATTTTTCCAGCTTTGATATGTCTATGCTGTATCTAAGGTCATTAAATGGCCTGTCTGTGACAAATTCGATCATGCTGTCATCTTTCCCAAACTTCTTCAATAAACGGCGAGTAAGCTCGAGATTTGTTATCTCATAATCAGTGCCTATATTGTATATCTCTCCAATCTCCCCTTTATTGAATATAGTGTCCAATGCTCGGCATACATCTTCAACATAAATATAGGTCCTAATGTTGCCACCCTTTCCATGAAGGGGAACTTTCTTTCCTAATATCAGATTACATGTAAACCTCGAAATAATCTTTTCAGGATACTGATAAGGCCCGTAAGTGTTGTTTCCTCTTGTCATTATTATAGGCATATTGTATGTCTTCTGATATGCTCTCACTATCATCTCTGCAGCTGCTTTTGATGCTGAGTAAGGGTTATTAGGACATAACTTATCTGTCTCAACAAAGCTTCCTTCTTCAATATCACCATAAACTTCATCTGTGCTCACATGGACGAATTTCTTGATATCATTTATCTTTGCAGCTTCAAGCATGACATGTGTGCCATAAGTGTTGCTTTTGGTGAATTCCAACGAATTTCCCAGTGAATTGTCTACGTGGCTTTCTGCAGCCAGATGAAATACAACATCAACATCTTTCATAAGATAAATCATAAAATTAAGATCCCCTACATCCCCTTTCACAAATCTTACATTCTTGAGCTTTATCACATCACTAAGATTATCCATATTTCCAGCATAGGTCAACTTGTCATAGATCAAGAAATCATACTGAGGATACTTCTTTGACATGTACCTTGCAAAGTTGCTGCCGATAAACCCTGCGCCGCCTGTTATCATTATCTTCATATTGAATCACCCATCTTATCTTTGATCATGACTAGACCTTTCTCAAGACTGGTCTTTGGAGCCCATCCAGTCACCTTCTTGATCTTGCTTATGTCCAAGCAGAAGCTAAAATCTTCGCTCTCCTTATACAATATCTTGACATCTTTTCCTTTGCCAAAAACTTTGGATACTGCCTTTGCAAGATCAATCAGCTTGATCCTCTCTCCACCAACATTAAAGACCTTGCCGTAGCAATCCTTATTCTTGATGCACTCCAATAAACAATCGACAAAATCGTCGATATATATAAAATCTTTGAAACGCTCAATATCCTGGTCTATCTGGATCTGCCCCTTTAGTGCAGAATCTATCATCCTATCCACTATTGTATTTGACAAAGGGTCATGATATCCGTAAATATTACTTATTCTCATGCAAATCACTTTCAATCCATATCTCTTATGGAATGAAATAAAATGCTGCTCTGACGAAGATTTCTCTATCCCATATACATTTGATGAACTAATATCATCATTTTCATCATAAACTGCGCCTTTTTTCCTTGCATATTGGAGGCGCGAACCTAGATGCACATGGACTGCATCAATCTTTTCTGAAATGCATAAGTTTAGGATCTTGAGATTAAGCTCTGTGTTCTGATGCTGAAATACAGGATCATTCTTGTCTCCTAGTATAAGATTGATAATAATATCAGATTGCCTTATGCTGTCGATTATTGATTCAAAGTCTAGGATAGGATCGGTCTTGAGAAGAGTGCATTTCTTCAGATAATCATCTTCTGAATCTTTGTGATTGCTTTTGTAGACAATTATCGGCAATGCGCCTAATTTTACCAGCCTGATAAGAACGTTCTTTCCAACAAAACCAAGGCCGCCTAACAGCAATACCTTCTTGCCTTTGAAATAATTGTCCATTATACCCCTAATTATTTTTTACTTTATAAAACTAATAGTTTATTTTTTACTATTAATAATAGAAATATTTTGATTCAATATCTTATTTAATCTTCTTCAACTTCATTATCAGATTTACTCCCCAATAATTCTTGAGATAGATCACTTTGAACTTGTCGTTCTTCCTGATCTTGGCGAGCCATCTCTTCTTATTGTAGCTTGAGACATGCGTATGCTTCCATTCTTTTCCTATAATCCTTTCCCAGAAGAACCATACCATCTTGAAGAAGAGATGGTTGTTTGGAGTCGTTATCACTAATGTTCCATCATCTTTTAGTACTCTTGATAACTCATTCAATGCTACATTTGTGTCTTCTACATGCTCAATGACTTCGATCGCTGTTACTGCATCAAATGACTTGTCTTTGAACGGAAGCTTTTCTATCCTTCCTAGAACGAACTTGAATGGGATATCTCTTGGCTCTATGTCCAATCCTGTCCCGTACCCTAATGTCCTTAAGAAAGCTCCTTCAGGCATATCATTGCATGGAGAACCGCAGCCTATGTCTAGAAGATTCTCGCCCTTATCTTTTATGAGGCTTTTTACTATCTTATACCTATCATAATGGTGTTTTCTTCTAAGCCAACTGATAAATCCTTTTGAAATGATATCAACCCTTGACACTTGGGGGTTATGATATATTTAATTAGATTTATATTCTGGAGATTATATAATCCAGACTATCAGTTTTGTATAATAAGATTAATTTGAGATAATCTTATTATCTAATAGGTCTATCAATTTTTACATACGCAAATGCTGCAATAGGCCCCCCTGTCGAACCGATTATGGAAATAGTACTAGTTTGGAGATCAAATTTATCTCGATTTCTTTTAGGTATACTATACAGATTTACTAAACCTTCTACAATAAGCTTATTCTTAAACGCCTGATGGACGCTATGGGAGCCAACCGTATCTACTGTTAGTGAATCAATCCCTACCACTTTAATATTATCATAAGATGCAATGAATTTTCCTGCCTCTTTTGTCAGATAAGGTATATATTTCGGATTATGTTTCTTATTCGATTCCAACCATCTATCATAACCAGTCCTTATTATTAATGCCTTCTTCTTTGAAAGCAAATCTGAATATTTCTGAATATGTTCTTTCTTTATTCTGACCAGATATCTTATTCCATCAAATTCTTCTGCATCAGGCGATCCAGACAAATCTATCATAAAAGAAGGATTAAAAAAATAATCCATGTCGAATGTGTCAAATGTCTTTTCTTGAAGACTTAAATTTTGATGGCTTGGAGCGTCACCATGAGGATGAAAGCTATGGTCACTTATCTTATACATAAAATGATGATATCCGGTCTTTTTTATGTCGCTAAATACTTCTTTGATGGGCCTTGGATCACCAGGATAGACTTCCAAGTCTTCCCTTAAAGGTTCGGTAAGATTTATCACTAGAAATCTTGTGCCCCCTAAACTTACCTCTCTTTCTTTCTTACTCATAAATATTTACCTATTTTGCATACCTATCGTCTAACTTCATTTATATGCTTTTCTGAAAAGTTTTATATAATCTATGACAAGTACATATCAAATAAGGTTTGATAAATTTTCAATAATAAAGATATGAGGTCTCATGGTAAAAATAAGCGTCATCATTCCAGTCTACAATAGAAAGAATGATCTTATTAGGGCTCTGAAATCTATATATGATTCTGACTATGAGGATTTTGAAGTCATAGTAGTTGATGATGGTTCAAAGGAAGACTTAAAAGAAATCAAGGACCTCTTTCCGCAGCTTGTATTTATCAGACAAGCGAATTCTGGTCCTGGCATCGCCAGAAATACCGGAGTGGAATATGCAAAGGGAAGTATACTAGCATTTACAGATTCAGATTGCGTAGTCTCAAAGGACTGGCTTAAATCAATAGACAAGTCTTTCAGAAAAGGAGTCGGCATCGTCGGAGGAAGGACAATTGAAGATAAGGAAAAAGGCATCTTGGGTATCTTATATGTAAGGGATGGCCAAGTAATAGCAAACTCTGAAATATATTCCCCTACCAATAATCTTGCAGTATCAAAGAAAGTTTTTGAAGAAGTAGGCGGATTTGACCCTTATTTTTTCTTTGCAGGAGAGGATGTAGACTTCTGTTTCAGAGCCAAGCAGAAAGGCCACACCATAATGCCTCAAGAAGACATGGTCATAAATCATCATCATCCAGGCAGATTCAAAGGCCTACTGATTAAAAAATATAACTATGAACAAGGCCTTGTACAAATAATCGAAAAACATCCCAATTATAAGAGATTTTGCCCTTATTACACATTTATAATGCCTTTGACCTCTTTAAGGGACAGCGTATCTTTCATCAAGTCAAACAAGAAAAGCATTTTAAACCTGCCTTTATTATGGTATATATTCTTCATGTCGCAAGCGGCAGGATTTGTAGGCAAATTAAGCTATATTTTTAAGGAAAGGAAATACAAGTACATACTTTATGTCCCATACTTGAGGGATAAATAGGGGATAGGGATGTTAAAACAAATAAGTAACTATATAGTATCGGTATACAATAAGAACATAAGGAAAGAGATAAGTTTAACTCTCTTTATAACAAATAAGTGCAACCTCAGATGCAAACACTGTTTCTATTCAAAATATCTGGACAATTCAGATGAGCTGGATTTCAAGGATATAATCAGGTTTGTCAGACAGACAGACAATAAGGTTAGGACAGTAGCGATTACTGGCGGAGAGCCTTTCCTCGTGGCAAATATAGAACAATTGGTCAATTCTTTCATCGATCAAGGTGTAAAGACTATTGTCTTCAATACAAATGGGGTGTTATATGATAGAATCATTGATTTCTCCAAAAACATAAAAGATCTCAAATGTAAATTCATCTTTGCCATAAGTCTTGATGGCCTTGCCGAGACACATGATAACATAAGAGGGATGAAGGGAAGCTTTGACAAAGCTATAAAGACTGCAACTTCACTAAGAGATAGGGGGTTTGAAGTATATTTCAACACTACAATCAACAGGGAAAATATACACAAGCTTCCTGAGCTTTCTGATTATATAGACTCCAACACAAAGATACTTCAATCATTTGAACTTATTAGAGGAGTTTCACAGACAGGACTTCCTAGTGCAGTCAAGAATGAGACTGACCCTAAAGAGAAAAGTTTGCTCATATCTCCTGAGGATACTAGCGAAGTTTATCGGACAATGCTAAAGATATTCAAAGATAAATACAAGAATAAACGATTAAGCCTTCTTTCCCTTGCTGCACAATTGGCCATTATCGACTTTAAGTTGAAAACCATAAAAAGCAGAAAAAGATTGGCTGCCTGCAATGCAGGTGTAAATACTCTAGTCTTATATCCTAAAGGGCAGCTATCTTACTGTGAACTCATGAATCCAATAGGTAACATCCTTGAGAATGACTTTGAGAACATAAAAAACTTACCAGAATCCAAGATACAGAGGAAGATAATTAGAAGATGCTTTTGTACACATGGCTGTTTCATAAACTATGAATCTAGATTGACTTACCCTTTAAGTGTAATGATGAAATCTCTTGAAATTAGGTTTTAACCTTTTTCTTATTTTCAATAAGATTAATAAAGCAATCTATATGTTCTAGGCTTATGGTAGATTATAAGCAGCTTGCTAGAAACACTATGTGGGTGTATGTGATATCTTTCCTCATCATGCCTATTGGGTTTCTCATCAGGATGATGTATGCTAGACAGCTGTCTGTAGCTGATTATGGGCTGTTTTATGGGCTTTTTGCGTTTTTTGGGGTGTTTGCTTTCCTCACTGACTTTGGGATAATCTCAAGCACATATTTTTTTCTTGCCAAATATATCGCGCATAACGATGCTTCAAAAATAAAGACTTTGTACTTTATCAACCAAGGACTTCAGCTTTCATTATCAATCGTCATTGGAATAATCCTTTACTTGTTGAAGGGGCCTATCATCACTCATTTCTATCATAATGCCCCCCACATAAGCTTCATGTTTGACTTATTTATCATTTGGTGGATATTCCAGCCATTCAAAGCAGGAAATATTGCGCTTTTTACATATTCACAGGAGCAGAAAATCTCAAAATCACTTGAACTGCTTGAGCTAGCTTCTGTTTTAGTATTTTCATTCCTAGGTTTCTTTTATTTCCAAAATTATATGGTTCCTATCTATGCTTATCTAGCTGGAATGATATTTATCACCATTATCTCCACAATTCTTGTATATCATATACACAAAAAATATTTTCATGCTAGACTCTATCTCAAAAAGGATTTATTCTCTGAACTTGGCCATTATACCCTCATGTATCTTCCTACTACAATTCTTAGTATAATAATCGTCCAGATGGATATCCTTATTATTCAATATTTCCTTGGTGCGGAACAAGTCGCTTATTACTCTTCAGGATTTGGTATAGCTATGATGATGAGTGCTTTTACGATACCTATTACCTTAATATTATACCCTTTACTCATGAACCTTTGGCATAGCGGAAAGAAAGAAGAGATATCAAAGATAATGAACCTATTCCTAAATAATATTGCCCTATTTATACTGCCTTTCTGCCTTTTTATTTTCGCTTTCTCTGACCAGATAATAATCGCTTTATTGACTGATAAATTCTTGCCTGCTTCGATAATACTCAAGATATTAGTCATAATATTCATATTAAGAGTATATTATGGACTGTTCTACAATATGCTACCTTCGTTTGGAGAACCTAAAAAAACTAGCATAATTCTCACTTTTTCATTTTTAATCGGATTATTCCTTGATATATTCTTTGCAATAAAATATGGGATAATTGGAGTTGCCATTGCAAACGGCATATTCACGATATTGGTCCTTACACTATTTTATAGGGAGGTTGCAAAATTAATAACTATAAAGATAGACTATCTTAATAATCTCAAGATAATGATATCTTCCCTTATATTCATCATTATATGCTTCTTATTGAGGAACAGGATCAACATCTTTATCACAAACATACCTAAACTGAATTTTGTCATAAGCGGAGGAATAATATTTATGATTGCTTTGATAGCATATGCAATCTCATTGCTCTTATTAGGTGTGATCAATAAAGACAAAATAAACTTATTCAAAGAGCTATTCTTGAGCAGATTTAACCTGACCAGATAAGTTTATTAACCATCAATTATTCTCTTAAACTGATATTATATGTGCGGAATAAATGGATTTAACTTCCTGGACAAATTGCTTATAGCAAAGATGAACAAATCTATAGCCCATAGAGGGCCTGACCAGGAAGGGGTTGCAGGCTTTAAGACTCCTGACTTAAGCCTTGGGCATGTGAGACTTTCTATAATTGATTTGACTGAGAATGGCAGACAGCCGATGACGAGCAAGGATGAAAGGATATGGATAGTCTTCAATGGAGAGATATATAACTTTCTTGAAGTAAGGAAAGAGCTTGAAGAGAAGGGTTATAAGTTTAAATCAAAGTCAGATACTGAAGTCATAATCTATTCATATAAGGAGTGGGGATTTGATTGCTTAGAGAAGTTCAATGGGATGTTCGCTTTCTGCATATATGATGCTGACAAGAAGATACTGTTTTTTGCAAGAGACAGGCTTGGGATTAAGCCGCTTTATTATTATCTTAAAGATGGAAAGATAATCTTTTCTTCTGAGATCAAAGGAATACTAGAGTATGGGATGGAAAGAGAGATTGACCTTGAAGCTTTAGACGAATTTATTTCTCTTGAAGGCAATTTTGGAGGAAAAACTCTTTTTAAGGACATCTTTGAATTGCTTCCAGGATATTATATGACTTTTGATCTTGATAAGAAAGAGATAAAGGAGATTAAGCAGTATTGGGATATTTCTGTCAAAGAGAAGAAAGATTATGTCAAAGATGAATTAGTGGACAATCTTAAGAAATCAGTCAAATATCAGCTGATGAGCGATGTCCCTTTGGGAGTTTACTTAAGTGGAGGGATGGATTCTTCTGTTGTCACTTCGCTTGCTTCTGAACTTGTCGGGGACAAGCTGAATGCTTTTACTGCAACCTATAATGATTCAGAGTTTAGCGAGGAGAAATATGCTGAGATAATGGCGAAGAGGGCAAATGTAGTTTTGCATAAGGAGTATATCGATAAGGATGATTTCTCTGAGAGTTTGGTTAAATGTGTTTGGTATAATGACTATCCTTTGACTCAAGAACCCTCTATCCCCACCTATTTTCTTTCAAAATTCACAAAGAAACAAGTAACTGTCGCCCTTACTGGAGAAGGAGGGGATGAACTTTTTCTGGGGTATAATAGGTTCAAGAATGTCCCAAATTTCTCGTTGAACTTAAACTTAGGTCCTCTTAATTTTTATGCCTTAAAAGCATTACAAGGGGTCAAGAAAGCATCTGGGAATAAAAAGAGTTATGAGAACATGTTCTTGAACCCTATGACAATAATGGCTTACAGCCAGAATTACTTCAATCATCATAGAAGGAATAAACTTTATGGAAAAAAGATGAATCCATATATCAAACGACCTACTTATTATCTCTCCTACTATCTTGATAAATCCTCAAGATTCAGTAATAAATGGGATATGTACTCATATTTTGAACTTAAGGTATATCTTAAGTCTTTATTGCATAAGGTTGATAGGATGACCATGGCAAATGCCATTGAGTCGAGAGTCCCTTTCTTAGACCATAATTTTGTCGAATATATATTCTCTCTTGATCCTGAACTTAAAGTAAAATATGGGTTGAAAGGATTGTTGAAGAAATCTTTTGAGGACAGGATCCCAAGGGAGATACTTGAAAGGGAGAAGGTTGGTTTCTTGACTCCAATGGAAATATGGATAAAAGACAATGAATTTGTCAAAAAGATGCTTATGGAAAGCAGACTGGTAAGAGACGGATACCTGAAAAGTAAATTTATTGAGAAAGCTTATGATAAACATACGCTAAAAGAAGTCTTTATCATACTAAATCTTGAGGTATGGTATAGGTTATTTATCCTTCAGGAGATTGGGATATCTAAAGATGGAAAAAAGAAAGAAAGTCTTACTAATAACTAACTTACTTGGAGATCCAGACAATTCTGGCGTCAAAGGAGTTGGCGCCCTAAGAGTATCGTACATTGCAAAAGCCTTTAATGATAATTTTGATCTTACTGTTTTGACCAAGAAAGGGCAGGAATATGAAAAATATAATTGTGTTGCTAAATACGATAATTCTTTTGTCTTCAATACAGACAAGATTCCTTTTTTCAATACATTCTTCGTATTATTCATGCCTTTTGAGTCCAGCATATTTTGGTATAAGAAGCTGAAGAGGGATATACTTCAAGATAAGGAGTATTATTCTAATTTTGATATTGTTTATATCAATTCTCCCCCTTTTATTAATTCTTTGCTCTCTAAGACATTCAAGGAAATAAATCCTAAAATAAAAGTTGTTATTGACTATAGGGATAAATGGAACTATACTTCGTATCTTGCTAACTTATTTAATAGGCCGGGATGTTATTTCCAAAGGATGTTTGCAGAGAAATATGAGAAGATTGCCATTGATAATGCAGATCTAGTGTTCTTTACAACCCCTTCAAATACAAAATATTATTCCAGTATATATGGCCGCAATAAGATTAAGTATGTTCCTAATGGCTATGATAAAACAATGCTCAATGGGTTGAAGGAGAAAGAATCTGATATCAAGATAGTATACTCTGGTGATTTTCATTCCAAAAGGAACATATATCTTATATTAGACGTCATCAAAGAGATATTTCCCGAACTAAAAGTCGATCTTTATGGCAATTATTCTTCTTACACAAAACTCAAGTTAAGGAAATATAAAAATATCTTGATATTCCATGATAGGATACCGAGAAAAGAGCTTTATTCTGTCATGTTCAACTCTAAGATACTTATTATTGCCCAAGACATGAAAAGTGTCAAAGACTGGGCCAATGTCACCTATAAGACCTATGATTACCTTGCTTTAGGCAAGCCCATAATCTATCTTGGAGACAAGAATGATAATTCTAAACTAGTCGAAGATTATGCCAAACACAAGCTTATAATCAATGATTATGATGATATCGCGTCTAAGAAAGATATTGTTGCGAATTTTATCAAAAAATATCTATATTTGGATGTATCAGACGCTTCAAAAGAATTCTTGGATAAGTTTGATTCTGAGAAGATATCAAACAATGCAATTGACTTGATAAATAAACTTCAGTCGTAGTTGTTTATCTTTACATGATTGACTTTCTTGAACTTAAATATCATTGTATAACTCAACTTATTAAAAATAGGGATGTTTATCCTTCTTATGTAATATTTGAAAAAAGGCATGCCTTCACTCATCTTATGGTCAACATATTCAAATCCCATAGAGTTCATGAGCCTGCAGAATGTCGCTGGATCCCAAGCTTGAATATGATCATTTGCCTTGATATAATCTTTCTTATTTAGGTTAATAAACTTCTTTTTGTTTATTGCCAATTGGCTGATGAAAAAGTTAAAGTTTATTATGTTCGGCACAGAGATTATTAGGCATCCATCTTTCTTTAGGACCCTATTGCACTCCATCAGGTAGTTGCCAGGATTATGGACGTGCTCAAGCACTTGTGTGCTTACTACGGTATCAAATATCTCATCTTTAAGGTTGCTTATCTTTTCATTACTAAATTTAAGATTCTCATCCTCTTTGATCATCTCTTTCGCTATCTTTATAGATTCTTCTTCAAGGTCTATTGCTAAGACTTTATTTCCTTTTTCTGATATGATCTTTGAGAAGCAGCCACATCCACATCCATAATCAAGAACATATCCTTTATCTATCAATCTGATTATATCATAATATCTTGAACCCTTTTTCTTTATATTCTTAAGTTCATCAAGGATAAACCTCTTGACATATTCCTGGTCACATGCTTTGTCATTAAGCCTGTACTGTTTCATTCTAATATGAAATTGCTCTTTTCTTTAAATATATTATCTAACTCTAACCTTAGATTAACTTTTTAAACTATACTTTATTCTTGAATACAGATTATCATGAATAACATAAAATCTAAGGTAATCAATTCAAGGCCTATCAAATATGTTTTCACTAAAGTAAACAAGATCATTCTTGATAGGAGCTTCAAGAAAGGAAAAATCAAGATAAATCCTGATTTAATCTATTTTGCAGTCACTAATATATGTAATTCTAACTGTCGGTTTTGTGCTTATCAATATAATGAAAGCCCTAAACAAGTGATGTCTTTTGAGACTTTTAAGAAAGGTTTGGACCAATATCACGAAATGAATGGAAAAATCGTGAACTTAACCCCTCTTGCAGGAGAGCCTTTAATTGACAAGAATATTTTTGAAAAAATTAAATATGCTAAATCAAAAAATATGTATACTATTTTTAACACTAATGCTATACTCTTAAATGTTAATGAAAATTACAAAAAGATAATAGATTCAGGATTAGACCTACTTCAGATTAGCTCACCTGGATTAGATGACGCCGCTTATAAAAGGGTCTACAGAATTAACAAATATCCCGATATACTTAATGGAATTAAGAACATTCTTGATTATAAAGAAGAAACTGGAAGCAAGATACAAATATCTCTTATGGCTAGGAGAGACAGGGCTGCAGGTGAATTAAGGAATGATGAAGGCATCAAAAAGATTCAACCTTACACGGAAAAAGGATTGATATATATTGATTATGAAGGCTATTATGAGATGGATAGCTGGTGTGGGCACATTAAACAAGAAGATCTTACGGGAATAATGAGGATCAAGCAAGCCGATTCAAAAAAGCCAAATATCCCTTGTGTAAGGATGGTCAGAATTATATCAATATTGCCTGATGGTTCTGTGAGATTATGTGGGTGTAGATATTATAAGACTGAGATTGACGACCTTATTATAGGAAATATTAACAATAATTCTCTGAAGGAAATATTTAGAAGTAAAGAATTTTACAGTATACTTAAGAATTCTTTTGATGGAAAATGGCCTGTTGCTTGCGATAAATGCAGCCTTTATGGCCAGTATTCCCCTTTGTTAAAAGCTTTAAGGATGCAGTAGTTTGTTAATAAGCTTAATGTGCTCTTTGCCACTTGTTCCTAAATAATAATATTTCTTCTTTACAAATCTCTTAATCTTTAGTTCATACTTATTCTTGATATCATAATAATTGTTAATATTGAATATGTATTCAAGATCTTTATCATCTTTTATCAATGGACCAAGACCTTCTTTTAGAAAGAAATTCTTACGAGCTTCTGGGTGTGGAACATCAATGAATACCACAACCTTGTCCATAATCAATGCATCCTCTGTTGCAGAAGAGAAGGCAGCAATCTCATAATCAGAAATCGAAGTTATCAATAAATTGTCTTGTTTACCATCAAAAATCTTAAAATTTGTTCCATATTTCTTGTTTAATTCTTTAAAAATTATCGCTTTTTGGTCTTCTGAAGGATGCAATTTGATAATGAATTCAAATTCTTCTTTATTTTTAAAGAAATCAAATAACTGCTCTATTGCAGGAAGATCCTTTCCATCATATCCATGGGTCTGTGAGTGGAATAACACTACTTTTTTATCTGGACTTATAGAATGTTTTCTCTTGAACTCCCCTTTAATTTCTTTATTGCTATTGTTCACTGAGTCATCATATTGAAACCTTCCTAAAGGCATTATCTTACTTTTCATCACTTTCTCAACAACTTTCTTCTCTTTATCTGAATATACTATAAAATAGTCAGGAACTAAATAATTTTCATCAATATTTTTGTAATGTGCATGTTCAGGATATATCACTCCGTGCTGTATTCCTAACGTCTTAATATCCTTATTTTTACAAATAGCTATTATCGCTTCGTTCATAAGTGTATATTCACATGACATGATTACTAATTTTGGTTTGATTTTTTCTATAGAATTATTTGCAAGGTAGATGAACAGCACTCCATTAAATATGGCTGCCTTCTTGAGATATCCTTCGATACTGATGTTTTTTAGGCTCTTCTTTATTTTCCTATAATCTTTCCAAACATTAATCATATCCTTAAAAGATAAGAATGTTATCCAAGGCATATATTTCTTATTTTGTGAGAATATACTTCTGATATCTCTCCTATCATCTATAATATAATTTGAGTCTATCTTATATTTACCCAATAATGGTTCTATGTATGAATCCATCTTTTTTCCATTTACATATCTATTTGACCGATAGCTGTTGATAGTAGCTAGAACCTTAGAATTATCCATTTTGTATCTTCTTGAAAATATCTTAAACACCAAGAAATAAACTGCAATATAATACTTGTATAAAGAACACAATAACAAATATAATTTATCCTGTCTTCTTTTTAGCTCAATCTCTGGGATAGCTTCAGATTCTTTCATTATCTGATAAAAGAAAGGGAATAAACTAGTCTCTAACACTTTATTCTTATCAAAAATCTCCTTTAGCTCCGAATATTCTTTTTCCATCCTTATCCTTATAAAGTTATAATTTGGTTTATAAACTTAAGTGATTGATCCATATCAAGAATAATTCAGTAATATTTATAAACATTCATTTGTTTCTTTGTCCCGGTGGTTAAAATCAACTTATTTAATGATAAAGTAATTCTAATAACTGGGGGAACAGGGTTCTTAGGCAGAGAATTGATTAAAGAGATACTTAAACATAATCCAAGAAGCATAAGGGCCTTTAGCAGAGACGAAGTGAAACATCATGAGCTTCAAGAAATGTTCAATTATAATGATAAATTGAGGAACTTGATTGGAGATGTCAGAGATTATCAAAGGCTCAAGAAGGCTTGTGAAGGCGTTGATATAGTAATTCATGCAGCAGCACTGAAAAGGTTAGACATTCTTGAATACAATGTAGAAGAATCGATAAAAACAAACATTATTGGGACAATGAACGTTGTCAATGCATGTTTGGAATGCAATGTTGCAAAAGCAGTCTTTGTTTCGACTGATAAGGCCTGTTCACCAGTAAACACCTATGGCGCATGCAAATTTGTCAGCGAAAGGATTTTTACTGAATGCAATTACAGCAAAGGATCAAAGAAGACCATATTTACATGCGTGAGATACGGAAATGTTCTTGAGAGCACAGGATCTGTCATACCTTTTTTTGAAGGCAAGATAAAGAAAGGTGAGAATATACCCTTGACTGATGCTAGGATGACCAGATTCATAATCACACCTAAACAAGCTGTTGAACTTATATTCAATGCATTGGAATATTCTGTTGGAGGAGAAGTATTTATTCCAAAACTCCCTTCATTTAAGATTGTTGATCTTATAGATTTGCTAAAAGAGAAACACAATTCTAACAATAATATCGAGAATGTAGGGATAAGGCCTGGTGAAAAGATCCACGAGATAATGGTGAATGAATCAGAGGTTCCAAGGACTTACGATTTCAAAAACCTTTTTGTAATAACTTCTTCAATACAGAAGTATATTGAAACTTCAGTTCCTCTTTATGTCAAACAAGGAAAAGTTTTGAATGAGGGCAAGATGAAAGAGTACATATCAAAAGATTCTGTAATATCTAAAGATGAAATAAAAGTACTTTTCAAATCTCTTGGGCTATTCTAAAATGATACCTTACGGTAAACAATATATTGATGAAGATGATATTAAAGAAGTAGTTAAAACACTGAAGAGTGATTTCTTGACTACAGGGCCAAAAGTAGCTGAATTTGAGAAAGAATTCTCAATGAAAGTAGGATCTAAATATTCAGTTGCTGTATCTAACGGTACAGCAGCACTCCATCTGGCATGTTTGGTTGCAGGATTAGGGAAAGGAGACGAAATGATAACGACTCCAATGACTTTTGCAGCATCTGCAAACTGCGCTTTATACTGCGGGGCAAGGCCAGTCTTCGTAGATATCAAAGAAAATGGGCTTATTGACGAAGATCTAATTGAGAGATCAATAACGAAGAATACAAAGATTATCATTCCTGTACATTATTCCGGATTTCCATGCAACATGGAAAATATTAAGAAGATAGCAGACAAGCACAGATTGACAATAATAGAAGATGCATGCCACGCTTTAGGAGCTACTTATAAAGACTCTAAGATTGGAGACTGCAAATACTCTGACATGGCAGTATTCAGCTTCCATCCTGTAAAACATATAACTACAGGCGAAGGAGGGATGATAACGACCAATTCTAAAGAACTTTATGAAAAACTTCTAGTATTGAGGCATCATGGCATAACCAAAGATGTTAATAAAATGCAGAACAAAAATGAAGGGCCTTGGTATTATGAGATGCAGGAATTAGGATATAATCTTAGGATTACTGACTTTCAATGTGCTCTTGGGGTAAGCCAGCTGAAGAAATTGGACAGCTTTGTCAAGATAAGAAGAGAGATCGCCAAGAAATATGATGAAGGATTTTCTACTCTAAAAGGAATTAGATATCTTAATGAAGAGAAGGACTCTAAATGCTCTTACCATCTTTATGTCATAAAAGTCAAAGACAAGAAGAAACGGCTTGAATTATTCAATAAGCTGAAAGAGAATGGAGTTACCTGTCAGGTACACTATATTCCTGTTTATCTACATCCTTATTACCAGAGATTAGGATATAAAAAAGGAAGTTGTCCTAAATCAGAGGAGTTTTATGAGAAGATTATAAGCATCCCTATATACTATTCTTTGAGCGATTCCGAAGTAAACACAGTAATAAAAATAATAAAAGATAATATCTAATATCTCTCTTCTTTTAACTTCCATTCGCCCTTCTTGTCTTTCTCAAATATGTCAGTATTGACAAAAGTGTCCCTTATCCTATCAAACTCTTTCTCTGTGATTCCGATATACTTGCAGAATTCCTTGACATGTTTCGGATCCATCTTCCCATCATTCTCCTTTGCTATCTTAAGGCCCTCTTCCCTTGTGATCAAACCGCCCCTTATATAGATATTTGCCTGGTCGCTAGCCCTTCCGTATCCGTATTTGACCCATTTCAGATGCTCCCTTATCTCCAGGAAACTCATATCACAGTTCTCATAATCGAGCCATGACCCTGGCCAAGCCTCAGGCAATGGTTTCCACCCATATTTCTTTGACACTGCTAAATTATGAGGCGTACCCCATTTATGATAATACCCATAGAATAGACCAGTTACACCAACTTCCTTTATTTCTTCATCTGATGGCCACATCAATGATTTCATATCTGATAGCTGGATGACATCATCTACCATATCTTCCTCTCTAAACCCCCTCATACAACCAAATTCCTGCCTCCATCTTTTATCTAGAACTTTATTGTCTCTGCTCTTTGCAGGACCCCCATATTCCAATTGAGGATTCTCTCCCCATATCAACAATGGTATCTTGAATGCAACTGCAACTCTTGTCGGCACTGTATATATGCCTACATGATTTACCCAATGGGGATCTCCAACAATCTCAAACCCTTTCTTGACCAATCTCCTGACTATCTTCGGATTCAACGTAAAATGTATATGGTCAACCCCAATACTTCTTAGTGCATCAAGATTATGCTTGCTGATATCTGTCGCATCGAACTGGTCAAATGTAACTGCCAGCGGATTCATCTTATGAATCACTTTCATTGCATAAACTTGGAACATGCTGTCTTTTCCACCGCTGACTGGAACAACACAATCATATTTCATACCATCTTTTGAACGATATTTCTCAATTATCTCCTTAAACTCTTTTCCTCTCGCATCCCAATCTATCGATTCTTCAATCCCATGCTTCCTTTCAGCAGATCTGCATGCGTCACAAATCCCTTCCTCATCAAAATAAATGTCTGGTTTTGTGTCTGGGAATAAGCATCTTTTGCAGTATTTCATCTTGCACCTCACAATATCCTTACTGGAATATTCTCCTTATCCATATAATCTTTTGCAGTTATTATACTTTCACCAACATAAAAAAAGAGACTTGCTGCAGAAACTGCATCTGCTTTACCAATCTTTACAGCATCAACAAAATCTTGCAGTTTTCCGCAGCCCCCTGCTGCAATCACAGGGATATTCACTGATGATGAGACTTCTTTGATCAATTCAGTATCATACCCTTCCATCATCCCATCTTGGTCTATGGAATTGATCAATATCTCTCCAGCTCCAAGCCTTTCTACCTCTTTTGCCAACTCTGATGGACTGAAATCTGTCTCCTCTCTTCCAGACGAGATAAAAACTTTGTATTTATCATCAATTTTCTTTGCGTCAATTGAGATAACCACTGCTTGAGCCCCATATTTTTGTGAAATTTCAGTAATAAGCTTTGGATTCTTGACTGCAGCAGTATTTATCGCAATCTTATCAGCACCTATCTTAAAGAGCTTGTCGGCATCTTCGATAGAACTTATTCCGCCCCCTATTGTCAGAGGCATGAAACATTCTTTTGCAATATCTTCAATGACTTTGAAATTCGGGCCTTTATTCTCTCTCGAGGCCACTATATCAAGAAACATAAGTTCATCTGCATTCCTTTCATTAAAGACTCGAGCGCATGTAGTAGGATCACCTACCATCCTCAAATCAGTGAACTTCACACTTTTGACAATAGTCCTGTTGTTAAACAATAAACATGGAATTATCCTTACTTTCAGCATCTTACACCTTTAACTCGACAAAGTTCTTTAACAATTCAAGCCCTTTCTTCTGACTCTTCTCTGGATGGAATTGGGCTCCATAAATATTGTCCTTGTTTACAAACGAAACAAAATCATATCCATAGTCTGTATAACAACAATTGATCTTTTCATTAAGAACTGCATGATAACTATGCACAAAATAGAAATTGCTGTGCTCTTTGATATTCTCCATTATTCTAATATTAGCCATATCTTTTCCAAATATTTCATTCCATCCGACATGAGGTATCTTTAGCTTATTATCTTTAAACCTGAATTTCTTTACATCACCATCAATGAATCCTAATCCTTTAACATTCCCGCCCTCTTCACTTGCCTTAAACAACAACTGCATGCCTAGACATATGCCTAATAATGGTTTCTTCTTTACAATCCCTTCCTGTTTAAGGATATCAATCAAATTAAGTTCATTCAGGTTCTTCATACCTTCTTTAAAGAACCCGACTCCTGGCAGAATTATATGGGTTGCTGCTTCAATATCTTCTTTTTTGTTGGATATCTTATACTCTGCATTGATCTTTAGCAATGCTTTCTCAACTGAACAAAGGTTCCCCATATTATAATCAATTACTACTATCATAAATCTAGCTTTATTCTTATATTTATAACACTATTGATTGTTTTGTCTTAAAATTTAAGAAATATTTATATATTATCTTAATTTTCTCACTTATTATGGAAATTGATGAAAAAAATTGCGAAATATTGCAGATATTGCATAAAAACTCAAGAACATCTTTGACTGAAATATCAAAGAAAGTAGGATTATCTGTTGATTCTGTCAATAAAAGGATTCAAAAGATGATTGATAATAAGATTTTTGTTCCTTCAATTATCATGAGACATAGGTATGCAGGATTTAATAACGTTGTTGACGTCAAGATAAAACTCCATAACCTTGATAAAAAAGAAGAATATGACAAGTTTATTTCATATCTTAAGGAGCATCCAAGAGTTACAGAGTGTTTTTCGATTGCAGGCGAATGGGACTTATCGATAGTTATCATAGCAAAGAATGCAATTGACCAGGGAAAGATAACTTATGAGATAAGATCCAAATTTGGAAAGATTATTAATTCATGGTCAGAATCCCTTACAATAACTGCACATAAATTTGAGGACTACAATTTCAAGAGATTATTTTTAGAAGACCAATAACTGATTAAGGTGATAAGATGAAAGAGACAGAACAGATGAAGTTTTGGAAAGGGGATTTTGGAAATGAATATACTGAGAGAAATACTGGAGATTGGGATAATTTCTATAAAGAACAATGGGGAATTACAAGGACTGCCTTAAACAAGGATTTCTTATCAAAAATCAAAAAAGAAAGCACTATTTTAGAAGTCGGGTGCAATCTAGGCAACCAGCTCAAGATATTAGAAAAGGACGGATTCACAAATCTTTACGGCATTGAAATCAACAAGAAAGCGCTAACAATAGCAAGGAACAATAAATCATTCAATCTTGTTGAAGGGTCTGCTTTAGACATACCTTTTAAGGATGATTATTTTGATCTTGTCTTTACCAGCGGAGTCTTAATCCATATATCTCCGAAAGATTTACCAACAGTCATCGATGAGATGTATAGGGTTTCGAATAAATACATCTGGTGTTTTGAGTATTTCTCTGATGAATGCAAAGAAATAGAATATAGGGGGAACAAGAACCGGCTTTGGAAGAATAATTTCATGAAATTATTCATCGAGAGACATCCTGACCTAAAAGTTGTCAAAGAAAAGAAGATAAAATATGTTGCAAATGACAATGTTGATGCAATGTTCTTATTCGAGAAAACAAAATAAGGGCTGCTATGAAAATCGGATGCATAATTCAGGCAAGAAGCGGATCGACCAGACTTCCAAATAAGATACTTATGAAGATACAAGGAAAAGAGACCTTGATCCTTGAAGTTGAAAGACTGCTCAATTCCGATAAGATTGACCAGATAATAGTCGCTACGACTGATTCATCTAAAGATGATAAAGTCGAGAGCCTAATCAAGTCATATGCGAATCCGAAAGTTTCGGTCTTCAGAGGATCTGAAGAAGATGTTCTTGATAGGTATTACCAAGCTGCAAAGAAGAATAAAATTGACATAATAATCAGGATAACGGGAGATTGCCCTCTTATTGACTGGGAAGTTGTCAATCATATTGTTGATGAATTCCTGAAAGGAGATCATGATTATGCCTCCAATGTGCTTACAAAGAGAACTTATCCAAGAGGCCTTGATACAGAAGTATTCAACTTTAAATCTCTTGAACTGATGTGGAAAAATTGTAAAGACAAAAGGGAAAGAGAACATGTTACAACATATATCCGAGAGAATCCTAACAAGTTTAAGACAAAAAACGTGGAAAATAAGGAAGATTTATCAAATCTAAGATGGACTCTTGATGAGAATGAGGATTTCATATTAATTAAAGAGATATTTGACTCACTCTATCCTAAAAATAATAAATTTAACATGAAAGATATTTTAAAATTTTTGAAGAACAATCCTAATCTATCAAATATAAACAAACACATCGAACAAAAGAAGAATATTAAAAATGAAGCAAATTAAGATTGGAAAAAGAGAAATTGGAAATGGCAGTCCATGTTTTATCATAGCTGAGGCAGGCGCTAATTTCAGGATCTCTGATAAACCTGAAGAGAACTTCAAACATGCTCTTAAGTTAATTGACCTAGCATCTGAAGCAAAAGCTGATGCTGTAAAATTCCAATTATATCGAGCTGATAAGCTATATGTAAAGAATGCAGGCCATGCAGACTATCTTGGAAAGAAGAAGCCTATTTATGAGATAATAGAAGAGATGGAAGTACCTTATGAGTGGCTTCCAAAACTTAAGGAATATTGTGACAAGAAGAATATTATATTTTTATGTACTCCTTTTGATGAAGAATCAACCGATGAACTCGAAAAAATAGGGATTGAATGTTATAAGATTGCTTCTTATACAATTTCCCATATCCCTTTACTCAAACATATCGCTAAGAAAGGAAAACCAATAATACTCTCCACCGGCGCTTCAGATATCCATGATCTTCAGAGGGCAATAAATGTGATTAAGGCCGAAGGAAATGAAGACATAGCTATAATGCAATGCACAGCTAAGTATCCTGCCCCATTAAATACGATTAATCTGAAAGTAATACCTAATCTTATCAAAACTTATAATATTCCTATTGGCCTGTCTGATCATTCAAGGGAACCATTAATTGCGCCTTTAGGTGCAGTAGCATTAGGCGCTTCAATCATCGAGAAACACTTCACTACAGATAACAATCTTCCTGGCCCTGACCATGGATTTGCGATATTATCTCATGAGTTAAAAGAATTAGTTACTTCTATCAGGCAACTAGAAGCTGCACTTGGAGATGAAAATAAATTTGTCCTTGAAGATGAAAAAGAAATATACAATTTTGCCAGAAGGTATGTTTATGCAAAGACTGACATCAAGAAAGGCGATGCCTTTTCAAAGGATAATCTGGCGATATTGCGGTCAGGCAAGTCTGATAAAGGAATTCATCCTGCAAAATTTTATGATATACTGGGAAAGAAGTCATTAAAAGATATTAAAAGGGATGAGCCTATCAAAGAGGAATATTTTCATGGAAAATAAAAAGATTTTCTTTAGATTTGCCACAGAAGAAGATGCAAAAGACCTATTTAACTGGAGAAATGATCCTGAAACAAGAAAAGTCTCTTTTAGTTCAAATGAAATATCTTGGGAAGAGCATATCAATTGGTTTGCAAAGTCTTTGATGAACCCAAATAGGAATCTATTCATAATAATTGATGATAAATTAAACAAAATAGGCCAGATTAGATTTGACAAGGATGGGAAAGAAGCTGAGATAAGCATTGTGATTGCTCCTGAATTTAGAGGAAAAGGATATGGGACTCAGGCTTTGACGAATGGATGTAAGATTTATCTAAACAACAATGATGTCGATCATATAATTGCTAAAATCAAAAAGACCAATATGAACTCAAAAAAATCATTTGAGAATGCAGGATTTAAGCTTTTCAAAGAGCATGAAGATCATCTTGAATTTAGGCTGTTAAAATGAAATTTGGAATAAAACTCTGGTCAACAAACAAAGACTTAATAAAAATAGCTAGAAAGCACTTTCTTATGAAAGAATTTGATTATATTGAGATAAGTGCGATAATTGGCACTTACGATGAAGAATATTTATCGCAAATCAAAGGAATACCTTGCATTATCCACTTTGATAATAATGATGTTGATATCTCTAGAGGAGAGAATTATGGAAATAATATAAAAGCAATAAAAGAAGCTCAGAAGTTTGCTGATTTCTTGGATCCTAAACACATAATAATTCACCCAGGACATACTGGGAATATTGAAAATGTCAACAATATTCTCTCAAAGTTCAAAGATAAGAGATTCTGCATAGAGAACATGCCAGGAATGACTGTTTATAATGAAAAAAGCATTGCTACAACTTATGATGAGCTGAAATCCATAAAATGTGATAAATATTGCCTTGACATTTCTCATGCTATTAAGTCAGCTATAACTCAGAAAAAGGGATTATATGACAACCTAAAGCAACTTATTAAACTAAATTATATCATTTTGCACATATCTGATGCGAAATTAGACAATGAAAAAGACGAGCATATGGATATTGGAAAAGGAGAATATGATTTCAAGGCAATATCTAAATTATTAAGCGGTTTTGATGGATACATAACTCTTGAGACCCCCAAAGATGACTTTAAATCTTTAGATAATGATATACAGAATATAAAAAAAATGAAGAAGTTCTTTAAATGATTATTTCCGCTACCTTTAAAAACAACTAAATCTTTTCATCTGATATGGCTAATAAAGTATTTGATAAGAAGATATGTGTCGTTGGATTAGGCTACATGGGACTGCCATTCTCATGCTTGGTAGCCAAAGCTGGATTCAACGTAATCGGATTTGACGTCAACCAAAAGAGAATAGATGATGTAAACAAGGGAATATGCCCTTTCAACGAGCCTGGACTTGATAAACTAATAAAAGAAGCAACCGCTACAAAAAGGCTTAAAGCAGTAAACAAGATCGAGGAAGCAGATGTCTTCATAATATCTGTCCCTACACCTTTCGACGAAAAGACAAAGAAAGCAGACCTGACTTATGTCGAATCAGCTGTAAAAACGATAAAATCTGTCTTAAAGAAAGGAAATCTAGTCATATTGGAATCGACAGTAACACCAAACACCTGCAGAAAACTCATAATCCCAATATTGGAGCAAACGAAACTTAAAGCAGGAAAAGACTTCTTAATAACGCATTGCCCTGAAAGAGCAATACCTGGAAACACTTTATACGAATTAGTAAACAACGACAGGATCATTGGCGGATTCAATAAGGAGTCAGCAGAGGCTGCAAAAGAGATATATTCTACTTTCATAAAAGGAAAAATATACTTAACTGACGATGTGACTGCTGAAGCTGCAAAACTGATGGAGAACACTTTTAGGGATGTGAACATCGCTTTGGCAAATGAGTTTGCAAAGATATCAAAAGACATTAAGATAAACGTCTGGGAAGCGATTGCCTTAGCGAACAAACATCCTAGGGTGAATATCCTTTCCCCTGGTCCTGGAGTAGGAGGGCACTGCATTGCAATCGATCCATGGTTTTTGACAGAAGACACAAAGAATTCCTTCTTAATACCTACTGCAAGGAAGATAAACGATTCTATGCCTGCTTATGTTGTAGACATCATAAAAGAGGCTGTAAAAGGCGTAAAAAAGCCTACAATAAGCATCTTAGGGGTTGCATACAAGAAAGACGTAGATGATGCAAGGGAAAGCCCTGCTGGGCATATAATCAAGCTATTGAAGAAGGACAAATTTGAAGTAAAAATCGCTGATCCTTATGTAACTCGCTTTAACGAGAAGATAATCCCATTTGACCAAGCTATAAAAGGTTCAGATTGTGTGGTAATTGTGACCGACCATAAGGAATACAGGGAAGCAAAGCCTGAAGATTTCAAGCAAATGAAGAACAAGATCATAATTGATACAAGGAACTGCATAAACAGGCCTTTATTTGAGAAGAACGGGTTTAAAGTGATTGTCTTAGGAGATAACAAAATATAATCCTATTTCGTCATCTCAACTACTTTCTTGATATTTGACAAGAATATCTTTGCATTCTTCACAGAGTCTTCAGCTGGCTCTTGGTTCGCCTGAGGTATAGTCTTATATGTAAAATTACCTCTTTTTCTCTTTTCTTCCTTGAATATGCCAAGAAGCTCATCAGCCCTAATGACAAGGCTCTTATAAATCTCCAACAATTTAACATCAAGTATGCCTGTATCAACAAATTGCTCCTTGAAAGCATCAAATGTCTTCCTATGCTCTTCTGGAAAAGAAACTGAAATCCCTTTTGTGAGCAATATCGCTTTTGCAGCGTAGAATATAGAATAATAAGCATGAGATATCACAGAACTGTAAAATGTGAACTTTTGATCTATCTTAAAGTATTCTTTTGCCTCACTTTCATCGCTTAGTCTCTTTATTGACGCAGCTAACACAAGCTCGTTCTCAGCCCGATCAAGATAATTTCTTATCATTAAATCCATTTTTGATCGCCTCACTCATTATATTGTAATATTCTGTCCCTCCATACAAGATCAAATTATTCATTGAAATCGCCTTTCCGTAATTGGCCTCATCATTCAATAACATCTCCAAAAATTCTGATTTCCTGAATACATATGGATGCCCTGGAGGAATTGAGAGCTCACAAAGATAGTTTATCTGCGCAAGTATGAATTTTGATCTTGCATTATCATCCACTATTATTACGATGTCTACATCTGAATTCTCTTTCTGGCTCTTTCTTGCATAGCTTCCTGTGATGATGAATGTGAAATAAGGAGTTGGGATCTTATCAATAATCTTTTGCACAAGGTCAAAAGGCAGATGTTTTGTATTCCATGAGATGTATTCAGCAATAAATCCAGCATATACTTGGGATTTTGCATTTGAGACATTCAAAGAGTATAAAATGACGTTTCCAGCTTTTTCTTCTGACAATAATCCTGATTTGACATAGCGTTTTAAGGCATCATACACATAGCTTTCTGAAGTCTTTTTGCATATATTCTTCACTTCCTTAAAAGTGCGCTTCTTCCAAGGCTCTTTTACAAATGGGATCAATAGTTCATATTCTTTTTTTAGCATTATAATCCTTTTTTTAGGTATAATCAATCCTAAATATAGGATAGTTTATAAATCTTTCTGCTCGGAACCAATAAAAATTGTTTCTTACCCTCTACAATAGAAAAATAAAATGTAGAGGGTAAGCCAAGACAACAGCCCTTGAGATATATTTATATAGGATTTTTGGTTTGCACACTCTAACATGAAGATTGCACTAGTCTTAGGAACACGTCCTGAAATAATAAAGATGTGTCCTGTGATAAGGGAATGTGAAAAAAGGAAATTAGATTATTTCATAGTCCATTCTGGACAGCATTATTCTTACGAGATGGACAAGATATTCTTTGAAGAGTTAAAATTACCAGAACCGAAATACAATCTTGAGATTGGATCTGCACCGCATGGAAACCAAACAGGCAATATTATGATTAAATTAGAGCCTATCTTAGAAAAAGAGAAACCAGACATAATGCTTGCTCAGGGAGACACTAACACTGTCTTGGCAGCTGCTTTGGCATCAGCAAAATTAGGAATAAAAGTTGGGCATATAGAAGCTGGCCTTCGAAGCTATGACAGGACAATGCCAGAAGAGACAAATAGGGTTGTAACAGACCATATATCTGATTTTTTATTCCCACCAACTGAAAAGTCAAGGGAAATACTAATTAAAGAAGGCATTGATAAGGAGAAAATATTTGTTGTCGGAAACACTGTTGTAGATGCTTTGAAGCAAAATATCAAGATTGCTGACAAGAAAGGCGACATAAGAAAAAAGTTAGGGATAAAAGGAGATTATATCCTTATAACTGCACATAGAGCAAGCAATGTTGATATAAATGAAAACTTGTCCAGGCTTCTTGATTTGGTAGATAAAATAAGCAGGAAGTTTGATTACGCTGTAGTATGGCCTGTGCATCCTAGGACGATGAAGAAGATAAGCGAGCATGAGTTAGAAATACCAAAGAAAGTGATGAAAATTGCTCCTTTAGGATATCTTGACTTCCTTCAGTTAGAGAAGAATGCTAGGTTAATACTTACAGATTCTGGAGGAATACAGGAAGAAGCCTGCATATTAGGAGTACCTTGCCTTACCTTAAGAGAAAACACTGAAAGGCCTGAATCTGTTGAAGTAGGAGCGAATAAGATAATTGGATTAGATGCAAACAAAGCTCTGATCGAATCAGAAAAATTCATGAAATCAAAGAAGAAATGGAAGAATCCTTTTGGAGATGGAGATTCTGCTGAAAAGATAATTGAAATACTTGTGAAACATGGCAAAAGAAAATAAAAAGATAAGGCTGGCGTTAGTGACTCCACCTTTTATCCTGAAAAACACCTCTTTTGACAATTATGCTAAATTGTATTCTTGCTTAGCTACTAAATACAATTATGACATCACATTCTTTGTCGATTCAAAGATTGATTATCAATGTGAGAACATAAAAGTCGAGAAAGTTTTCAGTTTTGGTTACTGGTCTCAACTTTATAAGGTAAATTTCTTTCTCGGGCTTCCAAGGATGCATTATTCTGGGCTTGTAAAGAAACTCAAGGATTTTGACATCATAGATACGTCCAGCCCTGAGTTTTATTCATTTGCCAACCAATGCAGGAAGGCTTCAAAGAAATATGGATCAAAACTGTTCATGAAGCATTCAACCACTTTTTTTGACTATTTCCTATTCAAACACTTCAAGCTTGTTGGGTTATATAGAGCAAAGAAATTTGCAAAACAATGCTCTGGATACAATTTTACAAATCCTCAGGCGAGAGACGCTTATGTGAATCTGGGAGTCATCGACAGGAATGATCCGAGGATAATAATACTTGGACATCCTGTAGACGCAAGATTATTCAAGCCTATGAAAATAAAGAAATCGAAGAAGAAGATCCTTCTTTCAGTAGGCGCTTTATATGACTTCAAAGGCCACCAACATATAATAAGGGCATTAAGCGAGATCAAATCCAAACAGGAAATAGAGCTTTGGATTGTCGGGAATGGAGGATATAAAGATGAATTAATGAAATTAGCAAAAGAGCTTAACTTATCTGAAAAAGTCAAATTCTTAGGTGGAAAGAGTCATGCAGAGCTTGTAATGCTATATAATCAATGTGATGTATTCGTTTTGGCAAATGAGCTTGAAGTGACTCCTGCTGTAAGCGAAGCTTTGTTATGCGGAAGGCCAGTTGTTGCTGTTGAGACTGGCGGACTGGACTTTGTCATGCCTGACGAAAGCTATGGGCTTATTGCAAATAAAGGAGATATAAAAGAGCTTGCTAAGAAGATAAATATGCTCCTTATTGACGAAGTCCTTGCAAATAATCTCGCGGAAAAAGGAAGGAACTACATTCTTGATAATTTCGCCGTCGAAAAAGTCGCGGAAAGGATGCATAAGGCATTCCTGAAATCCCTATAAGGAATACTTTTTTAAACTAAAATTCATTCTCATAGGATATGAATGTCGACTTCATGCGAAACGTTGATTATTGGATAGGAAGGCCTATATGTGCAGTGCTTTCTGGCATGAATAAGATTGAAAGGGTATTCAAGAAACCAGACACAAAGAAACCAATAAAGAAGATACTTTTCCTTCAGATATCTGAGATGGGTTCTGCTGTTGTAGCTTATGGTGCTGTAAAAAAAACAGAAGAGCTATTTCCAGATGCTGAGATCCATTATCTGATGTTCAAAGAGATGTCGAGCATCCTTAAGATACTTGGAGCTGTCAAACCTGAAAACATCCATACAATTGAATCGAAATCTTTCTTTAAACTAGGAACTTCGACATTAGCTACACTTTGGAAACTAAGAAGGATGAAGTTTGATGTTGTGATCGATCTAGAGCTTTTCTCAAGGATATCAAACATCCTTTCATATCTCTCTGGATCTAGACTAAGGGTAGGGTTCTATAAGTTCAATAATGAAGGGCTTTATCGGGGAAAGCTGCTCACTCATAAAGTAGAATACAACACTTACAGACATATAGGCGTCAATTTCTTAAGCCTAGCCTATTCTTTGAAACAGCCTTTTGATGAGGTACCATTGACAAAGAAGCATATCGACCTGTCAATGATGGAGACAAAGAAGATAATATCCAGCAATGAAGAAAAAGAGAATATATTGAAGAAGCTCAAGACTATCAATCCTAAGATCAGCAAAAAGAACAAACTTGTGATAATCAATCCAAATGCATCTGCTATGCTACCAATAAGAAAATGGCCTTTAGACAAATACAAAGAGCTTGCCAAGAAATTATTAGAAGATGAAAGCATCTTCATAATTGTAACAGGGACTGAACAAGAGAAGTGTGATGCTGATGACATTGAGGCTTTTGTCAAGAACAACAGATGCATAAATTTTGCAGGAAAGACTGCAAATATAAGAGAGCTTATCGACCTTTATAATGTATGTGATTTGATGATCACGAATGATTCAGGGCCTGGGCATTTCGCTACAATGACTGACATGACAACTTTTGTATTTTTTGGACCTGAAACTCCTGATTTATATGGGCCTGTAGGAAAGAATATTAGGATATTATATTCAAATTATGCATGTTCGCCTTGTGTCTCAGCTTTCAATTCAAGAAAGACGCCTTGTAAAGATAACAAATGTTTACAATCAATTTCTGTCGAACAAGTATATGACAAGATGATAAAATAAATTTGATTATTTCAGATTTAAGATGTTTCTTGCAACTTTTATTGCATTCTCAATGTCTATAGACTCAATACATTTACAATCCTTATCAAATTTGCCATAAATATCATAACATTGCTTGCACTTCTGTTCAGCTGCAATAACATAAGCCTTCCTCGGGGCAAATCTAATTGGACTTGTAGGCCCGAATAAGGCTATCTGAGGCGTTTTCATCGCAGCAGCAATATGCATGAGCCCTGTATCATGAGATATGAATAAATCACATTTTTCTAGCACCGCTGCTGATTGCGACAAAGTCATCTTTCCCGTCATATCTATCGGCTTATCCTTCATCAGTTTAGCAAGCTCTTCTGCTGACTCCTTATCATCTTTTGAGCCTAGAAGGACTATATCCGCCTCTTTTATCAATTCATTGCAAAGCCTTGCGTATTTTGATCTTGGGGGCCTTTTCACATCCATCGTCTGGCCTGGATTCTTTGCTCCCCCCGGAGCAATTCCAACAATAAACTCTTTTTTCTTGTTTTTACGGATAAATTCATTTGCAAAATTCCTGTCCTCTTTTGATATATTAAACTGCATCTGAGAATCCTTGACTTCAATTCCTATCAACTTAGCTAATTCATTATTGTATTCCAGCTCATACTTTGTCCCGTCAAAATCAACATTAAGGTTGTTTGCAAAACCCTCTCCTTTCCTATCAAATCCTATACGATATTTGATTCCGCATAAAGAGGCAAATGCTCCCCACTGCCAGGACTTGTCAAGGACAAAGGCAAGATCATACCTATTTTTCTTTATCGTAGATATCAACTGAGATATCTCTCCTAGCTTTTTCTTGAATATGATGTTCTCATCAAAAGTTATGATATTGTTGATATCCGGATTATTCATGATTATGGAAGATGAATATTCTCCTACAAGATAATCAATATTTGCTTTTGGAAATCTTTTCCTGATTGCAACTAATAGAGGAGTTGTCATCAATACATCTCCGATTGAGCCTGATCTTATTAAAAGGATCCTTTTAGGCTCAAAACTATTGATCTCTTTTATCTTTCTTTTTTTGAAGAGGAAAGCTAAGCTTCCTAACGTGTTAATCACTAGGCGCATTAGAATAAGAAATAATTATTGCTATAAAAATGTATAGCAAATCCAACAGCTATAGGAAAAGACATCAATTTTAACAATTTTTGTAATGTCTTTTCCTAATAAGCAAAGGCCATATGTTTATATGATAAACTTACGATTATTGATGTCCTTTGCTATAATTTTAAATACTTATCATTATTATCTCGACAAATGGTGGACAAGAAGATACAGATATTGAGCATAACTGTAATATATCTGCTTACTCTCTTTATTTGGACTTTGCCTATACAGCAGGGCAAGATACCTTATGGCGAGGTTGATGGAGTATCTCATTTTGAGCTTGCTGATTATATGAGCCTTACTGACAAGGTCATAGTCACTCTTCCTGATTATATCAACTATAGGTATTTTAGTGATAATCATTTTAAACAAAGCACTTTATGGTATCATCCACCATATCATGTTGATCTCTCAATGATGCAGGTATTTGGGGGAAGATACCTTCCTTTTTATCTCTTGATTACCATATTCTGCTCTTTGATTGTTGTAATCATGTTTTATATAATATCAAAACTCTATGGATTCTGGGTCGGAATATTAACAAGTTTTCTTCTTGCTTTCTCTGGAAGGGATTATCTAGTATTTTTATGGGGACAATGGCCGGAAAGGCTAGGGTATTTCTTCACACCGATAGTACTTTATGTCTTCTATAAATATATCACTTCTGTCTTAGACAAAAAAGAGAATAAAAATTATGCATATCTTCTTGGAGCCTTGCTTGGAATAAACCTTATGATCCATCCAATGGGTTTTTTCCATTCTTGTGCTGCTTTATTCATATGCTATATATTCTTTGCAATTAAAGAGAAAAAATTATTTTTGTTCAAACTTGACAGATTGATCATTCCTTTAGTGATATTTTTAGTGATTGCAGCAGTATTCCCTTATCAGACGGGCAATGTCATCACTAGGTTAAAGGGAGATACAAGCCCTTCTGGAGACTTATCAAAACTTCTTTATTGGTTTAAGTCCCCTGAAAGCAGTACTGGAACTCCTATGATCTATTTTTCATTCGCAATGATGCATGGGTTATGGATCATTCCTTTCTTATTAATAGGAATAGGATATCTTTTATTCAGAAGAAAGAACCAAGATATACTTTTGTTAGGCTGGCTAGTCAGTCTTTATATTATCCTTCATGCTGATGTATTTGGAAAGGGACCTTATGTCCAGAGATCGTTGGCAGCATCTGCACACATATTTGCTCCACTAACTGCGATAGGGCTTATGGCGGTGATATCTTTTCTCATCTCTATTGAAGGGCTGAAATCTTATAAAACTTTCATAAAATATGGACTTATTGGGCTATTCATCACCCTTGCAATAATATTCAATGCAATTCCTGCATATCAAATTCTCAATAATGCCGGAGTAACTACTCTAAACCCTCAACAATTAGATGCATCTGATTGGCTTAGAGCAAACACTAAAGAAGATATACTTATAAAAGATCTAGGCACTTTGACTTTAGCTCAAAAAAGATGGATACAAGGATTATCAATGAGACATGTTAATGATATAAATGATGGCCGTTTTGAAGCTAATTTCACCAATACTCATATCATGTTCGATTATTCTGACCTAAAAGTTTATGGTCTAAATGACCAATATAATCAAATGATTAAGATTGAGAAGACTTATTTTGGCAACAAAACTGCAATATACAACAAAGGGGACATAAGGATCTATGAGCTTACTTAATAAAGAGATTTTTGAAAAGAATAAACTTACTCTGATTGTATTAGCTTTGTTCCTAATATTTGCAGCCTTACTATTTGGACTTACTGGTGTAATATTTGTGCTATGTCTTGTATTTATTTTCATAATTCCAATTTATCTAATATTAAAGAAGCTGGATATCGATGAAGAAGACAGAAGATTCTTCAGTTTCTTTATAGGCGTAGGGATTGTCCCTATACCTATCTATTATCTTGGAATATTATTCAATTCTTTTAGAATCGGGATAATCGTATCTATCGTACTGTTTTATGCTGTCGGGATATCATTAAATTTATTTATCAAAAAGAAATCTACTTGATCTCCCCCTTATACGCATCAATAATCTTGGCAATAAGGTTACTAGTAGACTTTCCTGGAGACCATTTTGCTATGTGAACAACTCCGCCATACTTCTTGACAGCTGGCGCTTCTATGCATTCCTTGCCATAATCAGCTCCATTCACATGTACATTAGGCTTTACTGACTCAATGAAATTAATGCAGTCTGTTTCGTCAAATAAGGTTATATAATCGACATATTCGATTGCAGCAAGCATCGCAGCCCTGTCTTCTTGGGGAATAATAGGCCTTTTTGCCCAATTAGGATTATTCTGGAACTTCTTCCATCTCCTTACAGAATCATCTGTATTAAGGCCGAGGATAAGGATATCTCCTTGCTCTTTTGCCTCTTTCAGCATCCCGATATGGCCTGCGTGAAGTATGTCAAAACTGCCATTGATGGAAACGACTTTTTTCCCTTGCTTCTTCGCTTCCTCTGAGATCTTCATAATCTCTTCCCTTGTCTTTATCTTATCATTTTCTTGACTCATTTCTATCACCGTGCTCATTTGATATAATCCTTAAGCTCATCTTTCGAGACTGTTGCAGTGCCTTCTTTTGCGACAGATATGCTTGCCGCATAACTTGCAAGCCTTGCTGAATCTATAAAGCTAAGCCCTGAGCAAAGGCCTAATGTGAATGTACAAGTGACTGTGTCTCCTGCTCCGCATACATCTACAATCCTTGTAGCATAAGATGGTATGACTGCATATTCTCCATCTGATGTGCAGACTTCCATGCCTTCTTTATCTTTTGTTATAAGTATACTCTTCAATTCAAGATTCTTTATCAGGCTCTCAGCAGCATCTTTTATTGAACCTATCTTCCTGCCATAAGCAAGCTCTGTCTCGAATATGTTAGGAACAACTGAGGTAAACCCCCTGAAATCAGAGATGTTCTTTCTCGAGTCCCCTATCAAGATGATGCCATTATCCTCTGCTATATTCCTGATCTCTTTCAGCAAATCTGGCTGCACTATTCCTCTTCCAACCTCATCATAATCGGCAACTATTATTGCATCTATCTTCCCTGACTTTGACTTGACAAAATCTACTATCTTCTGTATCGTGCCTTCATTCACAGATTCCTTATTTTCTGTATCAAACCTGACGATCTTCTGTTTAGGGAAGTGTTTGTCTCCGACTGCAATCCTAGAGTACTTTGATGTGACTCTTCCTTTTTGGAATATCATGCCAATAGTATCTATTCCATTCTCATGCATCTTATTTATGAGCTCATTGCTGTTTTCATCTTGGCCTATGACTCCTGTCGCATACACTTTTGCGCCAAGAGCCTTTACCCCAAAAGCCACATTTCCTGCAGCTCCTGCTGTAATCACCTTATCTTCTATCACTAACCTAAGTATCGGGGCTTCAGGAGCCAATGAGCTTGCATTTCCATACAAATACTCGTCCAGACAAAAGTCTCCTAAGACTAAGACGCTCTTTTCGCTAAATTTGTCTATATTATCCTTGATCTTGGAGCTTGATACGCCAAAATGATTTAGGATCTCGAGAAAACCTTGCCCTGAATTTCCTGATGCAATAAAACCATTTCTGCCTTTAACATATAATTTAAGCTTCTCGTCTGCATTTGAGGGACATGCGACATTGCCTACTGCATCAAGCAGATCTATGTCGCTATGACTCGAATCTCCTATCGCAAGAGCTTCATCTTTGTTTATATTATATTTATCCATCAAGAATTTCACTGCTTCGCCTTTGCTGGTATTTGGAAGTATATCAATTGCCATGCTGCAGAACATAACTTTGAGAACATTCTCTCCTATTGCCTTTTTGACCATATCTGGCATCATATCCCTTATCTCCCCATACAGCTCTTTGCCCACATCCTTATCAAACTCGTAAGTAAGCATGCATGTCCTGTCTTTCATCTGCCTGACATTTGCATCTGGAAACTTCATCTTGATATTCCTTTCAAAAGCTTCCATATCATTTCTCCAGTCAACAAATCCTGAGATCTGATCAACATAAGCAGCAAATTTTGGATGCTTTTCAAACAGGAAATAGATGCCTTCTCCTGGCTCATAAATCACATTACCTCCTTCGAAGATAGAAGGGCCAAGATGATTTGCAGCCCTCATTATGTTATCTGCATGATGATAAGACCTTGCTGTCGCAACACCAAACAACACATTATTGAAAATCTTTGTCCTTTCCTTTATCTTATTCAGGCTGTCTTCATTCCCTTCGAGATCCTGCTTCAGCGGAAATTTTGGCTTAACAAAGTCGCCGATGCACCCATCTATGTCTGAAAAAATTATCTTTATCATATAACCTCATTCTCTTTATCTATTCTTTTGCCATCTCCTTCTCTATCAAATAGCACATGATATGGCCTATCGTTATGTGAGACTCCTGGATCCTTGCAGTCTTGTCAGAAGGCACAACTATTGCAATATCGACCATACTTTTCAATTTTCCGCCGTCTTTTCCAAGCCAGCCTATTGTGAATGCGCCTTTTCTCTTTGCCTCTTCTATAGCAAGCATAACATTTTTTGAGTTGCCAGATGTGCTAATCCCTATCACTACATCTTTATCTCCAACAAGAGCTTCAACTTGCCTCTCAAAGACCTTTTCATAGCCCCAATCATTTCCGATAGCAGAATGGGTAGAAGTATTTGTAGTCAATGCAATGCATGGGATAGCTTTCCTGTCTTTTATCTCAAACTGATGTATCAATTCTGTCGCAATATGCTGAGAATCTGCTGCGCTTCCACCATTTCCGAATATATACATCTTTCCGCCATTCTTTAGAGACTGGATAATTTTCCTTGACATCTTTTCGATATCGCCTGCCAAAGCGATGACTTTCTTCTTTGTCGCAATGCTGTCATTCAATTGCCCTATTATCTCATCTTTCATATAATCTTTCATAAAAACACCTTTGGTATGAATATTTCATACTGAAATCAAGATCTATTTATAAATCTTACCTGCTCCTCTAATATTACCTATATTCTCTAGAATATAAATATATAAATAGTCATACCGTTTCATACTTTTTATGAGAAAGGAGAAGATTGCCATATCCCTTGACAAATCTTTGCTAGACATGATAGATTCAAAGGTTGATGGGTCTAACATAAGGTCAAGGAGCCAGGCGATTGAGATATTTCTTAGGAAAGGATTGGGATCACAGCAAGTGACAAAGGCTGTAATATTGCTGAGGGGAGAGCATCATAAGATCGCTTTAAAAAATCTTAATGGAAAATCCTTGATCAGAAACCATCTTGATTTTTTCAACAGCTTCGGGATAAATACAATTATCATTGCAACCCAGAGCTCTCCTGATATTGACAAATTAAGAAAAGAGTGCTCCAGCTCAAGCCAAGATGTCAAGGTAATCGAGCAGACCTCCAAAGGAAATGCTGATGCTTTGCTAAAGATAAAGAAATATGTAGATGATTCCAATTTTGTAGTAATAAGTGGAGACACATTCAACAACTTTGACCTTCATAAGATGGTCTCAAAGCATATACAGACAGACAAGCTTGCGATAATGGGGCTTATGACGAGGGAAAAACCATCTGATTATGGCACTGCTATCCTTGATGGTGACCTTATAATAGACTTTCAGGAAAAACCAAAAACAAAAACAAGCCTTATAGTGAATGCAGGAGTCTATGTGTTCAAGCCAGAAGTATTCGAATTATTTGAAAATGCAGTATCTCTTGAGAAAGACATCTTTCCGAGGCTTGCAAGAATAAAACAATTGACTGGTTTCTTCACTTATGGAGAATATTATCATATGGACAAGTGAGAAAGATAGAATATATTCTTTTTACTTATGCAATGATTTGACTGCTTCGCTAAAAACATCCTCTACCATGATATTCTTCATGCAGATATTGTTGTTTCCTGGCTGAAGGCATTCAGGAACTTTTCCAAGATGGACATTAATGCATGGGCTATATTTGCACACATGACCTTTATAGATCCATGAGCTTCTTTCATTAAAAGGACCCCACCTTACCGGTATATTTGGCCCAAACAAGCCGATTGTTCTTGTCTGCATCGCTGCTCCGATATGCATAGGGCCAGAGTCATTGCTTATTATCAGATCACATATCTCTTCAAGATAGAATAACTGTTTTAGGTTTATGTCTCCTGCGCTATTGATAAAATCCTTTTCTTTCATCAGACCAGTTATTCTATCTATCGCTTGCCTTTCCTCTTTTGTACCAATAAAAACTATCTTTGCCTTATTATCTTTGATCAACATATCTGCAAGCTGCGCATAATTCTCCAAAGGCCATAATCTTGACCTTGCTGATTCTGCTGCTCCTGGACACAATGCTATCAGAAGATTTCCTTTGACCGGCCCTTTATTTTTTAGATATTCATCCACTACATTCTTGTCCTGATCAGAATATCTCAATTTGATCAGACTTTTGCATGGATCCACTTTCTTAAGCAATCTTATCAGATCAAGGTGAGTCTCAACAACATGCTGCTGGTCGTTATATTTTGCTGATTTTGATAATGTCAATCCCCTGATCCTGTTGTTGTAGCCTATCCTGTACTTACCTACAAAGAAGGACATCAATGATGAGATGTTCAAGTATTCTTCAAAATCGACAACAAGATCATATTTCCTGAAATTTGACATTACAAAACTCCTTATGCCTTTCATGTCTGTCTCTATGACAATTAGGTTATCGTAGAAATCAAATCCTGTAAAAACTTCTTTTACCCTTTTTGTAATTAGGATATCTATTTCTGCTTCTTTATAGAGGTCCCTTAACTCTTTTATTGCATTTAAAGTCAGGATTGTCTCTCCTATTCCCCATAATTGGATTATCAATATCTTTTTCGGGGATTTCAATCTTTTTATGAACCAAAGCCTATTTAGAATACCTAAGAATAGGCATGATGGCGTTCCAATCAAATTGTCAACAAGCTTTATTGTCTTTACTTCCATAAGAACCAATATTATTCAGCTGTTTAAAAATCTTATCAGGCCTACTTCTTGTCTACCTTATCAATGGCTATCTTAGTGACGAGGTCATCGATCTTCTTCTGGAGCCTTCTTATCAATGTATATTCATAGAACATTGCACCTATCATGAACATGAATGCAATTATTATATAAAAATCAAGAGGCCTCTGCATATTGAGTATATCTTTTGCGACTAGACTCAATGAATTAGGCCATATTGAAATGAATATGACGCCTATCCAAAGGATGAACCACGCTACAGTCTCTTTCATGGTGAATTCGTTCCTTTTCTTATGAAGAAAACTAATGTAAAGCATAAACAATGCGAACAATACTGCAAATATCTGAATGCCTATCATTTCTGGAACCTCCACAATATCATGTTGATGATAATCTTGAATCCGTCAACAACTGTCGTGCCTTTGTATTTGTCTGAATATATAGTCTCGATCGGAATTTCAGTGTAAGTCAATTTGGTCTTTCCTAAATTAGCGATCATCTCTGATTCCATCGAATAATCGCTTGCCTGCCACCTTATTTTCTTATAAGCATCTGCTTTAAATGCCCTATATCCTGATTGAGTGTCTTTTAAGCATATTCCATATAAAGCTTTTGTTGTAGCCCTTAAAGTCCAGTTGCCAAATTTAAGGACAATAGGCATATTCTTGTCAAACTTCCTGCATCCAAAGACCACATCATGGTCTTTTAGGGCATTAAGGAAATTTGGAATCTCTTTTGGATCATGCTGGCCATCTGCATCGATAAGGATAATATTCTTTACACCTTTCTTCAGCGCATATTCACAACCTGTCCTTATTGCAGCGCCTTTTCCAAGATTGATGACATGCCTTAGTACAATGGCTCCACTTTCTTCTGCTATCTTCGATGTCTTATCTTTTGAGCCGTCATCAACAACTATTATCTCATCAATATACTTTTTTATCCTTTTCAGGACGTCGCCTATATACTTTTCTTCGTTATAGGCTGCGACAATCGCGAATGTATCTTTAGTTTTCATATTAATAAAATAATAATCTATCTGTTTATAAATCTTAGGCAGATGCTGAACTGTTTAATCCTTTATTGATTAAAGTCTTATTTATTCCAGATGTCTTGTTTATTGACTCATTGATATTATTTGGAGTGGATGTCTGATTAATCGTCTCATTCACCTGAAATAATGGGAAAACATTATTCTGCTTTCCTTCCCAATCTATCTTCCAGACAATTATCCTATTTCCAATGACGTTCGATTCCTCACTTATCTTCTGGAAATGCTTTGTGTTATGGCCTTCTAGGAAATAAAGGCGGGTGAACATGCTTTCTGCCTGCTCTTTTGAAGCTGCGACTGAAGCATACCCATTCTCTACTGGAATTAAAACCATTCCAATACCTATGTTTGCATTTGATTTTCTTTCAAACACTCCCGTCTTATTTATGAAAACCACTGAATCAAGGCTTTTCTTTCCTGAGTTTGTCTGTACAGATGATGACATGTCACTCACATTGATCTCTGCTACAGTGCCACTTACAGGGCAAAGATATATCTCTTTGCTGCTCTTGCTGCAGATTGAAGGATTATTTGCGTATCCTGGCCAAGGCGCTATCCAATTATTTGCTTCCTGCCCTACTCCAAGGGACTGTATCTGAGCATACATCGCTTCAGCCTGGCTTTCTGTATAATTGAATTCATCAATCATGTATTTGATGCTCTCATCTTGATTTGCATTATGGACCTTATTGAATATTGTAGCTTTCCTGAAATCCCATGATCCAAAATGGCCCCATACTCCGCTCTTGGCAACCATATCATCACTCGTTATGAAAAATGCCTCTGGAGGATCACAATGGGTATTCTTAAGGACATTCTCAATCTGTGAATCATCCAACCCATAGCTCTTCAACTTTTCTCTTGCTTGTTCTTTATCAAGAAGAATTATCTGATTTAAAATCTCAATTGTTTTGTAAGGCTTATTGATGACCTTGTCAAGCTCGATAAATGCATTATTGTTTCCACAATCTAGCATCCTGACGATCCCAACAGTGACATTTTCGTCTGACGTCAGCAATGATTTTCCTACCCAATAAGCCGTGTTTCCATTCTGCGATGTCCCATCAAATGTCACAGGACGATCCGCAACTTGTTTGAACCAGTGGCCATAGTCCCACCATGATGTTATTATTGCATCTTCTTTTGAACTCTCTTTTATTTTAATCAATGAATTGTACCATGCATCATTCAATGTGCTGTCAATATTATTTTTTGCTGATGCCATTGACGTCTGGAAAGGGCTTATCAATAATAGGCATAAAAGCACTATCAAGATTGTCTTTGCCAATATCTTATTCACCTTAAGCTCTTTTACCAGATAATCTGAAAGATAGACAAATATTATTCCTAACGCAAGCCCAAATGCTATCGCAAATGCTGGAAGCAATAATATAACAAATCTTATTCCTTTTGTAGAAGCATAGATTGTTGCAGCGAACCAAATGATCAGCAATGCGCTATATTTGATGTCATAATCTCCTTTTTCATCCTTCTTGAACGCTGCAAGAATGATCCCTAAGATAGCTATCAGGAAAAAAGGCATCCCTCCCACATTATTTATTATATCACTTATAGTGGTTGCATTCATCTCTGCCACTGTTGTGAACACATTTGGCCATATGGAATTTGTTCCAACATCTTTCAATACGACGATGTTTTTTGGGCCTGAAATTACAGTAAACAAAGCATTGTTCCCTGTAATGATTGTAGCCAATATCCCTGTTATCACTAAAAATATCAAGATTACAATAAATGTATTGACGAAATCTTTCTCTTTCTTGAACCAGGATATATCTTTTGAGATCTTATTGAAATTCATGATGATGAGATACACAAGATATACTGCAATCACTCCGCCTAAAATAAGTACAATATACCACCATCCTGACCATGCGAAGCTATAAACTCCTGCTGTTATTCCTGCCAGCGCTGAGAAGATTATTTTTTTCTTCAAATCCTTATTCTCTAATGCAATCAGGAAGAACCATGCTATAAAAAGCGGAAATATCAGGTTATATGGATCTGTATCTGCAAATCCGCCTATTGTCCTTGCAACTATGAATGGATGTACTGCAACCATAAATGCTGCAATGAATCCTGCAAAGTTGCCTCCAAGCCTTTTTGCTATGAAGAATGCAGGAATGACTGCCAATGCACATAAAAATATCGGAACGAAAAACATGAATTGTGTTAGGTCCAAATTCTTATTGAAAATTGTTAGGAAACTGAATGTGTATGCCATAAGGTATGGATGGAATGTGTCAGGAGGGACAAATCTTCCAATTGGCGCAAACATATGATTATCATAAGGCTTGCCGTCTTTCAATGAGTCTCCTGGCTGCCCATGATCAAGAATATTTTGAACATATAACATCCAGAAATAAGGATCTATTCCTACAAGATAAGTTGTTTCGCCTAGCTTATTACCGTTTGCGTCAAATATATCTTTCTTGAACTCGCTCTTGTACTGAGCAGAGATATCTTTTCTTGTCTTTGCAATATCATCCTTATATTGGACTTTGACTTTCTGGACTTCTTTTGCTATCAACTCATTCTTCTTATCATCAGGCAGATTAGGGTATTCTGCATTTATGTCCTGCTTCACCTTCTGCGATATTGAACTATCAATTGACTTATCTGCCCAGTCATCAGTTATAGACAACCTGTCTGTCTCAAGCCTGATATATGTCCCAAATGATATTGCTACAATGATAAGCAATAGAGGTATTATCCATACGCTCTTAACAACATAATCATAGGATTTTTTCATAGAATCAGAGACGCCTTTCATGTCAATGCCTTCTGATTCTTCCTCTTCCTTTCCTTTTTCCTTTTTTTCTTTCTTTTCTGAACCTTCTTTCTTCTTTGAGAAATTAAATGAAATATCGTCGTCTTCGTCTTCAGGTTCGATCAAATCCTTTTTTGCCCCTGATTCTTTCTTAGCCTTTTCCTTTACTGTTGCTTTTTCCTCTTTCTTCTTGAAGACATTTGAGAAGTCAATTGAAATATCATCATATTCAGAATCCTCATCTCCTGATTTTTTCTGGAGTTTAGGCTCTACCTTTTCATCTTTGCCTGATTCTGCCGGTTTTGGCTGCTCTTGTTTTGACTCTTGTTTCTTATCTTCTTTAGCATCTTTCTTGAACATGTTCTTTAAGAAGCCTTTTTTTGGAAGATCAAACGAGTCTTCATCATCATTATCAAAATCATCAGCCAATATAACCACCCTCAATATTATTATAATAAATATGAAATCAAGTATCTTTAGGAATTTTTATTATTTTATAAAGGTTTGTAATGAATCTCTATTTTAAATCATATGCTTAATAGTCTCGATTCTTCAGGTATGCTGCAAAATCCTTAAACACTTTCTTACATCCATCTTTCAAAGAAGATTTATCAATCCCTTCTGTCGCTTTGTTGATATGGGTTTCTGCAAGATCTTTTGCGAATTTCAGCGATCCTGTATCGATGACTATCTTTCTGATCAACTCAATGTCTTCTTCCGAGCAGTCTTTTTTTCCAAGTATTGAGATGAGCCTCTTCTTTTGATCCTTATCGCATTTCTCAAGGGCATGGAGCATTATTATCGTCTTTTTTCCCTCTTTGATGTCAGAGTCTATAGGCTTACCCAGCTTTTCTTCTGTCCCAAACAATCCAAGGATATCGTCTTGTATCTGGAATGCTATGCCCATGTTAATTCCGAATTCACTCAAAGCATTTTGGCTTTCCTTGTCTGCCCCTGCCAATATCGCTCCTGCTATCAAAGGATTCTCAAAAGTGTACTTCGCTGTCTTGTATACATTGATCCTTTCAACATAATCTTTTTTCACTTCGCTTATGTCCTTATGCCCTCCGATTATATCAAGGCATTCTCCGTATGCTGTGTCGATAAGCGTCTGGTTGAATCTTGAGAATATCCCTATCTTCCTTTCATTAGGGAAGTCAGACTGAGCTATTATCATATTTGAATAAGCGAAAAGCATATCGCCTGCGATTATCGCCATGCTCTCTCCAAATTTTTGAGAGTCTGTATACTTATTCTTATATGTAGTCTCATAATGCTTGTGTATAGTTGCTCCATTATGCCTTGTATCTGAGTTGTCAATGACATCATCATGTATGAGAAGGAAATTATGAAGAAGCTCAAGGCTTATCGAAGCTTTTATTGCCCTTTCCTCATCATTTGGCTTAAAGCAGTTATATGATATGATAAATAGTATTGGCCTTAATCTTTTTCCGCCCCTTATGACAAAATCCTTGAGATTGATCACAAGCTCTTCCATCTCTGGCGAGACTCTAGACGCCTCTTCAATCTTCTTATCAAACAATATGTCGAGCTCTTTGTCAATCTTTATCTTGTAATCCTTGAGCGCTTTTTTAAGCTCCATTGTGAAAGTGAAACTTGATTGTTTTATTAATCTTTTTAATAATATCCTATATAATATACTTCAGGAAATACAGAATTCTTGGATTTGTCATAATGATTCTTGACACTAATCTTGCCGATCTGTCACGATCAACACTCTCAAGAACCTCTTTCATCTCTTTATCGCTAAAGTAGCCAATCAGCCTATTCCAATCCCTTTCATTGAACTTATCCATCAGCTTTCTCATATACAAATGGGCCAATAGGTCTTTATACAATATTTTTTTCACTTGCCTGCTGTAATTCTTCTTTTTGATTATAGAATCTGCCAGGATCTTTGATGATTCCAGGCTCTGGATGATGCCCCCTGCTGTAGTCGCTTTGACCAAAGATGCTGCATCTCCGACTAAAAAAGCCTTTTTGCTGCTGAGCTTCAATAAAGGGTCGAATCTTGGTATCAATCCTGCATGCTTTTCAATTATCTTCTTCCTGAAATCTTTTCCAATCTTCTCTTTCAAGAAATTATCAAGCATATGATTTACATTCTTGTTTCCAACAATCCCTATCCTTGCAATCTCCTTATTTTCGGGCACTATCCAAAGAAAAGTTCCTATGAATGGATAGAATTCGATGGCATTATCATTCTTATACCTGATCTTGTACTGCAATCCTATCCAATACTTTCTTTTTCTTTTGTTAAATGATCTTGAAATAAGGCTGTTTGGACCGTCTGCTCCGATGATTATACTATTTCTTATCTTTATGCTCTTGTTTTTTGACAGATCCTTTATAATTATCTCATTATTGCCGTAACTCAGTGCCTTATGCTTAAGGAATATCTTTGCCCCTGCTTTCCTCGCCTTTTCTGCCAGATCCTTGTCAAATGCTTTCCTGTCGAGAATAAGGTTCTTTTCCTTGAACTTAAGAGAAATAAAGCTCTTATTTGGAGAATATATCCTCACTTTATCTATCTTATTTACAATGCACTTCTTTTCCACTTTCATTATCTTATTGATCGAGCCTGTAACAAGGCCTGTGCACTGCACCGGAGAACCGATCTCCTTATGCTCTTCATAGATCTCAACCTCTTTTCCCTTCTTTGCAAGCAGCAATCCTGCAAATGAGCCTGCCGGACCTGCCCCAACTATAGTGATCATAGCAAAAAGAACGATATATCCGTATATAATATTATCTTTTTTCATTTCTTAATGATTATTTGTGTTTAGTACTATAATATAGTAACAATTAGAAAGCTTTAAATATGATATATGTATTTGTTACTCAATTATAGATACCATAGTTTACAAAATAAGCTTTCGCGAGGTGCTTAAATGGCAAAACATTATAATCGTAATAATTCTGGAGAACAAGATAACAGGGCTACATACGGAGATCTTGATTCTCATCAGACAAGACAGATGTATGATTCTTACACAACTTTGAGAGAATGCGGCGTTTCCCATAGGGCTGCAAAAAGAATACTTTCTGAAGAGCATAATGTAAGACGAGGAACAGTCGATTCTGTCAAAAGATATGAAGGAAGATGCATGGCAGAACAGAGAGCAAATTTGACTGACTCAGTCGTTGCAGAAGCAAGACAGAGATACCAAAACGGCGAAGCAATCAATGACTTAGTACGTGCATACCAGATAATGAAAAGCGATTTCTATTCACATATCATCGGAGAAAATTCAGGTTTAAGCGATATCGCAGATTTTGGCGCTTATAGGGCATCAAGGAGACAGGTGCAAGAAACTCCACTCGAGATGGCAGCAAACGGAGAAGATATGTCTGCTGCCTATAGGAGAGGAGCTTCATCTAAACCAACTGGAAGAAGCAATATCAGAATCTTTAATGAAGTAGGAACAGGAGAAGGAAAAGATGGTGGAGCTGAAAAAACTCCTGGTTCTGAAAAAGGAGTACAAGACCATCTTTATGGTGCAGTTCCTCAACCAAGTCCTGCTGGTTCATTAGGCGAAACAGCTGTTCCATCATCAGGGGCTGATGGAAGTCATGATCTAACAGGTGGCTTACCACCTTTGGTTCCAGAAGCACCAGCAGAGGATGCTCCAACTGATGATGAACTTGCTGAAGCTGAACGTTTATTGGATCAGGCAGGAACTCATAAAGGAGGAGAAGATCCAGGACATCAGCAACCACCTGATTTTGTACCAGTCAGGCCAAAAGTTCCGGTTGTTGATGATGGTTATGATGGTAGACATGGAGGACCAAATCCATCAGGACATGAGTATAGGCCTTCGTATGATGAACTTACAGGGGATGTAAGAGAGCTTTCTCATAAGGTTGACAAATTAACTAAGGATTATTCTAAACTTGAGAAGAGATTTACAGGACCATGGGCTAGAATCAAGAGGGTTGCAGCAGGAGTTGCAATCGGACTGGCAGGAATGTATGCTGGCTATTTCGGAGCCCATCATTATGAAGCAGAACCTGCACAACAGACAATAGCTTCATTAGAAAGTTCAACAGATAATCTATCTAAGAATGTTAGAGGGCTAAGTGATAGAGTAGGAGAATATCAACAACAAGCTGAGGCTGATGCTACTACAATAGCTACATTAGAGAGGGAAAATAAGATACTTTGCGACCAGCAATCTATCGATGATGCAGTTGCAGGATTACTTTCACCAAAAGTAGCTAGTGCAGCAGGACCTGCAGCCGCTGGAAAGCCAGCAGACGCAAAACCAGCAGGATATGTTCCGCCAAAGACAGAAGGAACTCCAGCAGTTGCAAAACTACCAGGATATGTTCCTCCAAAGACAGAAGTAAAATCTGATGCAAAACCAGCAGGATATGTCGCTCCAGCAGCTGCAAAGGAAGCAAGTAAATTAGTGCCAGCAGCTGAAACAAAAGCTCATCCTAAGAACTATGATCAAGGAACAATGGACTTCCAGAATCAAAATGCAGATGCTTACAAAAGACTAGCTAAGATATACTATGGAAGAGATATGGTTCCTGACGGATTAAATGGACCAGTAACAAGAGCAATCAAGAATGCAGGCGATATGAACCATTATCATGGTAAATTTGATGATTTGACCAATGAGGAATGGGGAAGCTACTTAAGACATAATAGGAGTCCTGCAAAATCAAGTTCTAAAAATACAGCAGCTTCGGCAGCACCTGCAGTTGCAGCAGCAGCTTCAAGCCTAGAATCTAAAATTGCACCGGAAGACGAGTCTCAACTATTGGCTCCACTTGGAGATGTTTCAACACTTCAGGAAACAAAACCAGTTGCTAAAGAAAATGTATTCAGGAATATATGGGATGAATACCAGAAGAAAAAGGCAGCCAAGGCACAAGCAGGAACAGTACCTACTTATGAAGCCAGCAATGTCAAAATTGAACTTAGCGCAAAGCAGAAGGAAGTTGTCTATGATAATCTGGGAAATGTCATTGAGAGAAATCCTTTGTTCCTTGCAATTGAAAATGCAGTATCAAGAAACAGAGTAGTAAACTACACAAGCGACATAAGGATGGAACAAGTTCCAGGACAATTGAACCAGATTGCAGGTTATGTGACAAACCTTCCAACTGACTTCACTTTGGAAAGGGCATTAGGATTCTATTCACAGGAATTGGCATTTGCAGGTGAAGACAGGACTGCACTTGTTGCGGGAATAGCATCTTTGGTCAATTCAGGAGAATTGGACAATGGAATATTCTTGAGGGCAACTTATGCAATGGCTGCAGGAGAGACAACACCTATCAAAGTAACTGACGGCGAATATCTAGGCAGCAATTCTGCTTTAGACAAATTGGCAAAGCCAAAGAAAGGCCCTGCCAAGCTAGTCCACAACATCAGTGAGAATGTAGCCGGAAAGGCAAGAGGATTAAATCCATTCTGGGGAGCACATGTCAAGCATCATGCTAAGCATGCTGCCCAGTGAGGTGAACTAAAATGAAAAATTACATTTCAAGAGCAATAGAATATGCAAGAAGCCATATTCCAAGAGCAGGCACAGCAGTAGCTGCTGCTTTAATACCTATTACAGCAGCCGGTTGCGCAACTGTACAGAATTATCCATCAAAAGAATTGATGAAACCGATCCCAAAAAATGTCAAAATCGAACAGGTTGACCTAAGCCCATTGGATGCCGAAGCCGCTTCATTGAATCTTCCTCAAGGAGCTGACTTGACTGCACAGATCGATGCAAGCGTTGCAAGTCTTGCTAACAAGGAAAAAGCAATAAGCACTGTAATGAATGGCGAATATGAAAAGAGAGATGGAGTCGGAGCATTTGTACCAAATAAAGGCGTATCAACTTTTGTCATTCCAAATGATACATCAAAGCTAACTCATAAAAGAAGATCAATAGAAGATATAGTAACTGTAGAATCAGCTGACTTCTCAAACACTGTCACAAGAGGACTTGGCTCAAGAGAACAGACAATCTATGATGTCACAACCTATTTAAGAGGATTAGTTGGAAATGGATCATTGCACATAGCAACTTTGGATTTTCAAGACTCAAAGATGACCGGCGGTTTTGAATCAGTGATGATATTATATAATGGAGAACAGAAGATCCATCCTCAAGTATTTGCAAGGAACATCCAATGGCTTGATATCAAGCTTAATGAGAAGGTAATACCTAGTATGTCTATTGTCTTAAGCAGAGACGGTCCAAGAGTCGAATACAGAGTTGATGCATTTGTCGATGCAATTGAAAAAGCGATAGGAGTCAGCTTGGACGGCTATAGGACATCAGAGACATTCGGCCAATGGAAGATGGGGCTTGGAGGCGGAGCTGCAAGGCTGGCTGTAAAAGAGATATTCAACCTTGCAAAAGATCCAAAGAAAGGAAAGGATGTATCATATCATCCTGAACTAGACCTAGGACCTGATGGAAGTTCATTAGACAATATGCAGAAATTCTGGAGATCATACGGATTAGAGAATGTACCAGAAGTCTGTTATTTCTTGCCTATCAAGTATGGAGATGTCAACGCAGTTGTTGCATTGATGTCCAGCAGGAAAGAAGTGATGGAGAATCCTTTGGCAGTGCAAGTCGGAATATACAATACTATTGATAATACTATCAGCGGGTATTCGCTTATTTCACCTGCTTATATTGGGGAGAATGCAGCATACAATCTTTTGAGAGATTATACTGCAGCAAAAGTAGGAGCAGCTGTCGAGAAGGGACTTTATGAGGAAAAGACAGTAACTCAAATGAGGATAATGACAGTTCCTACACCTTATGGTGTTATCAGGATTCCTTATCCTGTCCAGGTACCAGTACCTTATCCAGTACCAACACCAACTCCACCACCATCTGGAGGAGTAGGCGGAGGAATGGGTGTCGGCGGAGGAGTAGGCGGCGGAGATGGAACAACCCCACCACCATCTGGAGGAGTAGGCGGCGGAATGGGTACTGGTGGAGGAGTCTCTGGAGGATCAGGCACTACAGGCACTGGAACCAGCGGAGGAATGGGCCTTAATGGCGGAGTAAACAATTAATGCTAACATTAAATCAATCATCGATAAAAAATAACAAT